>ERZ1034363.787-NODE-787-length-20112-cov-3.615872_pt1 | contig 20112 bp, 17 predicted proteins | sample MGYA00520616_ERZ1034363 | MGnify/ENA primary metagenome ERZ1034363 (study PRJEB33736, sample SAMEA104284506) | Azolla filiculoides | biome: Urban; feature: Water surface; material: Ditch water | place: Netherlands | collected 2015-10-28 | depth 0-0.1 m ...
AACTTAGTTTCTATTGCGGGCGTGTTTTATGCGCCAGTATGGGTTTGGTACAGAGAGTGTAGTTTTAGGAATGAGGCTGGACGTTTACGCTTTTTGAGTCAGCTCAAGGGCAGGCGCGTTTCAATTGGCAATGAAGGTAGCGGCACATTGACCTTAGCCTCTCAGTTGCTTGAGGCAAGTGGATTAAGCGAGAAGGATTTTTATGCCGAAAAGCTCAAGCCGCTAGATGCATTAGAAAAATTTAAAAAGAATGAATTAGATGCCGTCTTTATTGTTAGCGCAGCTGAAGCACCTATTCTGAGAAAGTTTTATGAAACTCCCAACATTCGACTAATGAGTTTTGTGCAGGCTGATGCTTATGTGCACCTTTTCCCATTTCTCTCCAAAGTCACTGTGCCCCGGGGTGTAGTGAGCATTGCGTACGATCTACCTCGTCAGGATATTCAGGTATTGGCAGCAACAGCTACCTTGGTGGGTAAGGAGGATGTGAGTCCGGCACTGGTTACGCTTTTGCTGGGGGATACGTACGATATTCTGAAAACCTATTCTTATTTGCAAAAGCCTGGAGAGTTCCCTTCAAGCACCGGCCTAGACTTTCCATTGCATGTTGATGCTGAAATCTATTTAAAAGATGGACCTTCTTTCTTGCATCGACATTTGCCATTCTGGACAGCGGTTTGGATTGGTAGGTTTGCCAAGATTGTGATCCCACTTCTTGTCATTCTGATCCCTTTATTTACTTACATTCCTGCAGCTAAAAATTTCTTACTGCGCCTCAAATTATCTAGGGTGTATGAAGAGTTGAAGGTGATCGAAAGAAATGCCTCCAATCCAGGGTTAAAAGAAAAGAACTATAAGGATTTGGCTGATATTGAAAGAAGGGTGGGAAATATCAAAGTTTCGATGCTCGATGCCAAAGAGTTGTATGACTTAAAAGGCCATGTAGGGGAAGTGCGCGGTCGATTGAACTTACATTCTGGAACGTTTTAATAGTCAGCGCCTAAAATAGCTACATGACCCTTTCAAGCCTCTCGCCACCACTTACACCCCTTAAAGGGCTGGCTAATTCTCTGCGGGCTGATGGTTTTGCGATTGTCTCTGCGAATGATGTTGCGCAGATGGCACATGTTGATCTCAAGCAACTACAAAATCTCACCCAGTTTTGGGAGGGTCTGCCACGTGATCCTTATCTTCGCGATGGAGGGCGCTATCGTTTTCGTCGCCACTCTAGTTTTGAAATCAAAGGTGAGTCTTTGGAGATGGTGCCGCATCGCGCACATTGGCAGTCTGTGAACTACAACGCCTTACATGGCGGTATCGAGCGTTGGTTTGAGCCTTCTCAACCCCAGCTCATAGGCAACCCTGCCTGGCAATCTCTTTTGCTAGGATTAGCTCACGTCCTCAATGGGGTGAAGCAGGCAAGTACCTGGTATGTTGAGGCTCATCAATTTCGAATTGATACAACCGATGGCATTGGGCGACCAACTCCTGAAGGTGCCCATCGCGACGGCGTGGATTTTGTAGCCGTCTTTTTACTCAATCGCGTTGGCATCAAGGGTGGTGAGACTCGTATATTTGATGCAGGCGGTTCTGCTGGTTTACGGTTTACGCTGACTGAGCCGTGGTCTTTATTGCTCATGAATGATGAAAGAATGATTCATGAATCCACTCCCATTCAGCCTTTAGGACCTCACGGGTTTAGGGATACTCTGGTGCTGACTTTCCGCTCAAATGGCTTCCAGGATTCACCTAATCGTAGTCAGCAGTAAACCCTTATGCGTTTTAAACCTACCGGCTACACACCTTTTATGCTCATGGCGCAAACTTGTGCGCTGCTAGGTTTTGCTTGTTACGCTGTAGTTCTGACAACTTTGCAGGAAGAGTGGCATCTCAGTAATTTGGAATCAGGCTTAATTGCCAGCGCCTTCTTCTTTGGTTATATGTTGATGGTCCCATTGGCAACAGCACTCACGGATCGCGTTGATGCAAAAAAAGTTTATCTCATAGGCGGACTTTCCGCGACTTGTGGCTTGTTAGGTATGGGTCTTTTTGCCTATAACTTCTGGACAGCCTTGATCTTTATGGCCCTTAATGGCGCTGGTTTAGCTGGCACTTATATGCCCGGCTTAAAAATTCTATCGGATCGTATTAAGACGGGTGAATTGAGTCGCCACATTGCCTTCTACACAGCTTTTTTTGGTATTGGTACCGGCTTCTCTTACCTCTGCTCCGGTTGGATCTTGGATAGTTTAGGTTGGCGCTATGTTTTCGGAATCATTGCCTTGGGCCCATTCACCGCTTTGTTGATTGTGCTTCTATTTATTCCTGCGCTCACTCATGAAAAATGGCATGGTCCAATTCGGATTCGATTGCACGATATTTTTCCAGTTGATAAGTGGCGCTTAGTTTTGCAAGATAAAACAGCTTCAGGTTTTATTTTTGGTTACACCGTGCACTCGATCGAGTTATTTGCTTCTCGCAGTTGGATAGTAGCTTTTTTTGGTTTCTGTGCAATCGTGACGGGCGACCCTTTTCTGTTGACTGCCACCACCCTTGCTGGCGTGATTAATTTTTTTGGCGTTCCGGCATCCATCATTGGAAATGAGATTGCCTTAAGAATAGGGCGTCAAAAATGGATTTTCTTTGTCATGCTATCTAGTGCGGCATGTGGAGTGGCACTGGCTTCTTCAACCGGACAATCTTGGTGGTTGATCGTTGCTTTAGCAGTAGGGCACACCATTTTCATCATGGCTGATTCGGCTACGTTGACAGCCGGTTTAGTAGTTAGCGCCCAAGAAAATATTAAAGGTGCTGCAATGGGTCTTCACTCCTTAATGGGTTTTGGAGGCGGCTTATTAGGCCCGGCTATTTTTGGTTTTGTACTCGATTTAACCGGGTCACGCGCTTCACAAATGTCTTGGGTTTGGGCTTATGCCGCGGTTGTAGTGTGGGGCGTTCTATTTGTTCTTTACGAGCGTCGTAATGGCTGGGTCAGCAAGCCTCTAACCCGCAATTAATGATTCATTCATGAACTCTAGTTTGCCAAGCAATAGCTGTTATCACTGTGGAAGTTTTATTCTTCCGGGCGACTCATATGAGCTTGAGCTTAGCGGTATTAGTAGAAAATTCTGTTGTGCTGGCTGCATGGCGATTGCACAAACCATCCACGGCGAAGGGCTTGAGGTCTTTTATGCACGCCGTGCCCAGTCAAGCGATAAGCCTGCGGCTTACCTTGCTTCAAATGAAATTCCCGATAGCCTTGCTCCCTATGATGATCCCTCCTTACTTGGTCGATACACCAGACCCAGTGGTGAAGAGGGAAATTTAGAGACAACCTTAAGGCTTGAGAAGATTCGATGTGCTGCTTGTGTCTGGTTATGTGAGCAACATTTAAGACGCATTCCGGGTGTGAAGGATGTGCAGATTAACTATGTGAGTCAAAAAGTAAAGGCAGAATTTTCACCTGAGCAAACTAGCCTAGCGCGTTTGCTATTTGAAGTGGAGCGTATTGGTTATGAGGCCTGGCCTTTTGAGCCTTCACTTTCTATTGAAAAGTCCAAAAAAGAACGACGTCAATTGCTCACACGACTGGGAGTTGCACTTCTGGGAATGATGCAGGTCATGATGTATGCGTGGCCTAGCTATGTAGGCGATAGTGACATCACTGCGGAGTATGACCTCCTATTGGGTTGGACTAGTTGGGCTCTCACTGTTCCGGTAATGATCTATTCGGCTGGTCCAATTTTTCAAGCAGCATGGCGTAGCGTTGCCTCATTTCGTCAAACACATATGCTCGGCATGGACGTGCCGATTGCCTTAGCTTTGGCGCTAGCATTTAGTGCCGGTACCGTGAGTCTCGCAACTGGTTCGGGTCAAGGTTACTTTGATTCCATCACCATGTTTGTTGCCTTTATTTTGGCTGCTCGCTATGTAGAGTTATTAGCTCGTCAAGATGCGCAGGGTGGAGCAGAGGCTTTAGCAAAACAATTACCTGCGACTTGTGAGAGAGTGCCGAACTATCCCGCATCTCAGCAAGTGGAAATTGTGCCAGTGATTAACTGCAACCCCGGTGAGGTTCTTCGTATTCCTCCGGGCGATGTTGTTCCGGCTGATGGTATTTTGATTGAGTGTGAGAGCGCGCTAGATGAATCGCTTCTTACCGGAGAGTCAAAGCCAATCGACAAGAAAATTGGCGATCGAGTCTATGCAGGTACACACAATATTCTGAATCCGATGTTGATGAGAATCGATGCAGTCGGTCAGTCGACTCGCATCGCTGGTATCGCATCATTACTTGATCAGGCATTGCAGGCCAAGCCTTTGATGGTGAGCCTCGCAGAAAAGTGGGCTGGATATTTTGTTGGCTTTCTGTTGATCGCTGCTTTTCTGTCTTCAGCAATTTGGTGGTACGTCGATCCCAGTAGAGCTTGGACAGTTTTGGTTTCTGTGTTGGTTGCTAGTTGTCCTTGTGCTCTGTCGCTCGCCGTACCGACAGCGATGGCAGCAGCTCAAGGCGCTGTTACTAAATTGGGCTTATTGATTGTGCGTGGCCATGTACTCGAAGGTTTAGTCAAATCTACTGACTTGGTGCTGGACAAAACTGGCACGCTCACTATAGGTCAACCAGAATTAAGAGAAGTTTTAATTGCTCGCCCAGAGTTTTCAAGAACAGATGTTCTCAGTCTCGCTGCGTCAATTGAGGCGGGTCAAAAACATCCTCTTGCACTGTCTATATTGCGTGCTGCTCAAGCTGAGAATTGCTCTCCAGCCGTTTTACCTGAAGCGGTTACCAATCAATTGGGCAAAGGTCTGAGCTCAGGTGTATATCGATTGGGAAGCGCTGCTTGGACGGGCGCTCAACAGATTGCGCAAGAAGGACAGTATGGTCAAGTCCATTTGGCGGATGACAAAGGCGTGATTGCCAGCTTTCTATTTCTTGATACTCCAAGAGCGGGGCTTGAAAAATTATTAGCTGCTGCGAAATCTCGCAAGATCAATGTGCATTTGGTTTCTGGTGATGATCCTGCGACGGTGGCGTGGTGGGCATCTCATGTTGGTATCGAGAAATTCAAAGGTGCCTGCTCGCCAGAAGATAAATATCACTACATTGAGCATTTGCAAAAAGAGGGCCACTTTGTTTGGGCAATTGGTGATGGCATTAACGATGCGCCCTTATTGGCTAGGGCAGATGTCTCGATTGCTGTTGGTGCCGGCGCACCTCTTGCTACCGCAGGTGCAGATGCGATTTTGACTGCAAGCTCCTTGGCTCCTTTAGCCCAATCTCTATTGCTAGCGGATAAAACCCAGCGGATTATTAAGGAAAACCTTATTTGGGCTTTGATTTACAACTTGCTGGCCATTCCGGCGGCCATGATGGGTTGGGTCAATCCCTGGATTGCAGGCATCGGCATGTCACTATCCTCGCTGGCAGTCACATTAAACGCCTGGCGCCTCAGAAAGGCCTAGACTATAGGGATGGAAAGCCTTTTTCTCTTAATCCCCATTTCACTGCTACTAATTGGCCTTTTGGCCTGGATTTTCTATTGGTCAGTAAAGGCAGGGCAGTTTGACGATTTAGAGGGTCCTGGCGAGGCAATTTTGATGGATGACGACACCCCTAAGTCCAAAAATGTTAGTGTAGACTAACAAAAATAGCTATATTTTTTAACTATTTAGCGAATACACCTAAATAAATAGAGTTGTAAAAAGCGTAAATGCACGCATCCTTTTTGACATAGATCAAAACGCCCCCTTAGGCTTACTTTGATAATGGCTTCAGTCTATTTGGATTATGTCGCTGTTTGGTCACAAAAAAAGGAGAAACCATGGGACTTACCGTGGGGAACAATCAAGATACCTTCAATTACAAGGTTGTCAGCCAATTTGCCATCGTTACGGTTCTTTGGGGAATTGTGGGCATGCTCGTGGGGGTTATCCTCGCCGCGCAGCTCATTTGGCCTGATATCACTTTTAATATTCCATGGTTAAGCTACGGCCGCTTGCGCCCACTGCATACCAATGCGGTGATTTTTGCATTCGGTGGATCGGCCTTATTTGCAACGTCCTACTACATCGTGCAGCGCACATCCCAAGCCAGACTCTTTTGCGACAAATTAGCGGCCTTCACCTTCTGGGGTTGGCAGGCTGTAATCGTCTTAGCAGCAGTGACATTGCCTTTAGGCATCTCTACTTCCAAAGAATACGCAGAGCTTGAGTGGCCAATTGATATTCTGATCACATTGGTTTGGGTTGCCTATGCAGAGGTGTTCTTCGGCACCATCATGAAGCGCAAAACAAAACACATCTATGTTTCCAATTGGTTCTTTGGTGCATACATCCTCACCATTGCCATTCTGCATATTTTTAATAACTTAGAAATGCCGGCAACATTGTGGAAGTCATACTCTGCTTATGCAGGCGTGCAAGACGCCATGGTTCAGTGGTGGTATGGCCATAATGCAGTTGGCTTCTTCTTAACTACCAGCTTCTTGGGCATGATGTACTACTTCATTCCTAAGCAAGCAGAGCGTCCAATCTACTCATATCGTTTGTCCATCGTCCACTTCTGGGCTTTGAACTTTACCTATATGTGGGCAGGTCCTCACCATCTACAACATACTTCTTTGCCTGACTGGACTCAGTCACTTGGAACAGTGTTCTCGATTATTTTGTTGGCTCCATCATGGGGCGGCATGATTAACGGCATCATGACTTTATCTGGTGCTTGGTTCAAATTACGCACCGATCCAATCTTGAAATTCTTGGTAGTGGCATTGTCTTTCTACGGTATGTCTACGTTTGAAGGCTCAATGATGTCTATTAAGACTGTGAATAGCTTGTCGCATTACACCGACTGGACTATTGGACACGTGCACTCTGGCGCCCTGGGTTGGGTTGCCATGATTACGATCGGTTCTTTGTACTATCTCATCCCACGTTTAGTTGGCCAAAAAGATATGTACAGCACACGCTTGATTGAAGTGCATTTCTGGATCGCTACGATTGGCGTTGTTCTTTACATCGCTGCGATGTGGATTGCCGGAGTAATGCAAGGTTTGATGTGGAGAGCGTTTGAGCCAGATGGAACCTTGACTTATAGCTTCGTTGAATCTGTAAAAGCAACATTCCCCTTCTACGTGATTCGTTTGTTGGGCGGCCTCTGCTACTTGAGCGGCATGTTCTTGATGGCATACAACGTTTACAAGACAGTGATTGGTAAAACATTCGTGAATGCCCCAATTCCACAAACATCTGCAACTGCTCACTAAGGAGAAGAAAAATGTCTAGCGAAAATAAATTCTTTTCCCACGGAACACTTGAGAAAAACGTTGGTTGGTTAATTATTGCCACCATCGTGGTGGTCTCCATTGCTGGTTTGGTGCAAATTGTTCCGCTGTTCTTTCAGCACACAACAACTGAACCAAGTCCTGGCGTAGCTCCATACACAGCATTGCGTTTGGCTGGTCGCGATATTTACCAGCGCGAAGGTTGTGTTGGCTGCCATTCACAGCAGATCCGTACATTGCGTTCTGAAGTAGAGCGTTACGGTCCTTACTCCTTGGCTGGTGAGTCCGTGTTTGATCACCCATTCTTGTGGGGTAGTAAGCGTACTGGCCCTGACTTAGCGCGTGTTGGTGCTCGCTACTCTGATGATTGGCATCGTATTCACCTCCGCAATCCGCGTGATGTGGTTCCTGAGTCCAATATGCCTGGATACCCTTGGTTGCAAAAAAATGCTGCTGATGCTTCCTCCATTCAGTCTCATATGGTTGCAATGCGTCGTTTGGGCGTACCTTACACCGATGAAATGATTGCGGAAGCTCCTAAAGAGTTGGAAGGCAAGACTGAGGAAGATGCCTTAATTGCTTATCTTCAAGGTTTAGGTGTAAATCGTCGCTACATCATTGTTGATGAAGCTGTAGCGAAGTAAGCGCCAAGGTTATTAATTTAAAACTATATAAATCAAATGGAACAGATCACAGCTTATCTCTCCGCGTTTTCAACAGTAATAGGACTTGTCTTTTTTGTTGGAATTGTTTGGTGGGCTTGGTCTCCAAGTAGAAAGTCGGCTAATGAAGAATCAGCTGAACTTCCATTTGATCTTCCAGATGAATTTAGTAAGGACAAATCATGAGTGACTTTTTTAATAACGGTTGGAGCAACTACATCGCACTAGTTTCATTAGTCGGTATTGTTTGGTGTATCTGGCTTCTGTTTTCTCAGCGTAAGGCTAAGGTAGTGCACACGGCCGATGGTGCAGTAGCTGATACTGGACACGTTTGGGATGGCAATTTACGCGAGCTCAATAATCCATTGCCACGTTGGTGGATGTGGATGTTCTTACTCTCTTGCATCTTTGCATTGGTATACCTTGTTTTATTTCCGGGCTTAGGCTCATTTCCAGGCGTGGTTGGCTACACGACTGATGGTGCCTTGATGAGTTCCATGACCGAAGCAAATGATGAGTTGAAGCCGGTATACGCTAAATACGTGAAGATGGATATTGAGCAAGTTGCTGCAGATCCAAAAGCACGTGAAATGGGTCAGCGTTTGTTCTTGAACTCCTGCGCCCAGTGCCATGGTTCAGATGCTGGCGGCGCAAAAGGCTTCCCGAATTTGACTGACGGCGACTGGCTCTATGGCGGCTCCCCAGAAAATATCAAAACCACATTAATTAATGGTCGCGCAGGTGTTATGCCTCCGTTCCCACAGCTCGATAGCAAGCAAATTGTGGACGTAGCTAATTACGTACGTAGTCTTTCTGGCTTGCCTGCTGATGACTTGAAGGCAGCTCGTGGCGCAGAAGTATTTAAATCCAATTGCGCAGCATGTCACGGTGCGGATGGCAAAGGCAATATTGCTTTAGGTGCTCCGAATTTGACAGACAAGACTTGGCTGTATGGTGGTTCAGAAGCAACGATTGTTGAAACTGTAACCAAAGGCCGCATGGCGATGATGCCTGCTCAAGATAAAGTTCTGAGCCCTGAGAAGATTCATCTCTTGACTGCTTATGTTTGGGGTTTGTCTAACAATAAGACTGCTGCGGCTAAATAATCAGTGTCAGATAATTCGCCGGTAGGGAAGCCTATTCCCATAGATGTAATCGAGGAATCTCTTTACGAGGTCCGGCGAAAGATTTACCCACGATCTGTTAGCGGGCTGTTTGCCCGCTGGCGTTTCATCTTGGTCTTTGCCACGCAATTATTGTTCTACGGCCTTCCTTGGGTTAGTTGGAATGGCCGTCAGGCGGTACTCTTTGACTTAATACAGCGTAAGTTTTATATCTTTGGCGTAGTGTTATGGCCGCAGGATGTGATTTATCTCACGCTCCTATTAATCCTTTCTGCGCTCGCGCTATTCCTCTTTACTGCAATTGCTGGCCGCTTATTTTGTGGCTATGCCTGCCCGCAAACGGTCTATACCGAAATCTTTATGTGGATCGAGCGTAAGGTTGAGGGTGACCGATTCGCGCGTATTCGTTTGGATGGGGAAGAGTGGCCTTGGAGTGTCCGCAAGTGGCGCCTCAAAATTACCAAGCATTTCCTTTGGCTCTTAATTGCCTTCTGGACTGGTTTTACTTTCATTGGTTATTTCACGCCAATTGAAACTCTAAGCGCAGCTATTCTGCATTTATCGCTCGGTCCATGGCAAACCTTCTGGTTGTGTTTCTATAGCTTCGCAACTTGGGGCAATGCTGGTTTTATGCGCGAGCAGGTATGCAAATACATGTGTCCATACGCTCGCTTCCAAAGCGTGATGGTCGACAAAGATACTTTCCTAGTTACCTACGATAAAGTCCGTGGTGAGCCACGTGGTAGCCGTAGCAAGTCGGCTGATCATGCCACGCTAGGTTTAGGTGATTGCGTGGATTGCAGTATTTGCGTGCAAGTTTGCCCAACTGGTATTGATATTCGTGATGGCCTCCAATACATGTGTATTGGTTGTGGAGCTTGTATTGATGCTTGTGATCAAGTGATGGAGAAGGTAGATTATCCAAAAGGATTGATTCGCTATACGACTGAGCGAGCCATTGAGGATAAAGAAACCAATCAAAGCGCAATTCGCCATATCTTGCGACCACGCGTTTTGATTTACATGGCTTTTATTACAGTTCTTACAAGTGCCTTCCTGATTTCTTTGGTAACCAGAAATCCATTGCGGGTGGATGTGATGCGAGATCGTGGGGCATTGGCTCGTGAAGTGGATGGAGTGCGTATCGAGAACATCTATCGTATTCAGATCATGAATGCTTCTGAAAATAATATGAATGTTCAAGTAAAAGCAACGGGCTTAGACGACCTAAAAATCCTAAACTCACAAGGACAGGTTGTTACAGAGATTGAAGTGGGCCCAGCCAGCAATCTATTGATTCCGGTTAAAGTAAGCACTACTGTAGGCGCGCATGAGCCTGGTAATTACCCAATTCATTTTGATGTGATTGGCCATGAGATGTCTGGTAATGAGTTAATCACCAGAGTGCGCGATGAAAAATCGAGCTTTATTGTTCCCCGCTAAGCTGTATAGCGAAAGATGGAGAGGATGAATATGTCACAACACGAAACAAATAAGCCCTGGTTTAAGCAGCTTTGGCCATGGCTGTTAATTAGTGGCCCAGCAGTTGCTGCCATTGGTTGCGTGATTACTATTTATTTGGCCGTTAATCTGTATTCGGATAAGCCGGTTCGCGATGGCGTGGTGAAGCGTGGACTCAAGGTTGAGCAGCTCAAGGTAGAGCAGGATCGCAAATGAAGTACCGCTTATTCATTTGGATTATGTGGCCATCGTTTTTGGTTTCTATTCTGGCCGAAGGTTTGCTCTTTAGCATCGTGCATCCTTCCGAGCTATTGTTTTTTGGCTATCACCCAAACATTTCCGATGAAGGAATTTACACCATTGGATTTTTTGTTATCTGGATCTTTTGCTCTTTCTCGAGCGCTTTAACCGCTTACATTCTGCCTGGTATTGATGAGAATAGCGGTAAAGGGCCCGATCGCGGCTTGATTTAAGCGCGGTAGTGCTTAAGCGCTTATCGGCTTAATTTGAACTGCTCGGTCTGGGTTGGGGATGCTGGCTAATTCATAAAGCCCATCCATATCAATTAGTTTGATGTGGCGCTGTTTAATCTGGATTAACCCTGATTCAGCAAAGCGCGAAAGCATGCGGCTCACCGTTTCAATCTGAATACCCAAGTAACTACCAATTTCCACGCGACTCATGCGTAAATCAAATTCATTATTTTGATATCCACGAGCAGCTAGGCGCTGGGATAGATTCAGTAGGAAGGCTGCCAAACGCTCTTCTGCGCGCAAGCTACCCAATGAGAGTAGGTGACGTTGGTCTTGTGTGAGTTCGCGACTCAAAATGCGGTGAAATTGCTTTTGCAGAACTGGGATTTGGCGTGCTAGATCCTCAAATGCTTCGTAGCGAATAATGCAGACTTCACTCTCTTCAAGGGCGATTGCCTCGGATTGATAGCTGCCCTCACCAATGCCATCAAGCCCTAAGATTTCCCCTGGAAGATGAAAGCCAATGACTTGTTGGCGCCCATCCTCAAGGCCATACTCAGTTTTGAGGGTACCAAAGCGAACGCTATAAACCGCAGACAGTGGATCGCCATGACGGTAGAGGCTCTCACCTTTTTGCAAGTGGACTCGGTCTTTTACGAGGGTATCAATCTTGGCAATATCACTTGAGCTGATCCCTACTGGCAAGCAGAATTGACCCAGTACGCATACTGAGCATTTGCTACTTGGGGCATCAGAGCTGGTGTAATTCATATTGGATCAAGATGTCAGATGAGTTTATTCTACTCGGATAATGCGCAATTTTAATATTTCCATACGGGTTTGGCTGCCTACATGCTGACCACTAGCCTTTTGTTAGCCGTATTCTTGGGCGCTCTGGTCAGTGGGTGGCACTGTGCCTTAATGTGTGGTGGTATCGCGGCGGCAATTGAACGTCAAGGTGGCGCTCAGGAGATGGCTTACATCCCTCTGCAAAGTAAGTCTGAGTTGTTTTATCTTCAGCTAATCATGCACTTAGGGCGTTTGACGACCTATGTTCTGCTCGGCGCTGCTGCAGCTTGGGCTGGTGCGGTTCTTTGGCAGCAAAATGTGGTGCCTATTCAGCGACCCTTATTTGCTTTTACATCTTTAATTTTGCTGCTCATGGGGGCGCGTCTTTTACGCCAGCGATCTAATAATCCCTTATTGGTCGGTAAGTGGCTTGGTGCCCGCATGGCTAAATATTGGGCCAAATACTTAGGAAGCTTCACTGGCCGCTCATCCCGATGGTTTAGTGGAATGGTGTGGGGCTTAGTTCCCTGTGGTTTGGTTTACAGCGTTTTACCCCTCGCTTTTTTATCGGGTGATGTCCTGACTGGGGCCTCACTAATGCTGGCGTTTGGTTTGGGTACCTTACCTAACCTTTTGCTGATCTCTAAATTTTCAGCAGTATTAACCCAATTTGGACAATATGTTTGGGTTAGGTACATTGCCGCTGGCCTTTTGATATCCGCAGGATTATTTGGTCTCTATCGCGCTTGGTATTTGCCTGAAGCGTTGCTAAAAGGCGGCTTCTGTATCAGCTAATGTGGCTAACTAATTGCCGCGGCAATGCCATGTTGTAAGTCTGGATAGATGCCATCATCAGATAATCGCTCAAAGAGACCACCGCGTACTGCCATTTCATATGGCTGATGTACCAGCCCGCAAATTAGGAGTCTGACACCCCGATTTTTGCAAACCTCTTCAAGCTCAAGCAGGGCATCCATTCCAGAAACATCGATGTAGATGACGTTCTTCAAATCAAGTACCAATACTTTTGAAGGCAATTCATTTTCAATGTTCTCCAGAATTTTGACTGCTCCAAAAAAGATGGCACCATAGATTCTGAAGGCAGAGATAGTTCCTTGATATTGCTGTAGCTCCGGAAAATCAACTGCACTTGCTGATTCATAGCGAGATAAGCTGGAGATGCGATAGATGAAAGTAATAAACGCTAGGAGCAAACCCACTTGGATTGCAACGGTGAGATCCAGAATAATTGTCAGAAAAAAGACGCTCAACATGGTCAAGCGATAAGGCAGACGAAATTGTTTGAGGTCAGCAAATTTTCTCCACTCACCCATATTCCAAGCAACAAACATCAGGATGGCAGCTAAGCTGGCCAAAGGGATGTCTTTAGCGAGTGGAGCACCAAACAAAATAATCACGAGTAATGTGATTGAGTGAACGATCCCAGCAATCGGAGTGCTTGCACCACTTTGTATATTGGTAACTGTTCTTGCAATTGTCCCTGTTGCTGGCATGCCGCCAAAAAATGGACTAACTACATTGGCGATACCTTGAGCCATGAGCTCTTGATTTGACTCGTGGCGATCGTGGATGAGTCCATCAGCAATCCGTGCGCATAGTAGCGACTCGATTGCACCCAGCAGGGCGAGAGTAATCGCCGGTACGATTACAAATTGTGCAGTTCCCCAGCTAATTGGAATCCATTCAAAGCTGGGTAGTCCAGAGGGTATGCCACCAAAACGACTGCCTATCGTATCAACAGGAAGATTAAATACGCTAGTAACTATGGTGGCCGCAGCCATCGCAATGACTGTGCCTGGAATATGACTTAGGTAGCCGAGATGCTTTTGAAATACCCGCCAGGAAATCAACAGCACCAGACTACCCATAGACAGCATGAGGGCGGTAGGATTCACCGTGTCGGCAGCTGCATAAAGAGTTTGAATTGCCTGAAAAAATTCAGCGGGCATCTTAGAAATTTGCAGGCCAAAAAATTCTTTCACTTGCGATAGACCAATTAATACAGCGATTCCATTGGTAAATCCAATAATGACCGCGACTGGAATAAAGCGAATTAAAGTGCCCAGTCGAAAGAGCCCCATCAGAAATAAAAATACTCCAGACATCGCAGTCGCTAAGAGTAAGTTTGCAATGCCATAGTGCTCAACAATGCCGTACACAATCACAATGAACGCGCCAGCTGGTCCGCCAATTTGAACGCGACTACCGCCTAGTATCGAAATCAGGCCACCAGCAATGATGGCCGTAAAGAGGCCCGCTTCAGGCTTCAGTCCGCTAGCGATTGCAAATGCCATTGCCAATGGCAGTGCAACTACTCCAACCGTAATGCCCGCCAATATATCTTTACTGAGTAGGGCTCCGCTATAGCCTTTAAAAGAATCGAGTAGTTTCGGGTGAAAGAGATTCATTGGGAAAAAGGCTTCAGGCGATGCGACTACCAACCCAGTAGGCAACAGTTGCGGAAAGTGCCGTTACTGCAGATCCCCAGGCGATATCGACAAATGCCAATCGAATGGGAAAGTCACGAATCACTGCTAAGTTAGTTAGGTCGTAAGTCATGTAACAAAAGAAGCCAAATAGGGCGCCATATTGCACTGCATATATCCAGGACTGCTTAGAGATTGCTGGGAGTATGACAAAAATGGATGCACCAAGCGCATATAGAAGATAAAAACCGAGGCCAGCCAGCAATTTGGGTTCACTGGCCATGAGTGAGCCCATATCGTCGCGGTAGAGGTTTTTGGCTATACCAAGTAGCCATATCAAATCAACCACAACTAAAGTCAGTAGAAATGAAAAATACACCGCTAAGTACTTGAGCAATTCAGTGTCCCTTTTATGCTTTTATAGATGAATAATAAGGATTATGATGGAATGAAAGGCATTAGGGTTTAATTTAACAGGAGTCAATATGTTCAAGCACTTATTAGTACCGGTTGATGGTTCAGATGTAAGTAAAAAGTCCTTAAAAAAGGTTGCTGCGCTTGCTAAAGCAGATAAAGCTGCTGTGACGCTGGTTTATGTTTCTGATCCAATGCCGCCGATGGTGTATTCCGATAGCACCATGGGTTATGGTATTTCTCAAAAGGATCATAAGAAGGTATGTGAGGCATTTGCTCAGGATGTCTTTAAAAAATCAACGGTTGCATTAGGTGCTGGCATTAAGGTCAATACCTTACATATCGCCGATAGCAATTTGTCTGAAGGTATTTTGGAGGGCGCCAAGAAAGCCAAGGCGGATGTGATCGTCATGGCTTCACATAAGCGCACTGGCATTAAGAGTGTTTTATTGGGCAGCGAGACCCATGAAGTGATTGTGCATGCTAAGTTGCCGGTATTGGTTCTTGGCTGATACTCGAGACTGTAAAGAATAAAGGGGCCTGATGGGCCCCTTTAATATTTCTGGATTGGCGTAACGCCACCTAATTCTTGGGAGGTGTGCCCAGCAACAGAATTTCTCTGGTGAGTAAGCCGCTGTCACTATCGCGCATATTCCATAAATCCAATTCGGTTTTAGCACCATACGGATCAACGTAGATGCCATCTTTCCTTAATTCAAAGTGAAGGTGGGGGCCAGTGGAGCGTCCGGTTGATCCAACATAGCCGATCTCTAAACCACGTCGTACTTCGTTACCAACTTCTAACTCTGCGTTGTAATTACTTAGGTGTGCATAGTAGGTGCGGTAGTTTCCGGGATGCTCAATGATGATGAGATTGCCAAATGCACCGCTATAGCCTAAATGCACTACTTTGCCGGTCGCTACGCTAAAGATTGGAGTTCCAATCGGTGCTGAGTAATCAATCCCCATGTGGGTTCGATATCGTTGCTTTGGTGCAGCCACCGCAGCATTGGCGTTCTTGGATGGAGCAACTTTTTTGCTGGATGCACGCACGCTTCCAACGCCCCTCGAGATGCGTCGATAACTTAAGGGGTTAGTCCAGAAGGTGCGCTCGATGGACTCGCCACTGGCGGTATAAAAGGCGCCGGGAATATCGCTTCTCTCAACCCAAAATGCACTAGAAAATACTTCACCAGAAGTTGGATCAATAATTTCCGCTGCCCATATTTGTGCCCAGCGCTCTTTATCACCAAAGTCCACTATCAAACGCACAATGCTGTTGGTATTTTCTAGGGCGCTGCTATCTTCAGGATAGATCTGTTTAATGACAGAGTTCAATTCCCAAATGAGCTCTACAGGTAATTTATCGCCTACTTTTTTGGGATCGTATAAAACATCGCGTAATGGCAGTTGAATTTCTGTAAAGCGTTTCGACTCGTCCTTTAGATAATCTTGTTGAATTAAGAAACTGCCTGCTGCTGAAGGAGTAAAGGTCCAAATCTCTGTCTTGGCATCCTGCAGGGGGCCATTCATGATGCTGAGTGATTCAAAGCGGTTGCGACTTCCCAGAGCCAGTGCATACGGAATGCAATCGCCGCGCATCCGATCAAAAAAACCTTTGGTTTGGGATCTAAAAAAATCATTGAAATTACGATCATCTAGACCGAGATTTGCAGGGAGGCTCTCCTCGTTGTAACTGCGGCGTAGGCAGCCACGTTGAACGCGGTAATCCAAATTTGAGCCACTATCGTTGCTGTATTCACCCTCAATCCGTTTAAATAATTCAGGATTTAAGCTCATGCTTTTGGAGGATTGATTTAGTGTGCCTTGCTTTACTTTGAGTCCAGCTTGCTTGCTAGTTTGTACAACGGTCTTTTGTTTAACTTGCGGAGCTTTGTTGGTTTGACTGGTGGTTTGCGCTAGAGCGCTAGAGACGAGTTCAATCCCTGGTAGTTGAATGAGGCCAACTAGGGCAAATCCAATTACGTTGATTACCCCTTTTAAATAGAGGGGCCGCGCACAGACATTTTTCTTCACACTCTAATTATCCAATATTGTTGTAGAAGATCGTGGCATTTTGAAGTCTGTTGTATCGCAGCAATCTGAATTTAATTCTGTTCAGGTGCTATTTTTAGCACTTCAAAGGCTGCCTTAAGACGTGTTTCATAGACTTGCTTCATTTGGGCAGCTTCCTCTGGCGACCATTCTCTAAAACCAGCGCCTTTAGCCATACCAGTTTTTCCAGAGCTGACTAGATCCATAACGCAGGCAGGTGGCGCCTGGATATTCGACAGGGAGGGGTAGATTACCTCTGCAGCTAGTGTCATGCCTTCCCAGCCAGAGATTTCTTTTTGAGTCATGGGGCCAACAGCAGCATATCGAAAGCCAAAGCTATAGCGCACTGCAGTATCAATATCATCGGGTGAAGCAATTCCTTCTTGCACCAAAGAAAGCGCTTCGCGCATTAAGGCATGCTGAATTCGGTTGGCTAAAAACCCTGGGATATCTCGCTTGACCAAGACCGGCTTTTTACCGTGACTACGATACAGACTACAAATCTGCTCAGCCATCTGTGGATCAGATTTTTCACCCAACACCACTTCTACCAAGGGAACAATATGAGCTGGCATGAAGTAGTGGGTGTTGAACATGCGATGGCTTGTTACTAGTCCTTGCGCAATATCGCTAATAGGAAAGCCCGAGCTGTTGCTGCCAATCGGAATGTTATGTGGCACGCGTTGATCAAGCTCTCTAAACAATGCCTTTTTGAGATCAAGCCGCTCAGAGATGGTTTCAATAACCAGGTCGGTATTTTGCCAATCAGACCAATCTGCAATGCTGCTAGCAATGAGTTGGGCGCCACTATCTCGCCATGTGGGATTGATGGTATCGGCGCAGGCTTCTACCTTAGAAAGGTTGAGCTTTGCCTTATTGAGATCCCTACCTAGCAAAATTGTTTTGGCGCCATAGGCCAGAAAGCTGGCTGCGATGCCTACCCCCATAGTGCCTGTGCCCATGACAACAACTTTGCTCATAACGCCTCCAAATAATCGTAGATGAAGTTAATTCTTAAGCGACTCATTATTCCCTATTTGGTAGCCGTCATACATTCTTAATTGTGGCTACAATAATTTTTTGAATATAGGAGCTCCTATGCCCATCATTGAGTCAGTATCAGTTGCAGCTGTAGCGGTGCCTCTGGATAAGGTCACCTCCTTTTCTACGCGGACGGTTTCAGAGCGCCACTATTGCTTGGTCAAGGTACGCGGTAAGGATGGTAATGAGGGCATTGGCTTTTGCTATGTGGGTAGTGCTGGCGGCGATATTGCCAAGATTGCAGTAGAGCAATTGCTGGCCCCAAAACTGATTGGTCAAAATAGCCATCGCAGTGAAGGTCTGTGGATGGATATGTATAACGAGTCCATTTTGCAAGGGCGCGCTGGTGCAGTTATGCGCGGTATCTCCATTCTGGATACGGCGCTTTGGGATTTAAATGCCCGTGCCGCAAAATTGCCCCTTCACCATTATTTGGGATCAGTCGTAGACGACCGCGTCCCAGCTTATGCCAGTGGTGGCTACTATCTGGACGGTAAAACTCCTGCCAAGTTGGGCAAGGAGATGGAGTCCTACGTCAAACAAGGCTTTAAGGCTGTCAAAATGAAAGTAGGGCGCCTTTCCCCAAGCGAGGAGGAAGCGCGCGTTAAGGCTGCTCGTAAGGCCGTTGGTGAGGATGTTTTGCTGACTTTGGATGCTAATAATGCTTGGCGTGATCTACCGACAGCTCTGGAATACATTCGTCGCTTTGAGGCTTACAACCCTTATTGGATTGAAGAACCATTTTCACCTGATGCCATTGATCTGCATGCGGCCCTAGCGCGCCAAACCAAAATCAACGTTGCTACTGGTGAGATGGAGGCTGGGCGCTGGCGTTTCCGAGAGCTCATCGATGCTGGCGGAGCAGCTATTTTGCAGTCTGATGCAGCAGTGTGTGGCGGCATCACCGAGTGGCGCCGTATTTCTGCTTACGCCGATTTAAAGGGTGTGATTGTTTGCCCACACTGGATGCATGATCTGCATGCACCTTTGGTGGCGGCAACGCCAAACGCCCGCTTCGTAGAATTTTTCTTGGATGATCAGGTCTTGAACTTCCGCAGATTGATTAATAAGCAACTTACTTTTAAGAATGGCGACTTGATTCTGCACAAAACTCCAGGCCTAGGTTTTGAGTTTGATGAGGCGGCGATTAAAAAGTATGCTGGCAAGACTGCTTGGACTAAGATCGCTTAATTGTTTTATCTAAATTTGCAACAATAAAAAATCCCGCACATGAGGCGGGATTTTTTATTGTCTTGCGCTACTTCGGCATGCTTAAGTGGATCTCGGATGTAGCTTGAAGTGGGTGATCGATTGGGTGATCAACACCAAGCCAAAACCTACAAATCCAATAATGTCAGCTTCGGTTGATGGATAGGAAAGTGCCACACCAGCAACAACCATGATGACGCGTTCAAAAATCTTGGTTTTTTCAATAAACCAGCCTTGTAGTCCACCAGCCAAGCAGATGATTCCCACTACGGCAGTAAAGGAGATCCAAGCAATTTGCGACCAATCTGCTTGCTCTAAAGCGGTGGTGGAGCCCATTAACAATAAGCTCACGCCTGACTTATCGAGCACAAACATGAACGGCACCAAGATTGCTGGTGCGACATACTTCCAAGTTTGTAAAGTCGTCTTATAGGGGTTGCCTTTGCAAATCGCTGCCGCCGCAAAAGGGGAGAGTGCTGTTGGAGGGGATACCTCAGAAAGCACAGCGTAGTAAAAGATAAACATGTGCGCTGCAAATTCTGGAACGCCGAGGTTAATCAGCGCAGGTGCCGCGATCACGGCACAAATAATGTATGACGCAGTTACGGGAACGGCGAGTCCAACAACCCAAACCACCAAGCCTGTGAAGATGGCGGTAAGCAAGAGTGAGCCACCTGCGTACTGAATCACAATGGAGCTGAACTTCAAGCCTAAACCAGTCAATGTGACGGTACCAACAATCAAGCCGGCACCAGCGCAGGTCACTGCAATCGCTAGAACGCCAGTAGAGCCAGATGCCAGCGCTTTAGTGAGGTTGGAGTTGTATAGGCCAGAGAGAATCTTTTCTTTACCCTGGAACCACTCCCAAGGAATGATGGCAGTGTCACGACGCAGCATGCTGGAAACTGCTGACACTACTGTCGCCCAGAACACTGACATAACCGGTGAAAAGCCAAACATCATGAAGACCACAATGGAAATCAATGAGAAAAAGTGGAACCAATATTTTTTGGTTAATTGCCAGGCTGTTTCTGCGGCTTTGAACTGAATGCTCTTCATTCCGTACTTGCGTACATCAATTTCTACCATGACTAAGAGGCCAAGATAGAACAGGATGGTTGGAATAGTTGCCATTAGCAACACGTCTAAGT
>ERZ1034363.789-NODE-789-length-20102-cov-11.067815_pt1 | contig 20102 bp, 18 predicted proteins | sample MGYA00520616_ERZ1034363 | MGnify/ENA primary metagenome ERZ1034363 (study PRJEB33736, sample SAMEA104284506) | Azolla filiculoides | biome: Urban; feature: Water surface; material: Ditch water | place: Netherlands | collected 2015-10-28 | depth 0-0.1 m ...
ATAACATTTATTAGGATGAATCTTAAGTAGCAAATATGAACTGAACCTGAAGATTTAAAGAATCTCTGATTTCATGTTGCGGTAAGCTTCCAAGTCTAAACTCACCAAATTTGACACAGTGAGCCCATGAAACTTCTCGTCGTTGAGGATCAGCCAAGCCTTCTAGATGCCGTTGGCATATATTTGAAGCGGCATGGCTTTGTTGTAGATGGGGCGCTCAATCTAGAATTAGCCAGAAGCTATTTAAGAACAAGTGGTTACGATGGCATCTTATTAGATATGGCATTGCCTGACGGGAACGGCTTAGACTTCCTTAAAGAGTTGCGCAAGGGGGGGCTAAAGATCCCTGTAATAGTTATGACGGCAAGAGACCAGATTTCTGACCGTATACAGGGGCTTGAGGCGGGTGCCGATGATTATGTGGTTAAGCCATTTGACCTCAATGAGGTGCTAGCGAGATTTAATGCCGTTTTAAGGCGATATCAAGGCGCGGCAACCCCCCTAGTCAATGTCGGCGTTTTTGAAATTGATAAGTCAGGGCAAAGATTATTGCGTAATGGATTAGAGATTGTTTTGACAGGTAAGGAATGGGCTTTGGTCGAAAGACTGACGAGACAGCAGCACGCCATTGTTCCAAAAGAAGATCTTGAGCAAGCCTTGTTTAGCATTGACTCTGATATCCTCAGTAACTCGCTAGAAGTTCATGTCAGTCGGATTCGCAAAAAGATTGGAAAGCAGCATATTCAAACGGTGCGAGGGCTTGGTTACCGCTTTATTGGGGATGCTGTCGATGAAAACTAGCATTGGCAAACAACTGTTTGTTAATTTAGTGCTGATGCTTTTGGTGCTATGGCTAGGCGTAATCTTCGCAGTCGCCTGGGTCATACGGTACGAAACTAATGAAGTTTTTGATAGCAGTCTTCAAGAAACTGCACAACGCATATTGCCTCTTGCGGTTATGCAGTTATCGCCGGATCGCAATGAAATATTTCTAGAACATTCTGAGCATGACGAGTACCTGTCTTATCAAGTGATTGGTGCAAAAGGAGAGTTATTAATTCGTTCAGGCGGCGCACCAAAAGCAGCTTATCGTGTGCCCTTGGCCAAAGGCTTTTATAACATTAACAATCAGGTTTTTTATGTAGAACCTAGCAGTGACAAAAGGATGTTTGTAGTCATTGCAGAAAGTCCAGGTCATAGAACAAGCACACTCAAAGATGCATTAATGTACTTGGGGTTGCCCCTAATTGTCTTGATTCCATTTACAGGGCTTGTTGTGTGGTGGTCCGTCAGGAATGCACAGCGTTCTATTACAAAGTTAGGTAGAGAGCTGTCGTCAAGAAACAGTTATGACCTTCACCCATTGTCAACAGTAGATTTGCCTAAAGAGCTTTTAGCCCTTGGGGAATCAATTAATAGTCTGATGCTCCGGCTCAAACATGCGCTTGAAAGCGAGAGAAATTTCGCCACTAACAGCGCCCATGAGTTGCGGACTCCGATTGCAGCTGCAATGGCGCAAATAGATGTGCTCAAGGATGATTTAGCAGGAGAGCATTTGCGCAGAGCGCAAGATGCAAAAAAGATGTTGTCCCGACTTGAGTCTATGACCGTCAAGCTGCTTCAGCTTGCAAGAGCAGAAGCTGGTGTTGCGCTTAACTTAGAACCTGTCAACTTAGTCACTGTAGCTAATGTAGTATTTCAGGAATATAAATTCAATGACGTGCATGCTATTCGGCTCGTTAGTGACTCTAAAGATGTCTACGTGCTGGGTGATATAGATGCAATTGGCATTGTGGTTCAAAATCTGCTTGAAAACGCGTACAAATATGCAACACAAGATGCAGAAATTTTCTTAAAAATTGATGCAGGAGGAACGTTGGAAATCGTTAACGACTGTGTTGCAGTGCCCGTCGAAATGCTTGGTGCTATTCGACAACGGTTCGGTAGGGCGGACCAGAGCAAATCTGGATCTGGTATCGGGCTGGCTATCGTAGACACAATTGTCGCTCAATGCCATGGAAAATTTGAAATCGAAACGCCTTGTTTACCCAACAATCGTGGATTTAAAGCGATTGTTCGCTTTAAAAAAGTGTAGGTGCTTTCTAAATCGCAGATTTATGGTCGTCGTCAGATAAATTATTGTGAGTGACTCAAAGCAACTGCAACAATGTGGAACAGGGCATAATTAACGATTTAAATAGCCTACACAAAGTGCATATCTCAAGAAGTTGCGAGTAGCACTTTCGTTGTTTAGTGTTAATTCTTTATGGAATGACTCTTCGTTGTGAAATTGAAGCTCAAATTTTCAAAAATGCATGGTCTTGGTAACGACTTTGTCGTGCTGGATGGGGTGCGTCAGCAGGTATCGTTGAGCACCGAGCAAATCTGTGCGCTGGGTGACCGGCATAGGGGCGTGGGATTTGACCAGATGTTGCTGGTGGAGCCAGCGCAAACGCCGGGTGCGGATTTTCGTTACCGCATCTTTAATGCGGATGGCAGCGAGGTGGAGCAGTGCGGTAATGGCGCACGCTGCTTCGTGCGCTTTGTGCATGACCAGGGGCTGACTGAAAAATCAGCTATCGTCGTGGAAACCAAGCGCGGCATTATTCATCCGCGACTCGAAGCGAATGGCTTAGTGACTGTTGATATGGGGGCGCCGCATTTTGCTCCGGCTGAGATCCCCTTTGTGTCCGATACCGATGCGCCCGAACAGCCGCTGATATTGCCAGAGGGCACAACACTTACCATCGGCGCGGTGTCGATGGGTAATCCACATGCCGTCGCCGTGGTGGCTGATACCGAGTCGGCACCGGTTGCCGAGCAAGGTCCGCAAATTGAAAACCATGTGCGTTTCCCGCAACGGGTGAATGCGGGCTTTATGCAGGTGCTGGATCGCCACAACATCCGCCTGCGTGTGTATGAACGTGGTGCGGGCGAAACGCTTGCTTGCGGTACTGGCGCATGCGCTGCAGTCGTGTCGGGCATCCGTCGTGGACTGCTTGAGTCACCGGTGCGTGTACAAACTCATGGCGGTGATTTGAACATTGCCTGGGCTGGCGTTGGTCAGCCGGTCATCATGACGGGCCCTGCCGTTACTGTATTTACTGGAGAGGTTGAGCTATGAGCGTGACGCGTGAAGCAGTTCTCGAATTTCTGAAAAAGAATCCGGAGTTCTTTGTCGAACAGGCAGAGTTCTTTAATCAGGTTGAGATTGCGCATCCCTATAGCGGCCGCACGATCTCCTTGGCCGAGCGTCAGATGATTACGCTGCGGGAGAAGAATCGATTGCTGGAACACCGCCTGGGTGAACTGCTCGGTGTGGGTGAAAGCAATGATGCTTTGGGTGCGCGCATGCACCAGCTCACGGTTGCGCTGGTTGGTGCCAGTCGTCTGGATCAGATTGTGGCAACCGTGCTCAAGTCGTTGGCCGAAGATTTCAGTGTGCCGCAGGCGCGACTGCGTTTGTGGGGAGAAGGCGCGGCCAATTTGGGTCATGACGCATGCACGCCGGTGAGCGCCGAATTAATCAAGGAAGTGGCCGGTATGCATCATCCCGTAACGGGTAGCGTGCGCACCGGTGAAGTGGCAGCCTGGTTCGGTAGTGAAGGCGAAGAAATTTCTTCGATGGCATTGGTGCCGCTGAGCTTCGAAGGCCAGAACCTCGGTTTGCTGGCCATGGCGTCGGACGATGGCGAGCGCTTTGTGGCCGGCATGGGCACAGCCTATATCGAACGTCTAGGTGACGTGATTGCTGCTGCTCTGGCGCGTGTATTGCGCGGCTGATTTTTTACACCGCATGACATGAGTGAACCGGAACCGTCTGCTACACCGATACCGCTGTGGCCGGGTACCGAAGACTGGCTGGCGGAACTCCGGGATCAGCGGCGCGTATCGCCGCATACCTTAAGCAATTACGAGCGCGATTTGCGGCGGCTGCAGTCGCTCGCCGGCAATGCATCACCAGCAGAACTTACAGCGCTTGATCTGAGGCGTTTTGTTGGCCGTCTGCATGCATCCGGTTTGTCGGGCCGTTCGATTGCCCGATCTTTATCTGCCTGGCGTGGATTGCTCCGATGGTTAGCGCGCCGAGGGGTACTCGACGCGAACGTCGCCGAAGGCTTGCACGCACCCAAACACCCGAAACGATTGCCTGATGCGTTGTCCGTCGATGAAGCCTTTCGTCTGCTTAATCCCGTGGTTGCTGCCGAGACCCCGAGCCGGAATTCGGCACGCGAACAAGTGCTGCAATGTCGGGACCAGGCGATTTTTGAACTGTTTTATTCCTCGGGGATTCGTCTGTCGGAGTTAGTCGGGCTGGACATGGATTGCCTGACCGATCTGCGCGAGGGCGAAGTCCGCGTGCTGGGCAAACGCAACAAAACGCGTGTAGTGCCGGTAGGTCGTACAGCGCAAACAGCGGTTGAGACCTGGTTGAACGTGCGTGCCCAGTTGTTGAAAGCAGAAGACGAGCCAGCCTTGTTTTTGGGGCAGCAGGGCAAGCGGATCACGCCACGCACGATTCAGCTGCGGCTAAATCGGCACGGGCAGCAACAGGGTTTGCCACAACGTATTCATCCACACCAGTTGCGCCACTCGTTCGCAACCCATATGCTTCAGGGCTCGGGCGATCTGCGTGCCGTGCAGGAGATGCTCGGCCACGCCAGCATTGCCTCGACACAGGTTTATACCCATCTCGATTTCCAGCATCTGGCTCAGGTCTATGATCAGGCGCACCCCCGCGCGCACCGCAGTAAAGAGGCGATGGCGCAAGCCGATGCCAGCCGCTTCAACCCCGAACAAGAAGATAAAAAAGCAACATGACAGCCACTCTGATTTTGCAATCCGGTAAATCCGGCTCCGTCCGTCGTCGTCACCCCTGGATCTTTGCTGGTTCAGTGGCTACCCTCAAGGGTCGTGCCCGTTCCGGCGATACGGTGATTGTTGAAGATGAGCATGGCGTTGCCATGGGGCGAGCAGCCTGGAGCCCGGAGTCGAAGATTCGTGCCCGCGTCTGGACGTTTGATCCGACAGAGATCATCGACCATGCATTCTTCAAGCGTCGTGTCGCGCAGGCAGTTGCCCGCCGTGCTGGTTGGATCGCCTTGCGAGGTGTGCAGAGCGAACCGGCCGGAGAACGACTGATCCATGGTGAGGCCGATGGCCTACCTGGCGTTATTGCCGATCGATATGGCGATACGGTGGTGCTACAACTAACGAGTGCGGGCGCAGATGCCTGGCGCGAAGCGATTGTCGCTGGCATTGCGCAGGCCACAGGTTGCCAACAGATTTATGAGCGTTCTGATTCCGAAGTGCGAAGGCTGGAAGGCTTGGAACCTCTGACGGGTTGGATTGCCGGCAAAGGATTGAACGAGACACCGGCAGATGCCTTTCCGCAAATTGATGAGCACGGTGTTCGATTTGGCGTAGACGTCGTAGGTGGGCACAAGACAGGTTTCTATCTGGACCAACGCGACAATCGCATGATGTTGCGTGCTTTGGCGCAAGGTCGGCGTGTGCTCAACTGCTTCTGCTATACCGGCGGCTTTTCATTGCAGGCGTTGGCAGGTGGTGCAGCCTCGGTGATGTCGATTGATTCATCGGGTCCTGCACTCGAGCAGGCTAGAGCAAACCTGTCCATGAATCCCCATCTGGATGCGAGCCGTGCCGAATGGCGCGATGCCGATGTGTTCCAGGCGCTACGCGATTATCATAAGGCCGGGGAGAAATTCGATCTCATCGTGCTGGATCCGCCCAAATTTGCACCATCGGCAGCGCATGCCGATCAGGCTGCGCGTGCTTATAAGGACATTAATCTATTCGGATTCAAGTTGCTGGCCCCGGGTGGTTTGCTGATGACCTATTCCTGTTCCGGCGGCATCGGCATTGAGTTGTTTCAGAAAATTGTGGCGAGTGCTGCATCAGATGCTGGGCGCGATGCACGTATCCTGCGCCGCCTGATGGCGTCAAGCGATCATCCGGTTGGATTGGCAGCGCCTGAGGGCGAGTACCTGAAAGGTTTGCTGGTCGAAGCTTCCTGATGTCTGGTTCTATCGCTCCAGCTTCAAAAGCACGCATCTGGGCGGTATTAGGCATTGTTGTGCTATCCCTTCTCTGGGGCTACACATGGGTGTTGGCGAAGCAGGCATTGAGCTTTGCGCCGCCGTTCACGCTGACCTTCATACGGGTCTTTGGTGGCGCCATCGCACTGTTTGTTGCGTTAAAGATCTTGCGGCAGCCCCTTAAGCTAGAGGTGCCCCGTGCTGTCGTGTTGATTAGTTTGTGTCAGGTTGCTGGTTTTATGCTGCTCCAGACCTTTAGCTTGAAATTTGGTGCGGCAGGTAAAACGGCCGTGCTGGTCTATACCATGCCCATCTGGACATTGCTGTTGGCCTGGCCGATGCTTGGTGAGCGGGTACGGGGCGCCCAGTGGCTGGCCGTGATCGGTATCCTGGCCGGATTGATTCTGATTATCGAGCCATGGCATCTACAGGCAGATTGGCTGAGCAATAGCTTGGGTATCGGCGCCGCAGTTTGCTGGGCCATGGGTACGGTATTAGTGAAGCAATTGCGTGGCCAGTCACGGGTTAATCTTCTGTCGTTGACTGCCTGGTCTAATCTGATAGGCAGTGTACCTGTAGGGTTAATTGCTGCTTTTGCAGACGAACCCCCGGTGATGTGGACATCTGATTTTATCGGCATCATGCTGGTGCTCACTTTAATCAGTACGGCATTCTGCTGGTGGTTGTGGACATCGATTCTTGATCGTGTGCCAGCCTGGGAGGCAAGCCTGCTGGTTCTGGGTACGCCGGTGATTGCGATCATCTCTTCTCGTGTGATTTTGCATGAGGGATTTAGCGAGTATGAAATTGCGGGTATCCTGCTGATCGGTGCTGGTTTGCTGTTGTTGTCCTTTGTAAGCTGGTTACTTGAACGCCGCCTAACTGCCAGAAATTAACGTGTCATGGAACTATTCATCCGTATTCTCGAAGTGATCTTCCCCGTTATCGCCGTGGTTGCGGTGGGTGTCTGGGCGGGTCGCAAGAACAAACCGGAAATGGCGGTCGCTAACCGCCTCAATATGGATTACTTCACGCCGGCGATGGTTTTTACCGTCATGGCAGGCGGTGATTTTCATATTCACGAATATGTCTGGCTGGCAGCTGCTGCGGCCATCTCAATTTTTGCCTGTGGCCTGATCGGATATGTAACCGCACGCGGCTTGCACGAGGCACCAAAGACGGTGGGCCTACCCATCATGATCAACAACAGCGGCAATCTCGGGATTCCGCTGGCCTTGCTAGCCTTTGGTAAAGACGGCATGGCTGCGGCCGTCGTGCTTTTTCTTGTGTCAAACACGATCCACTTCACGATTGGTCCATGGATTCTGGATCACAACGCCAGAATGCGAGACATCTGGAAGATCCCGATGATTCAGGCTGCCGTGCTGGGGCTCGTCTTTAATGTGATGGAGATTCACCTCTGGCAACCGTTGATGTTTGCGATCCGCATGCTGGGTGACATCTCCGTGCCGCTAATGCTCTTTGCGCTGGGCGTACGCCTGTGCGATGTGAAGTTTTCTGAAAGTACCGCCAGTCTGGTGGCTGCCGTAGTGCGGCCGGTCGCCGGTATGGGTACCGCCGCCTTAATTGGTTGGTCGCTTAATTTATCGGATTCATTTATTGCACAGCTGATATTGTTCGGCTCGTTACCGCCCGCTGTGCTTAACTATATGTTCGCTGAACGCTATAACCAGGAGCCGCACAAGGTGGCTTCGATCGTGATGATCGGCAACCTGGCGGGTTTGGTTTTTATTCCCATTGCCCTGCTGATCGTACTGCCGCGCTAGAACTCGCGATAACAGCTCAAAACTTGACGGTTTTTTCGCCCGCGTAGAGGCTGGCTACAGTTTCACGTTCGCGTACCAGATGGGTTTTGTCGCCATCGATCAGTATTTCTGCTGCGCGTGGACGTGTGTTGTAGTTCGAACTCATCACCATGCCGTAGGCGCCAGCCGATAAGACTGCCAGCAGATCGCCCTGCTGCAACGCCAGCGGGCGCGCCTGGCCAAGGAAGTCACCGGTTTCGCAGACTGGGCCAACGATATCGTAAGTGCGTGCTTCGCCGTTATGCGGTTTGACAGCCACGATGTCGTGCCACGCTTCGTAGAGCGCAGGACGGGCCAGATCGTTCATGGCAGCATCAACGATGGCGAAGTGTTTGTCTTCGCCGTGCTTCAGGTATTCCACTTTGGTGAGCAGAACGCCAGCATTGCCTACCAGGCGACGGCCCGGTTCCAGTAGGACGCGCAAGCCGCGTCCGGTTAAGCGGTCAAGCAATGGGCGCAGGTAGTCCGCAACCACCGGCTCAGTTTGTCCATCGTGATAGTAGATGCCCAGACCGCCACCTAGATCGATGTGATGCAGGTGAATGCCTTCGTTCTTTAATGTGTCGATCAACGGCAGGATACGTTCCAGCGCTTCTACAAATGGCGACGGATCGAGCAATTGCGAACCAATATGGCAATCAATACCGGTTACTTCAATGGCAGGCAGCGAAGCTGCATGACGATAGAGGGCTAAAGCATCGGTGATTGGGACGCCGAATTTGTTTTCTTTCAGGCCGGTCGAGATGTAAGGGTGCGTCTTGGCATCTACGTCAGGGTTAACGCGCAGGCTGATCGGGGCGCGTTTGCCAAGGCGAGTGGCTACTGCTGATAGCCGATCCAGTTCGCTAGCCGATTCCACGTTGAAACAGAGGATGCCGGCATTGAGTGCAGCAACCATTTCTGCTTCGGTTTTGCCTACGCCCGAGAAGACAACCTTCTGCGGGTTGCCACCGGCAGCGAGCACCCGTGACAGTTCGCCACCCGAGACAATGTCAAAACCAGAACCCAGTTGAGCAAACAGGCTAAGCACGCCGAGATTGCTATTGGCTTTAACAGCAAAACAGACCAGACCCTCTTTGCCAGCAGGGTGTGCCGCCAGCGTTTCGGCAAACGCGTTGTAGGCGTCGGTCAGTGCAGCACGTGAATACACATAGGCCGGGGTGCCAAAGGTATTGGCGATCGATTGCAGGCTGCAGCTTTCGAAGTGCAGTGTCTGCTCACGGTCATTCAAGTGACGGCTGTGGGGGAATTGGCGTTGCGACATAGTTAGGGCGTCTGGTGAAATCAGAAAGGATTGGTCAGCATGTCGGCGGGCGATGCTGTGCTTGGGTTGCGGAGTGCTTCCGCTGGGATAACCTGTTCTTCGGCCTGTTTTTTCTGGGCTTCTTCCGAACCAGCCGGAGGCCTGGCATTAGGCAGTTGATTAGGAGCCAGATATAGACCCCCTTTGATGCCACAGGCAGAAAGTAGGATCGCCGTCAGCAGGCCGCTGGCTAGGTGACGGTAACGATGGGAAATAGGCTGATTACGCATGGCGTGATGTTATCACGCAGGCGACTGACAACCCGTTAGAATGGCCGCTTGTGTAATTAGATCTCACATAGAAATCATGGACGAAAAAGAGTTTGCTGAATGTTGCCGGTTGGCCTTGGCGCGTATCGAGAATGCCGTGGAGCGTGCGGCAGATGAGGGCGCCGATGTGGACTTTGAAATGCAGAGTGGCATTCTGGAAATCGAATGTGCAGATGGCAGCAAGATCATCGTTAGCCCGCACATGATCGCCAAAGAGTTATGGGTTGCAGCTCGCTCAGGCGGCTTTCATTTTCGCCATGATGACAAATCGGGGTGGGTCGACACACGTACCGGCGAGACGCTGGATCAACGTCTGATCGAGATCCTCAAACAACAAGGCCAGATTCAGCTGAATCTGGCCTGAGTCGTTCGCTACAATGCGTTGTCTTAGTCGACCGGCTTTGCGCCAGAGTCGGCGGGCTCGGGTTCAATGGATGTGGGCACGTTATCTTTAAAGAAGAACTCTTTGGCCGTGCCACCGCGGCGTGTGCTGGCAACATCCACTGAGACAACGCCTTCAGGCGCTGGCTGCGTGCCTTGCGGTACACCTTGCAGCGCAGTTTCCATCGTGCCAATCCAGATGGGCAGGGCAGCCTGGCCACCGGTTTCACCGTTGCCCAGATTGCGGGGTTGATCAAAGCCCATCCAGGCACAGCCAGCAATGGTGAGTTGGTAGCCGCAGAACCAAGCGTCAACGTGTTCATTGGTGGTGCCGGTCTTGCCCGCCAGATCGGTGCGTTTCAGTTGAGCAGAGGCCTTGGCCGCGGTACCGTAGATCGTCACGTCACGCAGCATGCTATCCATCACAAAAGCATTGCGTGCTTCGATGACGCGCGGTGCCGTATCGCCAGCAATAACCGGTTGGGCTTGCGCTAATACAGCACCCTTTTCATCACGGATTTCCTGGACGATGTACGGATTCACCAGGTAGCCCCCATTGGCAAACACGGTGTAGGCGCGTGCCATCTGCCATGGGGTAACCGAACCGGCACCTAGTGCCATCGTCAGATAGGGTGGGTGCTTCTCGGCATCAAAACCGAAGCGCGCGACATATTCCTGCGCATATTTAACGCCGGAAGCCTGCAGAATGCGGATCGACACCATGTTCTTGGATTTGGCCAGTGCGGTACGTAAGCGCATCGGGCCTTCGTACTTGCCATCGTAGTTTTTTGGTGTCCAGGCGCTAGAACCTGTTTCTGCTGAGCCAATCGTAATTGGGCTATCTTCCACAATGCTGGCCGGGGTAAAGCCTTTTTCCAGCGCTGCCGAGTAGATAAACGGCTTGAATGATGAGCCCGGCTGACGCCATGCCTGGGTGATGTGGTTGTACTTGTTCAGGGTGTAGTCAAAGCCACCAACCAGAGCGAGTACCGCACCATCTGTCGGCGACATCGCCACAAACCCTGCCTGAACTTCTGGCAGCTGGCTCAGTTGCCAGACGCCCTTATCATCCTTGATAACGCGCACTACAGCACCCGGACGCAGGCGTTTATTGGCAGGCGCTTTGTCGGTCATCATCGACTGGGCAATCTTGATCTGATCGCCCGTGAGAATCATCGGGTCGCCACCACGAACGGCGAGACGAATCTTCTGCGGGTCGAGCGCCAGAATGACTGCCGGTTTGAGCAGATCGGAATCCGGATAGTTCGAGAGCAGATCATCGACATCATCGTCTTCGTTCTTGAGCTTCGATAGATCGACAAAACCCTCGGCACCACGGAAACCATGACGCTTATCGTAGGCCAGCACGGCATTGCGCATAGATTTATACGCAGCTTCCTGATCGGCTTTTTTGAGCGTGGTGATCACCGTGAGACCACGTGTATAGATATCCTGCGGGAACAGATCGTTCGTCATCTGCCGCGCCATCTCAGCCACGTAATCGGCATGGACAGCAAATTCGTTGGCATGACGTTTTACATTAAGCGGCTCGTTCAGCGCTGCTTCAAATTGTGCATCGGTCAGATAATTCAGATCATGCATGCGACGCAGCACGTACTGCTGGCGGATCTTGGCGCGCTTTGGATTAACCACCGGGTTGTAGGCCGAGGGCGCTTTAGGCAAGCCGGCCAGCATGGCCGCTTCGGCTGGCGTTAGCTGGCTAAGCGACTTGCCGTAGTAAATCTGTGCCGCAGAGGCAAAGCCATAGGAACGTTGGCCCAGATAGATCTGGTTGATATACAGCTCGAGGATCTGATCCTTGGTGAGGTTCTTTTCGATCTTTAGCGCCAGCAGCACTTCGTACAGCTTACGGGTAACGGTTTTTTCCGAAGACAGGAAGAAGTTACGCGCCACCTGCATGGTAATGGTAGATGCGCCTTGCTTCTTGCCGCCGGATACCAAGTTGGCGGCAGCCGCACGGGCGAAACCGAACACGTCGACGCCGGAGTGCTGATAGAAACGATCATCTTCGGCGGCCAGAATCGCTTGTTTCATGACATCTGGCACCTGATTGATCTTAACAACCTGGCGCCGTTCTTCGCCGAATTCACCAATCAGCGCGCCGTCTGAGGTGTACACCCGTAATGGCACCTTCGGACGATAGTCCGTCAGCACATCCAGCGAGGGGAGCTGCGGGTAGGCGAAGGCGACCAGCACACCGCCTAGGCTAAAGCCGATGACGGTGAGAAGTGCCAGAGTGACCAGAAGTTTGTTGAACCAGCGCAAGATGATGATCCGTAAAGAATTTCCGTGATTATACGGGAGGGGCTTAAGACACGCTTAGCCCCCTCGCCGTCAGACCTTGCGGTAGACCTCGGCCCCTGTTTTAACAAACTCGATCGCTTTAGCTTCCATCCCCTTTTCTAGGGCTTCCGCTTCAGCAAAGCCCTGCTTAGCCGCATAGTCGCGCACATCCTGGGTGATCTTCATCGAGCAGAAGTGCGGGCCACACATCGAGCAGAAATGCGCAACCTTGGCTGATTCCTTGGGTAGGGTTTCGTCGTGGAATTCGCGTGCCTTGTCTGGATCCAGGCCGAGGTTGAACTGATCGTCCCAGCGGAATTCGTAGCGCGCCTTGGATAGCGCGTTGTCTCGAATCTGTGCGCCGGGGTGACCCTTGGCCAAATCGGCGGCATGGGCGGCCAGTTTGTAAGTGATGATGCCTACTTTGACGTCGTCCTTATCGGGCAGACCCAGGTGTTCCTTTGGCGTGACGTAGCAGAGCATGGCTGTACCGTACCAACCGATCATGGCAGCGCCAATGCCGCTGGTGATGTGATCGTAACCCGGAGCGATGTCGGTAGTCAGCGGGCCTAGCGTATAGAACGGTGCTTCGTCACACCATTCAAGCTGCAGATCCATATTTTCTTTGATTAGCTGCATCGGCACGTGACCGGGGCCTTCGATCATCACTTGTACATCATGTTTCCAGGCGATCTGCGTCAGCTCACCCAGCGTTTTGAGTTCGCCGAGTTGTGCCTCATCGTTGGCATCGTAGATCGAGCCGGGGCGCAGGCCATCGCCCAATGAGAAGGCTACATCGTAGGCCTTCATGATTTCGCAGATCTCTTCGAAGTGTGTGTAGAGGAAGCTTTCCTTGTGATGCGCCAGACACCACTTGGCCATGATCGAGCCGCCGCGCGAGACGATGCCTGTCATGCGGTTAGCCGTCATCGGGATGTAACGCAGGAGCACACCGGCGTGAATGGTGAAGTAATCGACGCCCTGTTCGGCCTGTTCGATCAACGTGTCGCGGAACAGTTCCCATGTCAGGTCTTCGGCTTTACCGTCGACTTTTTCCAGCGCCTGATAAATAGGTACTGTACCGATCGGCACGGGTGAGTTACGGATGATCCACTCACGCGTTTCGTGAATGTTTTTGCCAGTCGACAGATCCATTACGGTGTCACCGCCCCAGCGGATCGACCAGGTCATCTTGTCGACTTCTTCACTAATGGAAGAGCCGAGAGCCGAGTTGCCGATGTTGGCGTTGATCTTTACCAGGAAGTTACGACCGATGATCATCGGTTCGCTTTCCGGGTGGTTGATGTTGTTTGGAATGATGGCACGGCCACGGGCGATTTCATCACGCACAAACTCAGGCGTAATCACTGGCGGAATAGCGGCGCCATAGGCCTGACCGGGATGCTGACGACCGAGTAACTTGGCCAGACGATCACCTTGCGGCCCCGAGTTCTTCAGGTCGGCAAGATATTTTTCGCGTTGCATGTTTTCACGAATGGCGATGTATTCCATTTCCGGTGTGATGATGCCCTTACGCGCATAGTGCATCTGGCTGACATTAGCGCCAGCTTTGGCGCGGCGTGGCTTGCGATGCAGGCCGGGGAAGCGCAGTTCATCCAGCGCTTTGTCCTCAGCTCGTTCACGACCAAAGTCCGAGGTCAGGTCGTTCAACACTTCCGTGTCGCCTCGTTCTTCAATCCACTTCTGGCGCAGCGCTGGTAGGCCGGCACGAATGTCGATCTTGGCCGTAGGATCCGTATAGGGGCCTGAACAGTCATAGACGTAGATGGGTGGATTCTTTTCGCCACCCATGCCGGTCGGCGTGTCAGATTGTGAGATTTCGCGCATCGGCACCTGAATGTCCGGGCGCGAGCCTTCAACATAAATCTTGCGGGAATTAGGAAGCGGCGCAATAGCCAATTCATCAACGTGTGCCTGGTCGGCAATAAAGGGTTGCTTAGCGTTCATGGGGTGTCCTTATAAATTCTCTGTGAGGTTCTCTGCTGTTGCGTTATGAGGCAATGCACAAAGCATGGGCGTGGTGAACGGGCCCGTGCCCGGTTTGTGGTGTACGGCTAATTTGTAATTCATCGGCACGACGAATAGCTTGTTGCAGCCATCGATGTGCCAGCATCACGGCTTCGGGAATGTCGGCGCACTGCGGGATTAATGCGGTAATGGCAGCCGATAATGCGCAGCCGGTGCCGTGTGTGTGACGTGTGTCGAAACGTTCCGCACGCAACTCGATCATGCGATCGCCATCGTAGAGTAAGTCGATGAGTTCGCCGCCGGGGAGATGCCCGCCCTTGAGCAGAATCCAGCGGTTCTCTTCTTGCTTGAGTAGCCTGTGCAAACGTTCGCAGGTGCGCGTCATTTCCTTGGGCGTTTCCGGACCACGCTCGTCGAGCAATGCACCGGCTTCAGGCAGATTGGGCGTGAGTACGCGCGCCAACGGCACCAGTGCGTCGCGTAACAAGCCGGTGGCTTCTTTATTCAGGAGATGATCCCCGCTCTTGGCAATCATCACCGGGTCGAGCACCAGGTTGTCCTGGCTGTGCTTGGCCAGCTTTTCCGCAACGACTTGTACGTTAGACGTCTGACCCAGCATGCCGGTTTTGACGGCACGGATTTCCACATCGGCGAGCAGCGTATCAAGCTGCGCACCGATAAATTCGGCACTGGGCAGTTGTACGGCGGTCACCCCTTGCGTGCTTTGTGCGGTAAGTCCGGCAACGACACCGCAGCCGTAAGCACCGAGCGCAGTAAAAGTTTTGATGTCGGCCAGCAGTCCGGCCCCACCGCTCGGGTCAATACCTGCAATCGATAAGACTTTGGGCGGGGCGCCTTTGAATAGACGACGCACGCTGGCCTGACCGTTATCACGATCATCCGGTGTGGCGACAGCAGTGAATAAATCCAGAATCATTCGTTTCCCTACGCCGGTATTAACCGGATCAGGTGCCAAGGGTCTCTCTCAGCCCAAACTGCGGGCACCCCTAACGAGCTAAAGGCCTGGTCAGTGAACTGACCGTGGAACAGACTGAAATTAAAGGAAAACCCCGTTTACCGCAAGTCAGACGAGTTTCGCAAATTCCGCATCGGCAGCAGCAATGGTCGCCGCAATGTCGGCCGGCGTATGCGTTGCACTCACGAAACCGGCTTCGAAGGCCGATGGGGCGAAGTAATGGCCTTCCCCGGGTACATCCAGCATGGCGTGGAAGAAGCGGTTAAAGCGGGTGCTATCGGCTTCCATCACTTCGGCATAGCTGGTCGGAGGCGCTTCGCGGAAGTACAAGCCGAACATGCCGCCGACAGACTGCGCTGAGAAGGCAATGCCGTGCTTGCGAGCAGCGGCCGTTAGGCCGTCAGTGAGTTGACGGGTACGTTCGGCTAACGATTCATAAAATCCAGGGGTGCGCAGCTTCTTCAATGTGGTGAGGCCCGCCGCAACGGCGACCGGATTGCCAGACAACGTACCCGCCTGATAGACCGGCCCTAGCGGTGCTAGGCAGGTCAGAATGTCTTTGCGACCACCAAAGGCCGCCAGGGGCATCCCGCCACCGACGATTTTACCGAGGGTGGTGAGATCAGGCGTAATGCCGTAGCGGCCTTGCACACCCTGCAGACCAACACGGAAGCCCGTCATGACTTCATCAAAAATCAGGACGGCGCCAACGCGTGTACAACCATCGCGCAGGGCCTGTAAAAATGCTTTGCCCGGGTCGACCAGATTCATGTTGCCGGCGATGGGTTCGACGATGACCGCAGCCAGCTTGTCGGCATATTTATCTACCGCTTCGTTGAACGCGGCGATGTCGTTATAGGGCAGCACCAGCGTGTGCGCGGCTACGTCAGCTGGCACACCACCTGATGACGGATTGCCAAAGGTGAGCAAGCCGGAGCCGGCTTTGACCAGCAGACTGTCGGCGTGGCCGTGGTAGCAGCCTTCGAATTTGATGATCAGGTCGCGGCCGGTAAAGCCACGTGCCAGGCGGATGGCGCTCATGGTGGCTTCGGTCCCTGAAGAGACCAGACGCACCATTTCCAGCGATGGCAGCATTTCGCAGAGCAGATCAGCCATCTCGACTTCTGCACCGGTGGGTGCGCCAAAAGTCAGGCCACGGGCGGCGGTGGTCTGCACGGCTTCCAACACATCCGGATCGGCATGGCCTAGGATCAGCGGGCCCCAGGAGCCCACGTAATCGATATACACCTTGCCGTCGGCATCGGTGACGCGCGGTCCTTTGCCCGAGGCGAAGAAACGTGGCGTACCGCCGACGCCACGGAAAGCGCGCACCGGTGAGTTCACGCCACCGGGAATGTGTCGTTGGGCGGCGGCAAAGAGTTCTTCGTTACGGCTGGTCATGATGAGTAATCGACTCGAGTTAAAGATAGTTGAAAATTTAGAGTAGAGCAGGTTCTGCCAGCAGTTGCTGGATACGATGCTTGATCTGTTCGGGGGTGTGTGGCGCTTCCGGGCTTCCGAAAAGTTCGGAAATCAGGGCAACGGCATCGACGAGGCCGCAGATCTCGGAGAGGTTGCGGTGGGTGATGCCGCCAATGCCGCAGATGGCGACATGAGACCCCAGCGCATCCCGGAAAGACTGAAGCTGATCAAGGTTAACCCTAAGTGCAGCCGGTTTGGTTGGCGAATCGAAGCAGGCACCAAAAGCGACATAGCTGGCACCATCGGCCAGGGCGGTTCGAGCCAGATTTAGGTTGTTATAACAGGAAGCGCCAATGATGCTATTGGCAGGCAGCAGGCGACGGGCGTCACGGATGCTGCCATCGTCTCCGCCCAAATGCACGCCGGCGGCACCGATGGCGATTGTTAGCACCACGTCATCGTTAATGATGAGTTGGGCATCGAAAGCCTGGCATAACTGGTTTAAGGTTCGGCCGCGCGTTAATTTGTCAGCCATCGTGCTGATCTTGTCACGGTATTGCACGAGCCGAACACCCGCCTCAAGGGCTGCGCGCACCTGTCCAACCAGTCGCTGGGTGTCAGCCTGGTCGGGGGTTATTGCGTAAAGCGTGCCGGGAAAGTTAAACACAGTGTTCAGGACAATCGGATAAATCGGGAAAGGCGTTGTCGATAATCATGACAACGTGATGACAGTTGGGTATTCGTTCGGTTAGGATGACTGTATTGTATCAATCCAATCAGTTACTTCTTGCTTAGGGTTTCGCCATGAGTGGTCAGTCTTTCAAGTCCTGGATGTGTCTGGGCTGTGGGTTTATTTACGACGAAGAAGCCGGCTTGCCAGAAGATGGCATTGCACCGGGCACGCTATGGGCCGATGTGCCCATGAATTGGGTCTGTCCGGAATGCGCGCTGCGTAAAGAGGACTTCGAGATGATCGAACTCTAATACGCGGCCAAAGGGAGCCTCCAGGTGACGATACAGACAATACTGGTGGTTGAACCCTCACCGATTGAGCGTGCTCAGCTTAGCAGCATGCTCACGGCAGCTGGTTATACGGTTACGGTAGCGGGCGACGGCGAAGAAGGTGTTGATATCGCCCGCCGCGAACGCCCCGACCTGATTCTGATGGAAGTAGTTATGCCGGGCCTGAATGGTTATCAGGCCACACGTGCGTTGACGCGTAGTGAAGATGAAAACCTTGCCCGTATTCCCGTCATCCTCGTTTCAGCTAAAGGGCAGGATACGGATAAGGTTTGGGGTTTGCGACAGGGCGCGATTGATTACCTGGTCAAACCAGTCGCCGAGCATGAATTGCTCACCCGTATTGCGGATATCTAATTAAAACCCGAATCCGGCGCCTGCGCCCAGTAGGGTAGCAATCCCCAGAGCAGCAAACACAGCAGCAGCGATGCTGTGAACGAGTCGCATCGGTATCTTGTTAGCCAATTTGTCACCGATAAAAACCGCTGGGACATCGGCAATCAGCATGCCTAGCGTGGTGCCAACGACAACCAGCATGGGGTCTGCGTAATGTGCAGCCATAGCCACTGTTGCGATCTGGGTTTTATCGCCCATCTCGGCTAGGAAGAATGTAATCAAGGTGGCACCGAAGACGCCGAAACGTTTGGCGACCTGGGTTTCTTCATCTTCGATTTCATCGGGGATCATTGTCCAGATGGCCATACCGATAAAGGATGCGCCAAGAACCCAGCGGAGAATTTCAGGACTCACTGCATGCGTAATCCACGCACCGACAGCGCCGGCCAGGCCATGGTTCAGAATGGTGGCGACCAGAATGCCTAAAATAATAGGCACGGGCTTCTTAAAGCGGGCGGCAAGAAGAAATGCGAGCAGTTGGGTTTTGTCACCGATTTCGGCTAGCGCCACAACACCGGTAGAGACGAGTAGTGCTTCCATCTTGTTTCTCTGGCCGGTTTAGATAAAAAACCACCATGTTCCATCCGGCCAAGAATGAACATGCAGTCAGATGCTATTTTAACTGGTAGCGAGCTTGAATCGCTCCAGCGTTCTTTGTCGGGCCTCGGCATGATCGACAATCGGCGCAGGATAGTCGCGACCGATTAAGACGCCGCAGTTAGCCTGGGTATCCGCTGGCATCGTCCAGGGTGCGTGAATGTATTTGTCGGGCACGTTCGCGAGTTCGGGGACGTAGCGACGAATAAACTTCCCTTGCGGATCAAAACGCTCGGATTGTGTCACCGGGTTGAAAATCCGGAACCAGGGTTGTGCATCACAGCCGGTAGAAGACGACCACTGCCAGCCGCCGTTGTTAGCTGATAGATCGAAGTCCAGTAAAAGCTCGGCAAACCAGGCTTCTCCTTGGCGCCAATCCAGGCCCAGATCCTTCGTGTAGAACGATGCGCTCACCATGCGTAGGCGGTTATGCATCCAGCCGGTTTGTGCCAGTTGGCGTTGTGCGGCATCAACCAGTGGGTAACCGGTGTGACCACTACACCAGGCTGCATGCCAGGCTGGATTGTCGTCCCAGGCAATGGCCTCAAAGGCGGGTTTGAAGGCATGGCCAATGGCATGCGGAAAGTGATGCAGGATCGCGAAATAGAAGTCACGCCAGATCAGTTCGTTCAGCCAGCCTAGGGCGCCTTCGCCACCCTCGCGCCAGGCGCGTCCGGCCAACTCACGGATAGACAGTGTGCCAAAGCGCAGATGCACGGATAGATAAGACACCCCTTTGATCGCTGGAAAATCACGAGCCACTTTGTAGTGATCAATCCGTGTGAAGAAGTCTTCTATGCGTGCGCGCGCACCCGATACACCGGGAACGATGCCGATTTTTGTAAGGTCACTCGGCTCAAAGCCGATCTCTGCAAGCGTTGGGATGCCGGTCGCAAGTGGTGATGTGGCCAAGTGTTGCAAGTACCGAGTCACTGGATAAGGCCGAACAAAAAAATCGGTTTCGGCCAGCGTGGCTTTTTTGTACCAGGCGTTTTTATAGGGGGTGAACACGGTGAAGGGTTTGCCCATCTGTGTGAGCACTTCATCCTGTTCGAAAATCGCTTGATCTTTGTAGCTGTGAAAACCGATTTGCGCCTTGGCTAATGTTTCGGCCACATCCCGATCACGCAATACCGCCGAGGGTTCATAGTCCCGATTGCAATAAACATCACCGACATCAAGTTCGCGGGCCAGCGCGGGGATGTGCTCTCGTGATGACCCGTGGCGCACAATCAGCGCGCCGCCGTGCTCATGCAGAATTTCGTCGAGTTCAACCAGGGACTCCCGGATGAACTCAACCCGACGATCCTGACGCGGTAATTTATCCAGAATGTCGCGGTCAAAAACAAAGGTCACATACACGCGCTCATGCTGTTTGAGTGCATAGTAGAGCGCAGCCTGATCATCAAGCCGCAGATCGCGTCTTAACCATACGAGCGCCGGTTTTTCGGGGTGTTGAGTCTGCATTTGCGGTAGAATACGACATATGACCGCTTCCCGCGTACCCTCAGACGAATCTGAAGTACCAAAAACGTCGGGGTTGGCAGAAACTGCCACCTG
>ERZ1034363.790-NODE-790-length-20093-cov-4.390887_pt1 | contig 20093 bp, 19 predicted proteins | sample MGYA00520616_ERZ1034363 | MGnify/ENA primary metagenome ERZ1034363 (study PRJEB33736, sample SAMEA104284506) | Azolla filiculoides | biome: Urban; feature: Water surface; material: Ditch water | place: Netherlands | collected 2015-10-28 | depth 0-0.1 m ...
GTTGCCTATATTGCAGGACAAACCGCACCGGCAGGAAAGCGTATGGGACATGCGGGCGCGATTGTCACCGCTGGCAAGGGAACAGCAGAAAGTAAAATGCACGCACTTAAAATCGCTGGAGTAGAAGTCGTGACAGCACTTACTGACATTGGTGTTGCTATGCAGCACTGTTTTTAATTCCTATTTAACGAGAAAATTAATGAAACATTTACACTTGCTTTTTGTCGCTCTGGCTTTGATTAGCTTTTTAGGGCGCGTTGCACTCACACGATTTCGTCCAGAATTAATGCAACTGAAATGGATAAATATCGCTCCCCATATTATCAGCAGTTTACTGCTGTTATCAGGAATTTTTTTGACGATTCAAGGGGGATGGTTAGCCGGTGACTATGGCTGGATTGAAGCAAAAGTGATTGCACTTTTCGGCTTTATTGGCCTTGGCATTATGACGCTCAAACGTACCGATGAAAAAAGGTGGATTGCCTTTGGCGGGGCAGTGCTTTGTTTCATTTATATTGTCAAGGTAGCCATCACCAAAAGCGCTGCATTTTTTTAAACAAAATAAGGGGAGATATCAAAAATATCTCCCCTTATTACTTTAATCATAAATATCCGTTTATTTTTAAGCGTTATTGAGCAATCCGCTTTGACGCTCAATATCTTGCACATAGCGCAAAATAGCACCTTCGATTGATTGCGGTAAATCTAAGAATTCCACGCCGATTAACTCTTCAAAATCTTCTGGTCTAAACGCTACGCCTAAACGCACCGAAACAACTTTAAATGATACATCGACGGTGACGTGTGGCATCACAAAAGGACGATCATCAAAAATAGTCTGCTCCTGCAAGAAATACGAAAACTCCGGCTCAGTGTTTAATAATTTACATCCAGACATACTAATATCTGACAAACTTAAACGAATAATTCTCGCCAATTTGGGATCAGGTACAATTGGGTTCGCTTCACGTTCCTCTTCAAAAATAGCTCTCTCACGCTTCGCTTTAATTTTCGAGTCGATAGTCATCTTTTGATATGCACGCTGCCACGCCTGTTGTTCTTCGGCAATTTCATTTTGAATATCAGTCAACAATTTTTGATGAATTTTTGCAGTCGCCAATGCGAAAGCTTCTTTATATTCAAGTTTTGCGTCTTCTTCGGGCTCAGCAAGCTCGATTTCAATATAAGCTGGGTTAAGCGTTGGCGTATCAACACGATAATATTCGCGGCGATTGTACCAATAAAGCGAGTCAGGGATGTCAATCATAAAGCAATCGGCACCTTTATATTTACCGATTGTTACTTGATCAACGTGAAATGCCACTTGAATACCATTAAAAACAGTATTAAATTTTGGATTTTTAACGCTTAAAAGTTTCTTATTCAAATAATCAGAAGAACCGTAATCGAGTACAATTGTTCCATCTTTATGATTAATGGCAATTAACACCGTCAATAACGTTTCTTTTCCGCCCAAAGAAGCCGATACGTTACATTTGTTTTTCACAAGCATGGCTAGGTTGTTCACTATCATTGCTCGATTGCGGAGCATTGCGGAATCGTCATCAGACATTGATTATCTCCATAAAGTAAAGTTTAAAATAAAATATTAGAGGGCATTATAGATTATTAAAAGCGTATTCAAAAGGGGAAACTTTTCACGGTGAATGGTTTTCTTGCTTTTATTGTCGATTAAATCAACAAAACCATGAAGAAACGAAAAACGTGCAACGCAGCAGGTGAAAAAAATACAGCATAAAAATAAACCTTTACACTTGACAGATTATTATTTATTCTCCGACCCAAATTTTTCAAAAAAATTGATTCCCTGCTTACACACCTTACTTGAGTATCGACTTGTGTTCTCCCGTGCGTTTTTATTTGGTGCTTGCCTCCTACTTTCCGCTCAAGCGAATGCGGCGGATAGTGCTTTGGCTAGTATTGACCAAGTAAAATACAACACAGCAAATAGTTCACTTCCTCAAGTCAGTTCAGACGCTACCCTCGATAATCGGCTCAGTGTTTCTATTAGTGGCGCAGATAACAGCATCAGCGGCGCACAAACTGGGGCGGCACAATCAACCAATATCGAACTCAATGGAAACGGCTCTTCAGTCACCATGTCTGGCGATGGTTTTGCCAATACCACATCGATGAGTGTCATGGGGGATGCAAATCTTGTTTCCCAAACACAAATTGGTACGAATAACAGCGCTGAACTCAAAATTGTCGGCGATGGCAACACCGTTACCCAATCTCAAGTGGGTGACTCCCTATCGTATAAACTTCAAATAAACGGTTCAGGCAATAACGTTTCTGTTTCTCAAACGCAATAACTGCCTTATCGTAAACCTCTCATTTTTTATCTATTTTTCATTCATATCAACAAGTTGATTTGATAGCATTATGTCATTTTTTCGTTTTTCATATAGATTTTTCCCCAAAAAAGCGTCGAATTTGCCTTTTTATTTTTGTTAATATAGAATCCGGCTCGGATTGAGAAAGTGTTGCTAATGAGCAACGTGGCTGCATTCCTTTTTTTATATTACAACTCGAGGAATTATCATGAAAAAAACATTATTAGTTACTGCGATTTTAGCTTCAATTTATGGCGCTTCAGCTTTCGCTGCTCCTGCTACTCCTGCTTCTGCAACAGCTGCAACTGGTGCTCAAGGTCAAGACTCTGCTGCAGTTCTTTCACAAGCTGGTACAGTTGCGAACGCTGCAACACTTGCTGGTTTAACTTCTGTTGATTTAACTCAAACAGGTGGTACTAGCAACACAGCAGCAATTACTACAAGCGGCGCTGCAAATGTAACACAACAAGGTGAAGCGGCAACCAACGCATTAACTATCAATGCAAGCGCAACCACTGCAAACGTTGTACAAACTGGTGTAGCTAATGCTGCAACTATTAACACAACAAGCGACGTAGCACTTAGCCAAGCAGCTTCTGCTGGTGACAACACAGCAACTATCTCAACAAATGCTGACTTCAACGCTACAGCAAACGTTGATTTAACACAAACAGCTGCTGCTGGTAACAATACTGCAACTATCACTACTGATGGCGCTGTAAACGTTTCTCAATCAGCTTCTGGCAACAACGTTGCTGACATCACAACTGCTGGCGCAGTAAATGTTGACCAAACAGCTGGTGGCAACAATGATTTGACTGTTGCAACTAATGGCGACATCACTGTTGCTCAGTTGTCATCTGGCACAGATAGCAACAACACTGCAAACATCACTAGCACAGGCGATCTTAACATCGCTCAACAAGGTGGTGCGAACAACACTTTAAACATCAACGCTGCTCAGTAATTGACTGCTTGATATAAGCGATTCGCTGCAACGAATCGTTTGTGTTGCACAGAGGCGCTCTGCGTAAGTAGAGCGCTTTTTATTAGGTAAAAGGAAAAATGATGCAACCTTATGCGAAAATGATTTTTTGGTGTTTACCTTTCTTAATGATGCCTATACAAAGTTTTGCGCTCGAATGTGATGAGTCCGCTGCAACGGAAACATCGAATACGGGTTCTAATCATCAAACCATTATTCAAAACGGCACCAATAACACCAAAGACGTTGTGCAAGAGGGGATTGATAACGATTTACATCTTCAACAAGAAGGCAAAAGCAATCAAGCAAAAGTTTCCCAAACGGGCGATTGCAATACCGCAAAGCTTGTTCAAAAAGGCAGCAATAACAGTGCCAATATCAATCAAACGGGTAAGAGCAACAGCATTACCATCAATCAATCTAATTAGTCCCTCATGAAACGTAATCGAATTAGTGTGCTAATTTGGTTTTTGTTGCTAGGCTTGAGTGCGCCTTGTTTTGCATCTGACATTCAAATTGCCGGCATGATAATTGACCAAACTATCTCACGAGTTGGGCGAATGTTTTATGAAGATTTAAGCAGTGACCTAGAAATACCCGATAATATTGTCAGTGTCGTGGTCAATGAGCGTCCTGACCCCTTTTTAGGAAATATTATCTCTATTGAAGTAGATGAAAATGTCGTTTATGAAGATAGAATTGGCTCAAGGGTACTTGGGATTGATGAAAAAGTACAAGCTGCAAAATCCGTTGTCCAAAACGTTTTTCAGCAAAAAATAGACATACAAAAACAATTAGAGCGTAAATAATGCGAAAAATAAGCCTCACTTTTACGTTGCTTGCCTGCTGTGTTTCGTCCGTTCAGGCAACAGAATTAGCGCATCGATTTATTGATCCTATGTTTGGGGGGAATTCCGGAAATGGGGGTTATATTCTTAGTAACGCGCAAGCACAAGATACCAACGTAGCACCTAAAACGCCCACGGTCACATTGACGCCTGAGCAAAAATTTCAAGCAAATATTGACAAATTCAAGCTGAATTTACAAAATTCGATTTTAACTAAATTAACCAGTACGTCAACGAGTCAATTATTCAATTCTAATGGCACCATTAAATTAGGATCGAATTTGAGTTTTGACTTAGATAATGATGGCTTGCCGGATTTTACGGTCAATATCGATAATGCGCCTGATTCCTCGGGTAATGTCGCTGTGAGTGTAAGTGATGGCATTACCAATACCGTACTTTCTATTCCAAGTATTGTGCTACCTCAAACAACTCAGTGAAAAATATTTCCTTTCTCTCTTGGCGATTAGTCGCTAGTGTCACGACCACACTTTTTTTGTCGTCGTGCACCACTTTGCAACCGATTTCGTCAAGTCAAGCCATTATGGATTACCATTCGCATTTGACGGATGTTCTGCGCTCGCTGCCCCCGCCCCATGAACCTATTGTGGTGGCGGTGTATAAATTCCGTGATCAGACTGGGCAATATAAAGGCAGTGATAGCATCATGCAAAACTCAACAGCGGTGACGCAAGGGGCGACGTCGATGTTAGTGCGTGCATTGCTTGAAGCGGGCAATGGAAAATGGTTCACCGTGCTTGAGCGTGAAGGTCTGCCGGATTTACTCAACGAGCGTAAAATTATCAATCAAACGCGTGAAATGTACGCAAAGGATTTACAAAATCAAGGTTTACCCCCATTGCTTTATGCACCCATTTTATTGCAAGGCGGGATTATTGCGTATGAGAACAATTCGCTAACCGGCGGGATGGGGCTTCATTATTTAGGCATGGGCGGGTCAACGGAAATGCGAAAAGATACCGTAACGACCATGCTGCGTACTGTGTCGGTCAAAAACGGTCAAGTGCTGTCCAATGTCGATGCGCGTAAAACGATTTTATCGGTTCAATTAGATTCGGGGGCATTTCGCTATGTTGCGTTCAAAAGCTTACTCGAAGCCGAAGCGGGTGTTACCAGTAATGAACCCCCACAAATGGCGGTAATGGAATCCATTGAAACCTGCGTCTATTCAACCATTATGGATGGCGTCATTAACAAATTATGGTCATTTGAAGATAAAGAACAACAAGAAATTTGGTTGAAAAAGTACGAAAATGAAATGAAAGCGCAAGCGAATGAAGATTCGGACGTCGACGAAGATACGCTTGAAAGTAAACCTGCTAAAAAAGACACTCCCCCAGAATCCAAACCCGCGCCACCTGCTCCCGTACAAAAAGTGGCTGCGCCTGCTGCTGTCCAACCAGCGCCTAATGCTCGCGTGACGCCCGTTGCCACGCCAACGGCTGCAACACCTGTGAAAGCACCCTCAAAAGTTGATACGTCAAAAGTAACATCTCAACCACCCGTTGTTGATGCAACCGCGTCTAAAACAGACGAAAAACCCAAACAAAAAAATGCTGTCAAACATAAACAAGGCGCATTAGATAACAAACAGACCAGCAAACCAAAGCATCATCAACAACGCAGAGAACGCCATGAGCGCTCTCCACATAAAAAATTAACGTCAAAACAAGAGCAACCCGTACATAAAACACATAAAATCGCGCCCAAAAAAGCTATTCCGCTTTGTCGAAAATAATTACGATGCGGGTGTAAATATAAAATCGCTTGATTCTAATGAATCAACGCCAGTTAGCACAATCGAAAACTCGGGTTGAATATCGGCATCATTACTACCGTAAAGAATATGTTTTTGTGAATCAAAACGTAATTTTCCTATCGCATCGTTTTTTACGAATGGCGCATCATTTCCAATAAACGTAAATCCTTGCTTGCCTGCGGTTTTCATATCGCCATCCATATTTGATATATCTATCTTGTCTTGACCTGTTTTGAAATCGACAATCGTATCTTTGTTCATTTCTTTTTCAGTATTAAATAGAAAGACATCATTTCCAAGGCCACCGGTTAATGTGTCATTTCCAAGGCCACCAATTAAGGTGTCATCACCGCTTAGTCCCGTTATTTTTTCTGCTTTAGATGTGCCTGTAATGCGATCACTGCCAATCGTCGTTTTGGTGCTAATGCTGACAGCCAGTGGCATTTTTTGGCTTGACGCAGTTTCTTGATTGCCGAACCCATCTGTATAAGCAACTGTAACACTCATCTGCATTTTTAAGTCATCTTGCGTGAGTGTGTAATTTGATAGAGTAGCGTCAGAAATTGGCGTTTCACCTCTAAACCATTGATAACGCATTTCCCCCAAGCCATCTAAATCAATTAACTGTGGTGCGGCACTTAATGTGCGCCCTAAATTGGATACACCTGTAATGTAGACAGCCCCTGTCGGAGAGTCATTCACGTTATCTATTGATAAACCCGCTGATATGACATCTTCTTTTTTCCCTTGCAAATCAATATAGCTTGCTTTAACGCTGATGATTTTATTTACATCGGCTTGGGTGAGTATATGAGTTTCTCCCGTTTCACCTGCAATGGCGGCACCGTCGCGGAGCCATTGATACTTAAACAATTCTTTTCCATCTTTATCTATGCCAATACCATCTACATCTTCTAGTGTATTGTTTACTCGTAGCGTCTCATTTTGCAATGCTTTTGGTGTGTTAGGAAGTTTACCATTGACTAAAATACTCAACGTACCCGTAGGAGGGTCATTTACGTTTGTAACGCGAAGAACGGCTGTTTCCTCGGTTGTTTCGTCGTGATCTGAGCGGTCAGTGTACGTGGCATAAAGACTAATATTTTTACCTACATCATTTTGCGTTAGCGCATAAAAAGGGTCGGTAGATATTTCTTTTCCATCTAGTAACCAATGATAAGTTACTTTCCCGAGTCCATCGACATCCGCTAGAGTATCTATCACGGTTAACAGTTTGTTTTGTTGTGCAACCCCTTTAATTTCTACCGTTCCGGTGTGTGGATGATTTTCTGTCGATTTATGTTCAGCAATGGCAACGCCACTACTCAAAACCGTTTCAAGTTTATTTTGTAAATCGATGTAGGTCACTTTAACACTCACGGTTTTTTGAACATCATCAACGGTTAATGTATATTTATCAGATATTGCACCTTTGATATTGACGCCATCACGGAGCCATTGATAATTGTAAATTTTATTGCCTTTTTCATCAGTACCTATGCCATCTACATCGATAATTTGGACACCTGCTGTTAATTCACTTCCTTGCTTGAATATACCTAGGACATTGACCGTGCCTGTTGGTGAATCATTTAAATTTGCTATGCGTAGAGGGGCGGTTTGATATGTGCCATCTTTATAGGATACGGTAATATTGGTGCCGACATCTCCTTGCGTTAGGGTATAAGAAGTGTTTTCAAAGACTGTTCCATCGACCTTAATCAGAGTACCATCTCGATACCAATGGTATATCGCATTAGCAATTGGTTTATTAATGGTGAGTGTTTTGGTTTGCTGGGCAATGCCGCTAATAACGATGTCGCCAACAATTTGATTGTTTACTAGCACGCTTTTAGTGGCTGAGACACTTTCTGATGTACCTTGTAGATCAAGATAGCTTACTTTAACACTAATGGTTTTATCCAAATCCGCGTTTGTAAGCGTATATGTTGTTTGTGTTTGACCACTAATCGGTACACCACTACGAAGCCATTGATAGTTGAGCGTACCAATACCATCTATATCCTTAACCGTATTCGATACGTTTAACACATCATTTGGAATCGCTGTTTGCACATTGGGTTTATTATTGACCAAAATGCTCAATTCGCCTGTTGGTGGATCATTGACGTTTAGTACCTTAATTTCCACAGTCGGATCTGTTTGTTCACTATAGCCAGCTTGATCAGTATAGGTAGCATATAGACTGATAGTTTTCCCTACTTCACTTTGTGTTAGCTGATAGTTAGGTTCATGAGATGTTTCTTTTCCATTGATCAACCAGTGGTACGTTATGTTTCCAAGACCATCAGCATCTTTTAGGGTAGTTTTATCGGCGGTTAATATTTCGTTTTGCTGTACTTTGCCCTGGATCGTTACCGTTCCAATGTGTGGATGGTTTTCGCTTGTGATTAAAACACCGCTACTAACGACCGATTCAAGCGTATTTTGCAAATCAATATACGTGACTTTAACACTAATTGTTTTTTGAACATCATCAACGGTTAACGTATGAGTGGATTTTGTTTCTCCTGCGATATTTTTACCGTCACGGAGCCACTGATAGTTGAACGCACCAAGACCATCTATATCATCAAGTGTATTGTTTACGCTTAACACACTGCCCTGTTTTTGTGTTCCTTTAAAAATCAACGAACCAGTAATACTCAATGTACCTGTTGGTGAATCATTCGTATTCAAAATACGTAGTGGATTTGATTGCCCTGAATCGTCCGTTGCGTATTTAACAGTGATATTTTTGCCTACGTCGTCTTGCGTTAGGGTATAAACATTTCCAGTTTCTCCCTTAATTTCAACGTTATCTCGATACCACTTGTATATTTCGCCTTTGACTGGATTTGTAATAGTCAGCGTTTTATTTTGTTGAGGGGTTCCATTGACGATAATAGCAGCTTTCATGGTGTTAGATATTAACTAAGATTGACAAAAAAAGAATTTTTAACCGCTACTTCAATAAGATTTTACTCTTTTCAGTATGACTGATGACAATGTTTTGCCTACAAAATTTATTCAATCTACGGATTTTGAATGAGACGAAATTAAGTTCTACACGAGTTACAATGACAATTTTTGTGTGCTCCTATTGTCATAGGATATTAATCAAATACAGATAGAAGAGCTAACGTCTGCAATGACGTTAACCCTATTCTTACCGTAAAAATTTATCATAAATAGCTATTTATCCTAACCCGTAGTACCGTATTCTACGCTATTTCGAACCATTTCAATTCGAATTATTCAATGAGGTGATTTTTTTTATTTGTGTTTCAATTTTTTTAAGTAGGAGCGATGCAGCGAGAGTCACTGCGTCGCTCTTTTTTTGAAAAAAATCGATTTAGAGACTGTCGAGTAATCCACTTTGCCTTTCAATATCCTGTACATAGCGTAAAATCGCTCCTTCTAAGGATTGAGGTAAGTCTAAGAATTCAACACCAATATTTTCTTCATAAGCATCATAGTTGATTTCATTTCCGCCTAAACGAGTAGAGACAACTTGTGCAGATACAACTTTAAACGCAACAGGAATTCGAACATGTGGCATAACCAGTAAACGATCCCGAGAAAATGCACCTTCTTTTAAATAATACGAGAACTCTGGGTCCAAATTTATTAAGCGGCACCCTGACATACTAATGTCAGCCAGATTCAAACGAATCACATTCGCAAGTTTAGGACTAGGTTTTAACGAACTTACTTCAAGCTCTTCTTCAAATTTTTCTCTGATAGCATTGGCTTTTGCCTTTGATACGGCGTTCATTTTTGAATAAGCACGTTGGAAAGCTTCTTTTTCTTCGGCAATTCGTTGCTGAAGTTCTATAATCAACTTTTGCTGTATTTTACTCATTGCCAACGAATAAGCTTCTTTGGCTTCTGTTTTTTCTCCTTCATCAGGCTCTTCTAACTCTATTTGGATATAGGAACTCGCTGCTGAAGGGCACTCCACTCGATAATACTCGCGTCGATTGTACCAATACAGTTGTGATGGAATGTCAATCATAAAACAATCGCTGCCGCGATATTTTTCCTTACGCACACCACTAACGTGAAATGATACCTGAATGCCATTAAATACTGTGTTGAATCCAGGACTTCTAACCTTTAATAATTTTTTGTTTAAATAATCCGAAGAACCATAATCAAGTACCACAGTACCGTCTTGATGATTAATGGCAAGCAATACTGTTAACAGTGTTTCTTTTCCGCCCAATGCCACTGTTAAGTTACATTTGTTTTTCACAAGCATTGCCAAGTTATTCACGATCATTGCGCGGTTGTGTATCATCGCAGAATCGTCAGACATTAAGCCTCCTCGTTTATAAATGATGCCTGAGTAAACAACGACTCTGACGTATAAAAATAATGTGTGGTTAATATTGTCCCCATTAAGAGGATATATGGATTATTAGCTTATTTAATTTAAAAAAATTCACCAATTACCATGCATTATTTTATCAAAACTCTCTCAAAAAGTTAACACTACCACATCCATTTTAGACAAATGCAATCATGAGATAAAATTTGACGATGTAAACCATCACTTTCAGTGAAAAGGATTGATTTTGGCAAAGCACATATTTTTGTCGGGATACGATTTTTAGTGACGGTAAGATATGGTGTGTCGTTGGGTTATAAAAATATACGTGATCGTTGTGAATCCATACCTGAAAAATTTAAAAAAGGATCAGGATTTGGACTGTAGTGGCAAAGAGCTGGATGGGGTGATATTTTAGCAATACCCATCATGATATTTAGCTGGTATGGCATGAATTTTAAATCTGTTGTGGACATAGACTAGTAACGTATGAATAAAGGCATCATTTGACCACCATCAATGCAATAGTTTTTTTTATTTTTATTAAGGGACACCAAGTTTTATCAGCATGATGCGTTACCAAGATATCGATAGACACTTCTTCATTTGGAATCAATATCGCTTTGGTGTGAAGTTTAGCTGTTGGCTGGCTTGAAGCGTTCATGGCATCTTGAAATAGGGAAGACAAGGTTTACAAAAATTCTATCATTATTACGAATAATACCCAAAACAATGACAAACAAGCAATCGACGCACTAGCCCGAAGGCCCGTGCGTCGTCTATATTTTTTAATATTTGCAAGTATTAAATTGATTCGTAACTAACTCGGCTGAGCATATGCTAGGCCTCATCACCCGCTCTCAATTCAATTGACAGGTAAACAATAAATAGTAAGCACAGAATGAACAAGAGAAGACTTTTGGTGGCAGTTGAAATAAACAGCACGATAACACCAATACTCAATTGAACTTTCGTCATTTGCTTTTTAAACAACGCATAATCAAACTGAATTTCAACGTTTGCGCCAACAGCTATCAGATCATCGACAAAAGATTGGGCCTCAGCGAAAGTGCTAAACGACTTTAGGATGACTGAATTTCCTTGATGGCATTGTTTGAGTAACTCAATGGCTTGCTCTTTGGGTAGTCGTGTGCAGACAACATGATAGATTGATATTTGCTGCTGCCTCACATTGTTTTTGAAATCAGACAGTACGACGTTGATGGATTGAGCGGTATTCATTTAGACCAAAATAAATCAGCAGTATTGGAAATTTAAAAGGTTATCAGTTTACAAAACAGGAGCGCTTCATATAAAGCAATGTCATTAATTTAAGACACCCAGTAGCTTGACGAACATGGCTTTATCAACCATTACAATTATGCATTTAGATCTGCATTTAACCAATCTGAATCTAACGGTTCAACACCCAATGCTTCAATTTGAGCTTTTCAATCAGCACGCGGTTTTAGCTTAGGGCTAATGAGCAGCAGTCATTGTTCGACCAAGTTTCAATTCAGCTCACAATCTTCGAGTTTTGCCTTTTCAATAAACGCCTTGAGGATACGAATACCTTGAGAACGACCAATCTTAAGCAATTATTCCATCGCGCTCACCTCAAACAATGATAAATGTAATGTAATCACTATCAATCAGACTAATCATAATGTCAACAAAAAAGCCACAGGCAACGCATCAGCCCTTGAGCCAATGCGTTGCCAGTCGTTTTCAAGCCCTAGTAATCAGGCTTATCAATAATAAGATTGTATTTGTTGAATGACTTCCCGTACTTCCCATTTTCTTTGCCTAGAAAATCAAGGTAAATCAAATCATCAACTTGAGCGTTACGCATTCGCATACCTTCGCTCAGATAAGGGTTAAGTATGGCTGATACCACTTCACCCGATTCTAACTCCACAATAACGGTTTCTTGCGAACCAAAGTTGGCATGATGGAATCCACCGAAGTCTTTAATCGTGCCAATGAGCGGATTGTTGAGTTCATATTTCCAGAATGCAATTGCTGGGTTAAATGCAGGGTCATCTAATTGCCCCGAGGCAATGGCTTTTAATCGATCGTATTTATTTTTCATTTTGCTTAAACCATGGTTTAGAAATTGCGATAAGCCTCACCAAATTTGTATTCGCTAGCGTCACTTGATGAGATCGTTAATTCGAAGAGGATCCACTCTCCATAGTATTAGGAAAAATTTTGTCAAAACCGAAAACGGTAGACAGTGGGCTCCAAACGCAATCGTTTAGATTGCCCGTGAATACCAGTATTCGAGACCTAAACCTAAATTTATTGTTCCAATTACATCCGTCACAATTTTAACTAAATCTCTTACCGTAAATCATTTAAATCAATGAAAATAAAGCATTTTCAGGGTCGGGACTAAACACCGTTTATTTAGAATTAAATTTTAAGTATCGTTAACTCGCGTTTCGAAATCAAAAAGCCTGATCTTTGATCAAGAAACGACAAATCTAAACTTTTAAAACTTTAAACGGAGAAAAGCTATGGGAATAATTGAAGAAATGGAAGATATGGATGCATTTGAAAAAAACTACTCCATTAAGCACATTATGTATGCCAAAAATGCAATACCTGTGGATAACAGTCATCAAGAATATCTTGATTTTCAATTCCACTCACGCTACCTATTAAATCCAAATGACCAATTTTCTAGTGTAAATGTCAACGTTGACTATCAAAAAGGGCTGATCGAAATTTATTTACCGAATGGGACAGTCGTAGATAGGCCCTTTAAACTTTACGAGGCTCTTTGTTGTAATGGTGATGCGATGAAAGCAAAAAACTGGCGCACCGATACTCTATTGCGAAATGCAAAAATTGTTGAACAACAACAAGCAGCAACTGTTCAAAACTTACCACAGATGTCGAATGTTCCGGCTAATTCGCCAATGGGTACCGTCGTGCAAAACCCAGTGATTCAACCTTCACTCGTTGACTTTTTCAACCAATCTTATGCATCAAAAGCACAACAAGCGCTACCGCGAAACAGTGACATCAGTCAGTATGTTTATTATCCATCACCAAAAAAAGATATTAACTTAATTTTAGATAGCAAGAAAAAAAAACGAAAAATTGACTTGCAGCTATGTATGAGTGGCCCTAAGTTCTTCGCATGGGATTTGGCTCACGATATATCAAAAAAAACTGACATGCCATTTGCTAGCGTTATGATGGTCATATTAGGTGCTTTTAGTGGGTATACGACTAAATTTTGGAACTGCGCCTACGACCTTGAGGGAATTTCACCAATTTCACTTTACATCTGCGTCGAACATGGTAGTGGCACAAAAAAAACGAGGATATTAAGTCTGCTTCTTTCGCCACTTAATGAGATGCTTCAAAAACAAATGAATATTCTGAGTGAGAAGATTACACAGCACAACGCTAAAACCAATATTCTGGAAATCGAAAAGCGGAAAAGCGTTGATAGATATGAAAAAGCTGAAATCCGAGCTGAGATTCATAAAATAAAAATTGAATTAGAAGGGTTGGAGGATAGATTAAAAGTGATAAAAGGACTCACACCTGTCACTAATGCAACTCCCGAAGCGTTAGAAAAAGTACTTTGTGAAACCAACGGCCACTTCTTTGCGGCTTCAAGTGAAAAGGGTTTACTTAACTCACTTTTAGGTATGACGTACAGCAAAAAACACCAAAATCATGATATGCTGCTTAATGGTCGCGATGGCGGTATAGTGAACGTTGAACGTGTGGGACGGCGAGCTTATTTCGGACCAGTAGTTGGATCTATATTAGAATTTGCTCAAGAAGATACTATCACTAAAATCATTGATGCCGGGAACAATTCTGGACTTGCAGAACGCTTCTGCTTCGTTAGTGAACCTGACAACGTCGGCAATCGTGATCATAGCAAAAACGATCAATTCGATGAATTGCTTGTTCAGATTTACTTAAAACGCGTTGAATTCTTTAATAGGTTAATTGAGGTAAAAGATTTATCTATTCATTCAGATGCACTAAATCATAAAAAAAGAATAAATTTGAAATTATCAAAAAAAGCTTGGCAACATACTTACGATTTTCAAAATGAATTTGAAAAAAAATTAACTGAAGATGGTGAGTTGTCACATCCCCTCTTTAGAGGAATGGTAGGCAAAATTCGATTGCAAGTGATGTCAATTGCTTGCAACCTCTATCTTTTAGATTTAGACACGCCTCCTTTCAATCAAGACGATCCTCTGATATCGGTACCTGATGAATATGTTTCAACAGCCACGCAAATGTTTAAAAGCATTATTTATCACAATCTTGATTTTTTGCAAACTTATGGTGTCATAAGCGACAATGATCAAATCGCTACTGCTTATGAATACTTCGTTGGCAGAGAAGATAAATGGTTTAGCATGCAGCAATTAAAAAAAGCACTTTCTCAGGTCAATCCGTTTAAATTGCTGAAAGATCCAAGACTAGGCGTTGAAAATGCTATTTTATTTTTAGCTGACAACGATATCCTATTAAAAAATTATGACAGAACAGGGTTTAAACTCAATCCAAGTAAATACAGTCCGATTTGAGGGTTGTCTAACGAATTGAGTTATTCAACTTAAGATCACAACTAGAAGGGCGTGAGTTATTTCCCGCCCTTTTTTATCCAATTTGAAGCGGATGCATTATATTCAAATATGAAACATTCTATAATGCGTTACGTGTTATTCACGCCAAATCGTCGCAAAAAAATAAAAGTCTAATCTCAAAAGTTGAAAAAGTCCTAGGAATCCTAGGACAAATCGTTATTTTCAATTTCAAAATAAAAAGTTTTTCATACTTTGATGTTATTATTGAGAAACAATACGAACCAACATGCCTTCATCTGTCGAGAAGTATAAAAGTCCATCTATTCCCTGCCTAACGTGACGAAAGCGCCATTTCAAGTCAGTCAGTAATGCTTCTTGATTTACTACTCGATGATTGTCAATAACGAGTCTTCGCAATTGTTGCCCGCTAAGCGCCGCTACAAACAAATTACCTCTCCATTGAGGGAAAGCATCACCTTCGTAAAAACCGATGCCTGAGGGCGAAATAGAAGGTACGTAATAAATGACTGGTTGCTGCATACCCTCTTTACTTGTTCCCTCGCCAATGCTCATCCCATAATATTCACGCCCATAGGTGATCACCGGCCAACCATAATTTTGATTTGGCTTGATTAGATTGATTTCATCCCCGCCTAATGGACCAAACTCTGCTTCCCACAGCTCCCCTGTTTGCGGATGAATAGCTAAACCTTGGGGATTGCGATGTCCTAAACTCCAAATTTCCGGTCTAGCACCTGCGGTATCAACGAATGGATTGTCACTGGGAATGCTACCGTCATCGTTAAGTCGCAAAATCTTGCCATTGTCAAAGCTTAGGCTTTGGGCTTTATCGCGCTCATTACGCTCGCCCATCGACAGAAATAAATGCCCCTGACCATCAAAATCAATGCGTCCACCAAAGTGAATACGATTTTCATTAGCTTCAAATGCGGTGAATAAAACCTGAAAGTGCGTTAATGCCCCATCGACAAGTTCTGCGCGAGCAAGTCGCGTTGTCATGCCACTGGGCAATGCCACAGAATACGTCAAATAGAGCCAATGCGTACTGTTAAACTTTGGATGGACGCGAACATCAAGTAAACCGCCCTGCCCCTTGGCCGCCACTTCTGGAATGTTTTTAATGGTTATCACGTCATGCGTATTGACGTTAAGCTGTTTTAACTCCCCATCGCGCTGAGTGAATACGATATTGCCACTGGGTAAAAAGTCAAAACCCCAAATACAGTCCTTTTGCTCTGTTAACACCTCAATATCAAAGGATTGGCCCGCTGATTCATAAGCATGCCCATCTAAAGACATCGCAAAATAGAGAAGACTACCTAAAACAGTTCTTTTCTTCATACGTCATCGCTCAGCGTGTCAGCTTCAACCTTCTGTTTGTGAGCGTTTGATTTAGGTATATGTAGTTCCCAACCCTTTTGTGCCAACCACATTTCCATTTCAACTTTATCTTCAAATGTGATGTCTTTATCACCTTGCCGTTTAATCACCAAACGCTTCAATTTCGACGGTAACGCCTTATCTCCCTTAAGCTGCATTACTAATTGTTGAAGTTCTTTACGCGTGCTATTGGGTGAAATGTCATTATTCTCCACAGAATGATGAATTTGTTCTTCACTTAATGATGTCAGCAAATACAACGAGCCCCAACGATTAGGTAATTTTTGTGATTTTCTGTATTGTGAAAGAATTTTATGACGAGCGACTTTGACGACTTTGTTAATGGTATTGACATCAGCTGCCTGTATCTTTTGTGCAGTTTGTTTTTTGAGTGCGACAAACACTTTTTTAGCAATTTTTGGATCATCTGTTTCTATCTTGTCAAATAAAACAGCAAGATGATCACCTAACGCCAAAAAGCTATCATCTTGAAGGTCTTGAGAAGTATTAACGTCATTAATCGCAGCAATCATCTCTTGGCTTTGCTCAAGGTATTTTTCTGCTAATACTTGAATGTCTTCTTGAACATCTTGTTTTGACTCAATTGGGTTCATAACGATTTTGGACTCTAAATCAAAAAGGGAACACTGTTCACATTATCGCATTAGCGTTGAAAAAATTGCCACAAAAAAGCCTCTCAATTCATAAAGAAAAGGAGGCTGTGAGAGGAGAGACATTGAAGTCAATTAAGTACAGCATAATCGATACCAAATCTTTCTTCACATACACTGCTTTTCCCTTATTCATCCACTGAAAGCAGCCCTGACTCAATTAAGCGTGCCTTGGGGTTATCACGAGGTTTAATGAACTGACGTCGTTTACAGAAGTAACGCACGATATTGAGCAAATTAGCACGTTTCTGCTGATCATCACGACCCACTTGACCAATCGCTAACATCCCAAAAGCACTGTACATTTTCTTTTGTTCAAAACCATGGCAACTCCAATAATTACCCTGCTGACTCACAATGTCATACTTCCAATATTCCCCCAATTTCTGAGCTAACAACACATCGTCCAATTGGCATTGCCTTGTGTCAAAGAACAACAGCCAGTGGATATGTAGGCCTTTGTCCATGCCGTGCTCGATTTTGTAAATGTAACCCGTCAGTCCCTTGAAAAGCTGATTGTGACGCATATTGGTGTAAAGGCGATTCCAATCCGACTTAATATTGTCAAACTCAACATGTACCTCTTTGCTGTAACTCAAATCCACTCTAATCACCGTGTACTGCGGATTCACCTTAAACAGGTTGTCAATGTACGTGGACATCTTTTCAAATCGACGAATGACGTCTCTTTCCTGATTGGCAATTTGATTTCTCGTTTCTGATGAATGCAGTCGCTCATGTAAATCCGCTAAGAAGTGACTCACAAATCCACGCATTCGCTCAAGCTCAACACTGGTGTTGCGTTTACTTGGCTGTGGACAACGACAGATACATTCAAAAAGCCCATGATCAGGAATCGGGTTCGCTGCTGCGCAAGCTAAGAAAGCATCTATCTCTGGTGTATATCTATACTTGGCGGGATTTAACACATCCAGTTCTTGAAGGTATGTCGGTAAGCATTTTAGATGGATGGCAAGTTTGTTTTGAACAAGTGAAATCGGAAGCAAGCTCGTGAGTTTGTTTTGCAGTGCTTGATACCATTCGATTTGCGTCATCAGAAGAGTAAGGAACAGTTCAATGCCAGTAAGGGGTTCCCAATTATCATTAATCTTGTTTGTCATTGGCGTTAACCTCAATGTTTGCTAAGTGTTAAGGGGAGTTGTTTCAGCTGTGTGGTGGTAACAACTCGGGTTCATTCAATCCATAACTATTAGCATTATTTTTTTCACAGCTCAGTACACAGACGTATCAACGTTAAAGCGGTGATGATAAGGTGTGAGGCTTGCAATGACGTTATGAGTATTGACGAGGCATGTAGCGTATGGAGGTATGATGACGATTAGCTGTATGCTTTGTGGCTAGTGTGATGAACGTTGAGCGTTCATCACTGCTGACAGGACAGTGTGCTTGTTAGTTTTAGCTAGGTGAGATTATGAGTAACGGTGAGCTGTTAGAGCATCATGATTTAGGCTCTACAGTGTTTAGTTGCTATGAGCTAGATAACTGCTTTAAAGCGTTAGGTTATTGTTAATAAATAATATATTAGTATGGAGCAGTTCTTTCTTACTCGATCAATTGTTAAAATCGCCTTGAATTCAATACGCACCTCAGTACACATTGACCTGCGTTTAAGCAATTTGAGTTCTCAATAGCCATGTACAGACTTGTGTCAGCAATATGATGATTTCACTGAGTAAACAACTGCTTGAAATGGGTCTCGAAACGCGCTTGATCGCCTTTAGCAAGTTCACCTAATTTGCCAATCACTAATCGTTCGTCAAGGGTAAAGAGTTTGAGGCGAATCAGAGACGGCGAAGGCAAGCCTGCTGTGGTGAGATCGTCAATAATCGTATCGAGTGCCCATGCGCTGTGCTTCGCGCTGGTAATCATTGCCATCACGCCATGCCCTACTTTTTCATTAAAGGCTTCGCGGCTTGACAACACCAAAGCTGGACGTGTTTTGGTGGCCTGTTTATCGGTAAAGGGAAAGGGAACTTTCACGATATCAAAGCGATCATAAGTCACGAAACGCCTCATCATCTTCCACGCTGTTCCACTCTGACAAGGTACCACTCATTGCGGCCAAATAATCCAAATCTAACGGCTCAACGCGTTTAACAATGACTTGCCCATGAGAAGTTGTTTCCCACACTAAGGTATCACCTTGGCTGACATTCAGTGCGCGGCGAATATCAGCGGGAATAGTGACCTGTCCTTTGCTACTCATTTTGGCGTATTGGGGCATCTAAACTCCTTACTGTAAGCTACTTTTACTTTTATTGCATTATCCTGCTTTTGAACAAGTGACGCAAATAACTCATCCCGTTCTGAAAAAAAGTAGATCACATATACTTTACTTGAAAAACCCTCAGCCCTTCAGTGCTCAGATGAGTACTGGGGGGCTTTTTGTTTTCTGCCCTTCAATTTTCAAATGGAGTTATGTAATGAAATGTCCAAAATGCGCGAGTGAGCGCGTCCTTCAAAAGAATCAAGCCAAAAAGACGGGTGGCTTGCTAGGATCAATTGCTGCCGCTAGTGGCTTAATGGGCGCTGTTGAGCTGGGCGAGATTGGGTTAATCTTAGCCCCACTAGGCGGTGCCGTAGGTGTTGTGTCATCTGCTGTACTGGGTGGGATTGCAGGGGCGAACCTCGGCAGGCTGATTGATCGACAAATTCTCGACAACAATCTTTGCGACAACTGTGGACATTGCTTTTGCGATGAGGATGCGTCTCAATGAACGCGGCTAATCTGCTGGCTCGTTGGGATTGCTGGTTTAGCATTGGCGAAATGGATTGCGATAAATATGAAAGTTGGCAGCGTGTCTTAAGCGATACTGGTTTTCCATCATCCTTCACCATCATTAATACGCCACTGCAACGCGATCTCGTTCAATTCGAGGACGTGCCGTTTTAACCCGCTTTTTCTCTTAACCAACCCACAACGAAGACAAACTCTGCCCTATGCCACGCGAATCCATGTGCGGCAGGGATTCCTGTGTCTGCTGTTTTACTTTTCACTTACCAATGGAGAATTTTTATGAATGCTCAAAATGTGACTCAAATCAAATTGCTCGAAAAAGATGACGTGGAGAAGATTCCACTCCCCCCACTCAAGCTCTTTGACCTACCCGAAAATGAGTTTGAGAA
>ERZ1034363.791-NODE-791-length-20091-cov-4.582242_pt1 | contig 20091 bp, 23 predicted proteins | sample MGYA00520616_ERZ1034363 | MGnify/ENA primary metagenome ERZ1034363 (study PRJEB33736, sample SAMEA104284506) | Azolla filiculoides | biome: Urban; feature: Water surface; material: Ditch water | place: Netherlands | collected 2015-10-28 | depth 0-0.1 m ...
ACCCCAAAGCAGCTTGTGCAACTGCATCTGGAAGCGCACCGGCAGGCCGTCTTCAAGTATCCAGCGAGCGAGGTCGGCGGCTTCGATCAGGCCTTGGGCCGGCGAAAAAAGCACCGGGCAAAGTTGATCCAGCTGGCGTTCACGCAGGACATCCCGCGCCCACTCGTAATCCGCCCGCGAGGCAATGACGATCTTGATTTCGTCGCGCTGGTTCAAGGCGGCCAAATTGGCCCACAGATTCTTGTCAGACTCGCCTGAACCGGGTGCCTTGAGATCCATGATGCGTGCCACGCGCGGGTCAACGGCAGCGATGTCGAGCGCACCGGAAGTTTCCAGCGAAACCTCATAGCCGGCATCGCACAGGGCGCTCAGCAGCGGCAGACATTCCTTTTGCGACAGGGGTTCGCCGCCGGTGACGCAAACCTGCTTTGCCGGGTATTTGCCTACCTCGGTCAGGACTGAGCTTATCGTCGCCGGTGAACCACCGGTAAAGCTGTATTCGGTATCACACCAGACACAGCGCAATGGGCAGCCGGTGAGGCGTACAAAAACCGTTGGCAGACCAACGCGCGAGGCTTCCCCTTGCAGGGAATAGAAAATTTCAGTGATGCGCAGCGCCAATTACTTCTTCTTCAGGCGTTGTTGTGCGCTATCGGCAGCCGGCGTGTTGGGGTATTTGGCGATCACCGTTTCCAGCGAACGCTTGGCGCCGGTCGGGTTGCCCATTTCCTGCTGGCAGGTTGCAATCGCCAGCCAGGCATCCGGTGCCTTGGGTGATTCGGCATACTTGGTGGTGACGATGCTTTGCGCTTCAATCGCCCGCTTGCAATCACGCTGGGCGTACCAGGCATTGCCTAGCCAGTATTGAGCGTTGGGCGCCAGCGAACTGTCTGGTGCTTTCTGCACGAAAGCGGCGAAAAGTGCTGCCGCCTCCTTGTACTTGCCGGCCTTGAACTGATTGAGGGCAGCTTCGTATTCCTGGCTTTCCTTGGCCGGGTCGCCGGCTGGCTTGGAATTTTGGGCATTTGCCGGGTCGACCGCAACATTCACGCTGGCTTGCCCCTCAAACTTGCGCAGGCGGGTATCGAGATCGAGGTAGAAATCCTGCTGGCGCTTCTTGGCCGTCTCCAGCTCGTAACCGAGCGTTTCGATCTGGCCGCGCAGGCGGGAAATCTCGTCGGCCTGATGCTGGATCTGGCCGGCCAGATCCAGTTGGCCCTTGGCCTGCTGGTCGAATCGCGCTTCGGTCTTGACCTTCAGATCGGCAACCTGGCGACGCGCTTCGGCATCGTCAAAGACGCCAGCCTGGGCCTGAGCGGCACCCAGGGCGGCGACAAAAAGGGCGATTCGAACCGGGCGCATGCTTAGAACTCGCCGCGACCGTCGGCAGCCCGGTACAGGATGTCGGCACGACGGTTTTCGGACCAGGCCGCTTCGTCATGGCCGGCGTTCTTCGGCTTTTCTTCGCCGAGGCTGACCGATTCGATCTGGGCTTCCTGAACGCCGAGCAGGGTCAGCGAACGCTTGACGGCTTCAGCACGCTTCTGGCCAAGCGACAGGTTGTATTCGCGGCTGCCGCGCTCGTCGGTGTTGCCCTGGAGCAGGACCTTGAAGCCCTTGTTGGCGACCAGGTACTTGGCATGGGAGGCAACCAGATCCTTGTACTCGCCCTTGACTTCGTAGCTGTCGAGGTCGAAGTAGATGCTGCGCTGGGCCAGCTTGCTCTTCGGGTCGGTCAGTTCACGCGGCAGGCCGCTGGCGTCCAGACCGCCGGCCGTGACCGGGGCAACACCGGTGGACGAACCGCTGCGCGATTCGACCGGGGCGCCGTTTGCGTCTTCCGGCAGGGGGGTGGTGGAACAGCCGACGAGCAGGGCCGAGAGGAGGGCGGGGATAAGCAGTTTTTTCATGAAGTTCTCCGAGAGGATTCGAGGATTATTGGAAGTACGGGCCCCAGGCCGGTTCGCGGACATCGCCGGCCGCGACCGTGAGGCGTTGTTTGATCCTGCCATCGCTGGAGACAGCCGATAGTACGCCGCGCCCGCCGACTTCTGTGGCGATCAGGATCATGCGGCTGTTGGGGGCGAAGCTGGGAGATTCGTCCTTGTAGGAATCGCTCACCACCTGTACCTGGCGGCTGGCCAGGTCCATGACGGCGAGTTGGAAGCGGCCTTCGCGGCGGCTGATGAAAGCGAGACTCTTGCCGTCCGGCGAGGGGCGCGGCGAGACGTTGTAGCTCCCTTCGAAAGTGACCCGACGAACGTCGCCGCCACTCGCCGCCATCTGGTAAACCTGCGGGCTGCCGCCGCGGTCGGAGGTGAAATAGATCGTACCGCCGTCGGCCGAGTAGCGCGGCTCGGTGTCGATGCCCGACGATTGGGTCAGGCGCTGCAGGCCGCTGCCGTCGGCATTGACCGAGTAGAGCTGTGAGAAGCCGTCCTTTGAGAGCACGACCGCCAGCTTGCGGCCATCCGGCGACCAGCCTGGAGCTGAATTGGAGCCCTTGAAGTTGGCGACGATGTGACGCTGGCCGGAAGCCAGGCTATGAACGTAGATGACCGGCTTCTTCTTTTCAAAGGAGACATAGGCGAGACGACCGCCATCCGGCGACCAGACCGGGGAGATGATCGGTTCGGTCGAAGTCAGCGCCGTCGCGGCATTCTGGCCGTCCGAATCGGCGATCTGCAGCAGGAACTGGCCGCGCGCCTTGACGACATAGGCGATGCGCGTCGAGAAGACACCCTTTTCGCCGGTCAATTTTTCGTAGATGTAATCGGCGATGCGGTGACCGGCCGCCCGCAACTGGGTACTGTTGGTAACGTAGGCTGCGCCGCCCAGCGATACGCCCTTTTGCGTGTCGTAAAGGCGGAAACGTGCTTCCATCCGACCATCTGCGCTCCGCGAGATACTGCCGGCAGCCAGCCCGTCAGCTCCCCGTGCCTTCCAGTCGGCGTGATTGATCGGGGCATTTTCGTCGAAGGCCAGATTGCTGTGATCAATCAGCTTGAACAGGCCGCTGCGTTCGAGATCGGCGCGCACCGTCGAGGTGATGACGCGGGAAGCAGTCGGGTCACCGGGAAAGTCGACTATCGTCACCGGAATCCGGTTGGCGCCGGCACCGGTGATCTCGATCGACAGCTGGGCCTGGGCCAAGCCTGCTGCCAGCAGGGAAAACGCCAGAAAAATACGGCGGGAAATTCGGGACATGTCGTTCATTTTCATAAAGTTTCGCGCGATTTTACTCTTCTAAGGGCTTGTAATTGATTTTCAGCTCCCGCGAGAATTGCGACGGGTCGTCCGGCTTGGGCAGCGGGGAGGATTTGCGGATGGCGCGCTCGATGGCGGTATCCAGTGCCGGATTGCCACTCGAGCGTTTGAGCTTGACGTCGAGCACTTCGCCGGTCGGCAACTGGCTGACCTCGAAGATGGCCTCCGGGTTGCCCTGAATGGCGGGCGGCAGAACAATATTGCCGCGCACCTTGCCGCGAATCTTGCTGGCGTAATCGGCCAAGCCGCGCTTGTTCGAAGAAGCCCGCTGTTCGGCCTCCGCCGCGGCCGCATTGTTCAGCTGCTGGGTATTCGGGCGCGGTTTCAGATTGGCCGTTTCCTGGGCCAGTTCCTTGCCAAAATCGAACTTGGGCGGGGGTTTGACCTCCGGCTTGGGTTCCGGCTTTTTCGGCTCGGGCTTCGGTGGCTCGGGCTCGGGCTTTTTCGGTTCCGGCTTCTTCTTTTCTTCCTTGACGACGATTTCCGGCTTCTTGAGCACCGGCTCAGGCTTCGGCTCGACCTTGGGCAGCGGCTTCGGTTCCGGCTTCACTTCGGGCGGCGGTGGCGGCGGTGGCACATACTGGGCCGGCATCGGGCGCGGCGACCACAACTCGACTTCCATGACCTCCGGCTTGCTGCGTTTCCACTGCACCCCGAAAAACAGGAAAGCAAGCAGCGCCACGTGCACCAGGATGGTGAACGCCAGCGCGTACTTCTTGCCGGGCTCTTCGGGTTTATCGAGGCTCATGTCCACTTATTTGCTGGCGCTCGCAGTTTCCAGGCCGACCCTCTGGAATCCGGCGCGTTTGGCTTCGTCGAGCACTTCGATGACGTTCTTGTACTGGGTATCCTTGGCGCCGGCGATCAGGATCGGGGTATTTTTGTCCGCCTCGTTCAGCGCCGTCAGCTGGGCCTTGAGATCCTTGATGCCCTTTAGCTTGGTTTCATCACCCTTGATGCTGAACAGTGACAGGCTGCCGTCATCCTTGATCTGCACCTTGACGTATTTGTCCGGTTTTTGCGGCGCCGTGCCGGAAGCAGGCAGATCGACCGAGCCGGTCGTCATCATCGGCGTCGCCACCATGAAGATGACAAGCAGGACGAGCATGACGTCGATGTAGGGAACGACGTTGATTTCGCTTTTCAGACGACGCTGGCGCATGGCTTAACGGGTCTGCCGTTGCAGGATGTTGGAGAACTCCTCCATGAACGACTCGTAACGCGTGGCGAGACGATCGATATCATGCGAAAAGCGGTTATAGGCGAGCACGGCGGGAATCGCAGCGAACAGGCCGATGGCGGTGGCGACCAGCGCTTCGGCAATGCCCGGAGCGACCGAGGCGAGCGTTGCCTGGCCGACGTTGGAGAGGCCGCGGAAGGCATGCATGATGCCCCAGACCGTACCGAACAGGCCGATGTAGGGACTGACCGAGCCAACCGAGGCGAGGAAGGCAAGATGCGATTCGAGCGAATCCATTTCGCGCTGGTAGGTGGCGCGCATGGCGCGGCGCGAGCCGTCGACGAAATCCTTGGATTCGAGATTCTTCTGGCCGCGCAGCTTGGTGAATTCGCGGAAGCCGGACTCGAAGATGCGCTCCATCGATCCGGCATGGTGGCGGTCATTGACGGCGCTGTTGAAAAGGTTGTTGAGGTCGCCACCGGACCAGAAGTCGCGCTCGAAGGTTTCGGTCTTGGCACGCGCCTGCTTGACGGCAAACCACTTCATGAAAATGTAGTACCAGGACATGAACGAAACGCCGGCGAGCAGGGCCATGACGGCCTGAACGACCGCGCTGGCCTGGAGGATGAGGTGGAGGATGGAAAGATCCTGGGTGACGTTCATTTAAGCGCTTCCAGTTTGCTGTGCAGGAAATCGGGGATGGCGGAGGGCGTCATGGTAGCCATGTTGACGCAGGCAATTTCGACCGTGCCGGTGACCAGTTCGACGTCGCCGCGGCGAACGTGCTGGCGGAAGACAACGCGGACACGAGTCAGTTTCTCGACTTCGAGGCCGACTGTCAGTTCATCGTCGAGGCGGGCCGGCTTGAGGTATTCGCAACTGGCCTTGCGCGCCACGAAACCGATGCCGGCTTCGGCCGCCAGCGCCGACTGGTCGTGGCCGGCAAAGCGCATCCACTCGGTGCGGCAACGCTCGAAGAATTTGAGGTAATTGGCGTAATAAACGACGCCGCCGGCATCCGTATCCTCGTAATAAACGCGGACAGGAATCGAGAAGGCATTGGGTTTCGGCTCGTATTTCATCGCGGCATTTTACCTTGCGCCGCAACAATGTATTGTAACGATCTGTTTCCAGAACGATAGTCGCATTTTGCCGAGCGTTGCCGACAGGCTGCCAGCCCTTTAGCCTTCGCTCAGCAAATCGCGGACGACGGCGCTGGCCGGCTCGGCCAGACCGAGGTGGCGATAGACCGCCGGCGTCGCTATACGACCGCGCAAGGTGCGTTGCAGATAGCCCTGCTGGATCAGGTAGGGCTCGAGCACATCCTCGATGGTGTCGCGCGCCTCGCCGATGGCTGCAGCCAGGTTATCGACGCCAACCGGGCCGCCGCCGAACTTGTCGATCACCGCCGAGAGCAGCTTGCGGTCCATGATGTCGAGTCCGGCCGAATCGACGTCGAGCATGACCAGCGCGGCATCCGCCACCTGGCGCGTGATGTTGCCATCGGCCTTGACCTCGGCGTAGTCGCGCACACGGCGTAACAGGCGATTGGCAATGCGCGGCGTACCGCGCGAACGCTTGGCGATTTCGAAAGCGCCTTCGGGATCAATCGGCGCATTGAGCAGCGAAGCCGAACGAGTGACGATGCTGGTCAGTTCTTCGGCCGTATAGAACTCAAGCCGGGCGACGATGCCGAAGCGGTCGCGCAGCGGATTGGTCAGCATGCCGGCCCGCGTCGTCGCACCGACCAGCGTGAAGGGCGGCAGATCAAGCTTGACCGAACGGGCGGCCGGCCCTTCGCCGATCATGATATCGATCTGGAAATCTTCGAGCGCCGGGTAGAGGATTTCCTCGACGACCGGGCTCAGGCGGTGGATTTCGTCGATGAACAGCACATCGTGCGGTTCGAGATTGGTCAGGATGGCGGCGAGGTCGCCGGCCCGCTCCAAAACCGGGCCGGAAGTCTGGCGCAGGTTGACCCCCATTTCGGCAGCAACGATGTGGGCCAGCGTCGTCTTGCCCAGGCCCGGCGGGCCGAAGAGCAGTACGTGGTCGAGTGATTCGCTGCGCTGGCGGGCGGCCTGGATGAAGATTTCGAGCTGTTCGCGGATTTTTACCTGGCCGGTGTAGTCAGCCAGCCGCTTGGGGCGCAGCGCGCGCTCAAGCGCCTCTTCCTGCGCCGACTTTGAATTCGGCGCAATGATCCGGTCGGCGACCGGACTCAGTTTGTCTGTTTCAATCATGCCGTCTTTTCCTCACGCAGCCAGCGCTGCAGAAGCATATCGCCGAGCGCCAGCAGGACAGGGCCGAGAAAGATGCCGATGAAGCCGAAAACGAGCACCCCGCCGAGTACCCCGAGCGCAATAAGCAGGATGGACAGGCCGGCACCACGGGCGATCAGGACAGGCTTGACGAAATTATCGATGCTGCTGATCACGAACAGGCCGTAAAGCACCAGAAATATGGCCCAGCCGGTCTGTCCTTCGCTGTACAGCCAAGCCGCGGCACCGCCCCAGATCAGGGGCGGCCCGACGGGAATCATCGACAGGAAGAAGGTGGCGAAACCGAGGAGCATGGCCTGCGGCACGCCGGCCATCAGAAAGCCGAGCATGGCCACGGTACCCTGCGCCGCCGCTGTACCGACGATGCCTAGCATGACGCCGACCACTGTCCCGCGCGCCTTGTCCATCATGTTTTCGCCCAGTTCGCCGCCCAGCTTGCGCGCCCCGACATAGAGGGCATTGCTGATTGCCGAGCCATCGCGGTAAAGAAAAAAGGTCACAAAAAGGACCAGTGCCAGCTGCAGCAGGCCATTGGCGGCAATGCCGGCAAGCGCCAGGGCAAACTGGCGGGCCGGCGCCAGCATCTGCTTGACCAGACCGTTGAGCTCTTCCCGATTGCCGGCCAGACGATGCCAGGTCGCCTCGATTTCGGACCCGACGAAAGGCAGACCGCTCAGCCAGATGGGTGGTTCTGCCGGCAAGCCCTGCTCGACGTAAGGCTTGAGGAATTCGATCAGGTTATCCGTGCCATTGGCCAGCGAGCCTGCCAGAAACAGCGTCGGCAGCAACATGACAAGGACCAGTGCCAGCGTCATCAGCGAAGCGCCCAGTGTCTTTCGCCCACCGAGTCGCGGCAGCAGTTTTTCGGCATAGAAAGGCCAGGTGCACATCCACACGACAAAGGCGAACAAGACAGCGCCGATGAAGGGCAGGAGCACGGTGACGCAGCCGATGATGAGCAGCACCACCAGCGCCATCTGCGCCAGCCGTTTGGGGTCGTTTTCTTCGATCATCAGACCTTGGAAAGCAGTTTCAGGGCAGCCCGGATGCCATCGGAGGTGCCGATGTCGGCCGGCAACTGCTTCATCGCCGCCGCCGCTTCCTTCTCGTTGTAGCCGAGGGCGAGCAGGGCATTGGAAATATCCTGTTTGGCATCATCGACCGCCGCATGCAGCGAAACGCCGCCGATGGTGTCGGCCAGCTTGCCTTTCAGTTCGAGGAGCAGGCGCTCGGCGGTCTTCTTGCCGATGCCCGGCACCTTGATCAGGCGGCCGAGTTCCTGCTGCGCGACGGCGGCGGCCAGATCATTCACCGACAGGCCGGAAAGCACCGACAGCGCCGTCCGCGCCCCGATACCGGAGACCTTGAGCAACTGGCGAAAGGCGAAACGCTCGGCCTCAGTCAGGAAACCGTAAAGAAAATGGCCATCTTCGCGCACCGCAAAGTGCGTCAGCAGCATGACCTTTTCGCCATTCGCCGGCAGGTTGTAGAAGGTGCTCATCGGCACGTCGAGCTCGTAGCCGACACCGTTGAGGTCGAGCACGATCTGCGGCGGGTTCTTTTCGGCCAGGACGCCAGTCAGTCTTCCGATCATTTCCGGGTCATCTCTTTCTCGGCAAAGTACTGTAATTTCACACAGTCTATCATCCTACCAGCCGTCCGCCCCGAACGCGATACCCTGCTGTCGCCAACGCCCCCAGACCTTGCCCGCCATGGGCGTGGCAAATGGCGCAGGCCAGGGCATCGGCGGCGTCTGCCGTCGGCGCGCCGGGCAGGCCGAGCAAGCGAATGACCATATCCTGCACCTGTTCCTTGCTTGCCTTGCCGTGACCGACCACGGCCTGCTTGGTCTGCAGTGCCGTGTATTCGGCTACCGGCAGCCCGGCATGGACCAGCGCGCTGATCGCCGCACCACGCGCCTGGCCGAGGAGCAGGGTCGATTGTGGATTGACGTTCACGAACACCTTTTCCACCGCTGACTGGTTCGGCGCGTAGGTCGCGATGACTTCGCTGATCCCGGCGAACAACGTCTTGATCCGCTCCGGCAACGATTCCTTGTCATTCGACTTGATGCAGCCGCTGGCGACATAGACGAGCTGCTTGCCATGGATTTCGATGACGCCAAAGCCCGTCACCCGCAGACCGGGGTCGATACCAAGAATGCGGGGTGCTGTAATGCTCATTTCGTCTTCGCCACCAGATAAACGCCGCTCACGGCGACCAACATCCCAAATGCGGCGATCAAGGTCAAGTTTTCGCCAAAAATGAAATAGGCGATCAAGGCTGTCGTCGGTGGCGTCAGGTAGAACAGCGCGGCAACGTTCACCGCGCTGCCGCTGCGGATCAACAGGTTGAGCAGGCTGATGGCACCGAGCGAAAGAACCAGCACGAGCCAGCCGAGGGCGAACATGAACTGGCCGTTCCAGACTATCCGGTAATCCTCGAACATAGCCACGGCCATTGCCGTGATGATGGCCGTCGGCACGAACTGGATGACCGAGCCGGTGCGCAGGTCGAATTTCGGGCAAAAACGCTTCTGGTAGAGCGTCCCGGCTGTGATGCCGAGCAGGGCGACGACGGCCGGAATGAGCATCGGCCCGAGTGCGCCGTCGCCCAGCTTGGCGGAGACGACCATGCCGACCCCGACAAAACCCAGACCCAGTCCGGCCCACTGGCGAGCACTCACTCTCTCGCCCAGCAGCCAGCCAGCGCCAAAGGCTGTGAGCAGGGGCTGCATGCCAACAACCAGCGCAGTAACGCCTGCCGGCAGACCATGCTTGATGGCGACGAATACGCCCCCCAGATAGACAGCATGAACCAGGACCCCGGAGATGCCGATATGCAGCCAGTCACGCCGCTTCTCCGGCCACGGTGCGCGGGTCGCCAAGGCGATGATCAGCATTAATGCGATAACCAGCCCATAACGGGTGAGCAGAAAAGACAGCGGCTCGGCATGCGGCAGGCCGAGCTTGGCACCGATGAAGCCGGTGCTCCACAGGAAGACGAAGAGAAGCGGATAGAAACGTTGCACGAGGTTCAGACCAGGAGATCGCCACGGCACAGCCGGCGAGCTTCGAGCCATGTTTCAAAGAGGGTGCGAGCGTCGCCGCTGGCCCGGTGACGACGCAGGGCCAGGCGAATTTCGACGGCCGTTCGGGTGGCATGCCACAGAGAGCGTTCACAGTCACCCAACAGCTCGCGCAAATCCTTGAGTTGGAAGGATGGAACCAGATCGACCGCATCGTACATCCGGCTCAGCCAGACATAATCGTAGGACCAGGCATCGCAGTAGATGCGCTGGCCGCGCAGGCTGCGGTTCAGCGTCAGGCAAACATCGACGGCCGCCTTGCCATGGCTGGCCAGCACGTCGCGGCTGATGCCATGGACCTGTTCGGCCGAGTCGTCCCAGTGCGTCCAGCCGGCTTCGGGTGTGACCAGCGAACAAAACGACTGGCCGTCCGGCATGTAGTAACCGATTTCAATCGGGTAGCTGCCCTTGCCGAAACCCGAGGCTTCGATGTCGATGATGACAGGCAAGGTCATGGCCTGCGGCTCGCCGGGCACATCCGGTTTCAGTCGCAGGCCGCCATGCAGTTGGCCGCATCGGCAATGCAGGCCTGGTCGTCGGCGACCATGCAGGCGCCCTTGGTCCGGTAGGAAAAGCTGACGCCGCCCGGATAGCTGCAAACCAGCTTGGTCAGCTTGCCCTGCTGTACCACCTTCATACCCGTCGCCTTGAGCGCCCTGAACTTGTCAGCTGACAGGTCGCAGGAAACATAGCCGTCGAACTCCCCATCCTTCGATTCCCAACGCGCCACATTCTTCATCTGGCGGTAGTCCTCGTAGCGGACGCAGGAATCCGTTTCCTTGGCATAGGCCTTGGCGTTGTCGCTGCAATAACCGTTGTAGGTGAATTTCAGCTCTTCATCGGTCGGACAGGCATTGACCTGAACGGCAGAAGCCAGATCAGGGCAGGCCAGCCGGGCAGCGGTGGCCGGCAGGCTTAGCGCAGCAAAGAACAGGGCAAGGCAGAGCGGACGAAGATTCACTGGGTTCCTTTGGCTGCAACGGGCAAGAGCAGAATCGTTGCCCGCCCGTCGCAACGACGGGAGGCAGCGGGACACGTCAGTCTTCGATAACTGCCGTGGTATAGATTTCCTGCACGTCGTCGAGGTTTTCCAGCGCGTCGAGCAGCTTCTGCATCTTGACGCCTTCCTCCCCGGCAAAGACGTTTTCGCCTTCCGGCTTCATCGTCACTTCACCGAACTCCGGCTTGAAGCCGGCGGCTTCGAGCGCATCCTTGACCGCCATATAGTCGTTCGGCGGGGTCAGGACTTCGATCGAGCCATCGTCGTTGCTCGTCACGTCGTCGGCACCGGCTTCGATGGCGGCATCCATGAGCGCCGCTTCATCGGTACCCGGGGCGAAGATCAGCTGGCCGCAATGCTTGAACTGGAAGGCGACGCAACCGTCGGAACCCATGTTGCCGCCAAACTTGGAGAAGGCATGGCGAACTTCGGCCACCGTGCGCACCTTGTTGTCGGTCAGGCAATCGACCATGATCGCCGCGCCACCGATGCCGTAGCCTTCGTAGCGGATCTCGATGTACTCGACGCCTTCGAGTTCGCCCGTCCCTTTCTTGATCGCCGTGTCGATCTTGTCCTTGGGCATGTTGACGCCCTTGGCCTTGTCGACCGCGACACGCAGGCGCGGGTTGAAGTTGATGTCGCCGCCGCCCATCTTGGACGCAACTGTAATTTCCTTGGCAATCTTCGAGAAGGCGGCACCGCGCTTCTCGTCCTGGCGACCTTTACGGTGCTGGATATTGGCCCACTTGGAATGACCAGCCATGCTGTTTTCCCTGAATGCAAATAACGAAGAAGGCGCGATTTTACCCGCCAGATCGTTTCTCGTCAGGCCGGCGTAGTAGCTAATCCTGACGTGAATTTACAAACTGGCCGCAGCGGATTGCTAGAATGCCGGGATACTTTTCCCGCTGGAGCCTGTCGCCATGTCCGAACCCCTCTACCTTGCCAAGTCCGAAGACGGCTATCCCGCCCTGTTGCCGCAGATGGCCAACCGTCACGGCCTGGTCACCGGCGCCACCGGCACCGGCAAGACCGTGACCCTGCAGTCGATGGCCGAACGCCTCTCCTACGCCGGCGTGCCGGTCTTCATGGCCGATGTCAAAGGTGACCTTTCAGGGATGGGTGCGGCCGGCACGCCCTCGGAAAAGCTGCTCAAGCGCATCGCCGAGCTGGGCCTCGACGGCTTCGCCCCCTACGCCAACCCGGTCGCTTTCTGGGATGTCTTCGGCCAGGGCGGCGTGCCGGTCCGCGCAACCATCTCGGACATGGGCCCGCTACTGCTCTCCCGCCTGCTCAATCTCAACGACACGCAGGGCGGCGTCCTGCAACTGGTTTTCAAGATTGCCGACGACCAGGGCCTGCTCCTGCTCGACCTCAAGGACCTGCGCGCCATGGTCCAGCACGTCGGCGACAACGCCAAGAATTTCACCACCGAATACGGCAACGTCGCCTCGGCCTCCATCGGCGCCATCCAGCGCGGCCTGCTGACGCTTGAAGAGCAGGGCGGCGATGTCTTCTTCGGCGAGCCGATGCTGGACATCAACGACCTCATGAAAGTTGATGAAAACGGTCGCGGCGTCATCAACGTGCTGGCTGCCGAAAAACTCGTCCAGGCCCCTGCCCTCTACTCCACCTTCCTGCTCTGGCTGCTCTCCGAACTGTTCGAGCAACTGCCGGAAGCCGGCGACCTCGAGAAGCCCAAGCTCGTCTTCTTCTTCGACGAAGCCCACCTCCTCTTCACCGACGCGCCGCAAGCCCTCACCGACAAGGTCGAGCAGGTCGTCCGCCTGATCCGCTCGAAAGGTGTCGGCGTCTATTTCGTCACGCAGAACCCGCTCGACGTCCCGGAAAAAATCCTCGGCCAGCTCGGCAACCGCGTCCAGCACGCCCTGCGCGCCTTCACCCCGCGAGACCAGAAAGCCGTGCAGTCGGCCGCCGAAACGATGCGCCCCAACCCGAAATTCGATGCCGCCACGGCGATCACCGAACTCGGCGTCGGCGAGGCGCTGGTTTCCTTCCTTGACGAAAAAGGCCGGCCGAGCATGGTCGAGCGCGGCTTCATCTTCCCGCCCGCCTCGCGCCTCGGCCCACTCACTACCGACGAGCGGCAGGCCATGATCAAGGCTTCGCCCATGCTCGCCACCTACGGCGCCACGGTCGACCGCCAGTCCGCCTACGAAATCCTGCGTGGCAAACCATCCAGCGCACCGGCCGCCCCCGGGGCCATCCCGGCCCCGCCCGCTGGCGGCAACCTCAACGATAGCGACTGGGGCAACAGCGCCAACCAGCCAGCCCCCCGCCGCGAACCCGCCCCGCAAGCCCGCCAGCCTGAAGCAGCACCGCAAGAATCCGGCGGCATCTTCGGCTCCATCGGCGACCTGCTTGGTGGCACCACCGGCCCACGTGGCGGCCATCGCGAAGGTGTGCTCGAAAGCGCCGCCAAGAGCGCCGCGCGCGGCGTCGCCGGCACGGTCGGTCGGGAAATCGGCAAGCAGATTTTACGCGGCGTGCTGGGGTCGATTCTGGGCGGAAGGCGCTAAAAACAGTACACCAAAAACAAAGGCCACCCAAGGGTGGCCTTTTTCTTTGCTGCGCAGAAATTACTTGGCGGTAATCGTGGCATCCTCGATCAACAGCGGATACAGGTAGCCACTGCCGAAATCGCGGTTCACGGCAGCCACACCGGAAATGCTGATCTGGTCACCGAGCTTGGCGGTCTGCTGGCTGGTGATGGTCAGATCTCCGGTCGTCGCGTCGCCGCTGCCGTCCTGAATGTGCAGGAAGTTGCGGCCCATGATGCCGTTATTGACCTTGACCACCTTGCCCGTGGCCTTGACCGTCTTGCCGGCGAGCTTGGCCTTGTTCTGGTTGATCGAAGCGATGGTCGCCGGGCTTTCTCCGGCGCTGGCCACGTTGAATCCCGTCAGACCAACACTGGCCAACAGCACGAAGAGGGCAATGGATCGGATGTTCATGAAAACTCCTGTGACAACACGAAGGCAACAAGACTGGCACGCGCCCGGATGCAGACGAAGTGCGGGGAACGCCATGATACGGCCGGGTGGCTCGTTGTGGCGGCGGCATTTTCATGACCCGGCGTTTTAGCCGCCCATCTCTGCGGAGCGCCCTTGGCGCCACGGTCGAATGAGGCCGGCCAGACTTTCCCACTGATGCACGCTGAGGCCGAGGAGAATCAGCCCGGTCCCGAGCCACAGTCGCAGGCCTATGCTTTCACCGTTGAGCCAGTGGCCGAGAAGCAGGGCGATGACCGGTGTAATCAGCGTGATCAGCGCAACCTTGGCGGTTTCGAGATGCTTGATCACGTAGTAATAGAGCGCAAATCCGATCACCGAGCCAAACACACCGAGATAGACTATGGCCGCGCCGGCGCGCGACGGGATCATGGCCGGCAACTGGCCGTCGGCGAACCACCAGATCAATCCAAAAAAGGGCAGCGAGACCGTCAACGTGCCTACCGTCGTGGCGAGCGGCGGGCTGTCATCGCCGATCTGCTTGAGCCAGACGAGGCATCCGGAATAGATGAAAACGGCCATCACCAGCGCAAGCAGACCGGCCAGCGCATTTTCATGGGCCAGACTATCGCCGTGAATAAAGATCGTGGCCAGCCCGCAAGCGCCGAGCAGCATGCCAAGAAGCTTGAGGCGCGTCAGGGAGCGCTCGCCGAGAAATAGTGCGGCAAGCAGGCCGGCGGCCAGCGGCGAAAGACCAAAGAGGACGGAAATCAGGCCGGAATGCACATAGCGGGCAGCCCAGTAGGTAAGGGCCATCGCCGCAAACAAGCCCAGGCCACCGACCAGATAGGCGCGCCGCGCCCGGTCGTGTAGCGGAAAGGGGATGCGCCAGACGATAACGATCAAGGCGGCAACGACAGCGCCTATCAGCATGCGGACAAATACGGCAAGGGCAAAACTGGCCCCCTGGGTGCTCCACTGGATGGCCAGCGGGGTGGTGGACCAAATCAGGATGATGCCGAGATAGGCGACGGGTATGGACACAGCGTTCTCCTATTCAATTCGGTTGCGGCGAGGGTGGATGCAAGGCAGCCTGGGCGAGGTGCTCCAAGTTTTCGGCGAGCTTCATCAGGGAGGCAGATAGGGCAATACGGGTCATGGCACTTCCTTTCAACGAGGGATAAACGAGCGGCAAACAAAAAGGCCGCGGGTTTCAAATCCGCGGCCTTTGCTGAAATCTGGAGAAAACGACTACTTCACCCCGGCCCCGGACGAACGACAACGCGCCACGCACGCAGAATGCGGCGGCACGGGGCTTTGAGGACCAACATGGAATAGGCAGAAGTCATGACCTGATTTTGATGGCACACGGTGCGGTGCGTCAAGCACACCATGGCACCAATCGCTCAGTTGCAAAACTGCCGGACTGTCATCAAGCCGACGTAAAATAAGTTTTTGATTTCCGTCGGAGTTCGCCATGAAAGCATTCCTTCCCATCGCCTTGATGCTCGCCGCCTTGCCTGCCCTCGCCCAGGATATCGGCGCGCTGACCGCCGATACCAAGAAAACCGTGCTGCCGGTCGTTCCCAAGGTGGTCGCCGCGATGCAGGAAGCCGTGGCCGAGAAAGGCGTGGCCGGGGCGATTCCGGTGTGCAAGGAACAGGCACCCGAACTGATCAAGGCGAAGCGCCAGGAAACGGGCTGGGATATTCGCCGCGTCAGCCTCAAGACGCGCAATGCCGAGCGCGGCACACCGGATTTGTGGGAAGTTCGCCAGCTTGCGGATTTCAATATCCGCGCCGCCAATGGCGAGAAGATCGAGACGATGGAAAAGAGCGAGATCGTCAGCATCGACGGCAAGCCAGTCTTCCGCTACATGAAGGCGCTGCCGGTCGGTGACGTTTGCCTGAAGTGTCACGGCCCGGCCGACGGCATGGAGGCTGGCCTCAAGGCCAAGCTGGCCGAAGGCTACCCGCATGATCAGGCGACTGGCTATAGCAAGGGCCAGGTGCGCGGCGCGCTGACCGTCAAGCGTCCGCTCTAAGCAGGCACGACCGGCGGCAGAGAGGCCGGGAAAGTCCTTGTTGCCAAACCGGCGCCCGCTCCTTCCAATGGGAGCCGGAATCAGGGTCGAGGAGTCATTTTGGAAAAGTCGCACGCCTATGGTGCCGGTCTGGCACTGGTTGCCGCACTGGGCTTTTCGCTCAAGGCAATTTTCGTCAAGCTGGCTTATCCGTATGGCGTTGATGCCATCACGCTGCTCGCCCTGCGCATGGGTTTCGCGCTGCCGGTTTTTCTCTGGGTCGGGCTGGCCGGCCAGCGGGCCGGCGCCAGCCTGACGCGGGAGGACTGGCTCAAGCTCTTCGCCCTCGGCTGCCTGGGCTATTACGGCGCGAGCATTCTCGATTTTTGGGGACTGGAATACATTTCGGCCGGCCTTGAACGGCTGATCCTGTTCACCTACCCGACGCTGACCCTCCTGATCGGCGTTGTCTTCCAGGGCAAGCCCTTCACCCGGCGCGAGTTGATCGCAGTCGTGCTGTGCTACCTGGGAATCGGTTTTGCCTTCGCACACGACCTCGGCCAGGGCGATGCGCGCAATGTGTGGATCGGGGGCCTGCTGGTTTTCGGCTCCAGCGTCTCGTATGCGCTCTACCTCTCGGGCAGCGGGACCATGATCGCCCGTCTCGGTGCCATGCGTTTTTCGGCGCTGGCCATGCTCGTTTCGTCGGCCGTCACGCTACTCCATTTCTCGGCCTCGCACCCGGTCACCGCCTTCATCCAGCCCTTGCCGGTCTATGGCTGGGGACTGGCCATGGCCGTCTTCGCGACCATCGTGCCGGTTTTCGCCCAGTCAGCGGCAATCCGTCGGATCGGCGCCGGCCAGGCTTCGCTGTTCGGCATGGTCGGGCCCATGCTGACCATAGCCTTCGGCTGGTGGCTGCTCGGCGAATCGATTTCGCTGGCCCAGTTGGCCGGGGCGGCACTGGTCGTTTTGGGCATATTGATCGTCAGCCGCAGGTAAATGCCTGGGTTAGAATCCGTTGCATGATCGGCATCTTTCTCATCACCCACGGCAGCTATGGCGAGGCGCTCGTCCAGAACGTCTGTCATGTGCTGAACAAGCGTCCGCCGCAGCTGATTCAGCTCGGGATGACGGCCCAGGATGACCCGCTCGACCTCCTGCCGATGGCGCGCGACATGCTCGCCTTGGTCGACAAGGGAGACGGTGCGCTGGTGCTGACCGATATTTTCGGTGCCTCTCCGGCCAACCTTGCGCTAAAGTTGCTTGAACATGGCCGGATCGAAGGTCTGACCGGCGTCAATATGCCCATGCTCTTGCGCGCCCTGACCTATCGCGACAAGGGCATGGAAACCCTGCTGATGCGGGCCCGTGATGGCGGCCGCGACGGCATCATCAACATGCTGGACCACTGAAACCGGAATCGAAAGCGATGCTTACCCAGGAAACAGAAATCATCAACAAGCTCGGCCTGCATGCCCGCGCCTCCGCCAAGCTGACCCAGATGGCCGGCAAATATACCTGCGAGGTATGGATGAGCAAGGGTACGCGCCGCATCAACGCCAAGAGCATCATGGGCGTCATGATGCTGGCGGCTGGCAAGGGCTCCAAGGTCACCCTGGAAACCAACGGGGCCGATGAAGCCGAAGCGATGGAAGCCCTGCTTGCGCTGATTGCCGATTATTTCGGCGAGGGAGAATAGGCCACCATGAGCTTCATCCTGCACGGTCTGGGGGTTTCCGGCGGCATCGCCATCGGGCGGGCCATGCTGATGTCGCATGCGACACTCGAGGTTGCCCACCTGACCCTGGCGCCGCGCATGGTGGACAAGGAAATCGACCGCTTCGACGCAGCGGTCAAGGCAGTCAAGGACGAATTGATCCTGATGAAGGAAAGCACCGAGCACGCCCCGGCCGAGCTCAATGCCTTCATCGACATTCACACCATGTTCCTGGAAGACCCGGAACTCGCCGTCAAGCCACGCGACATCATTCGCGAACGCCGCTGCAACGCCGAATGGGCGCTGGTCCAGCAGATGGAGCACCTGGTCGATCAATTCGAGCAGTTCGACGATCTCTACCTGCGTGAGCGCAAGTTCGATGTCGTGCAGGTCGTCGAACGCGTCGTCAAGGAACTGCTCGGCCATCCCGGTCGTGCCACCCTGAAGAACGCCAAGCGCTCGAAGGAAGAAGTCCTCATCGTCGTCGCCCACGATCTCTCGCCGGCCGACACCATTGCCTTCAAGGATCACCGCTTCGCCGCCTTCATCACCGATGTCGGCGGGGCGACCTCGCACACCGCCATCCTCGCGCGCAGCATGGCGATTCCCGCCGTCCTCGGCCTGGAAAACGCGCGCGGCCTGATCCGCGACGGCGAGCAACTGATTGTCGACGGCCTGCGCGGCGTCATCATCGTCAATCCGGACCAGCGCGTCCTCGACGAATACCAGCTGCGCAAGGAACAGATCGAGCTTGAAAAGAACAAGCTCAAGCGCCTCAAGACCGCCAAGTCGGAAACCATAGACGGCGTGCCGGTGCAGTTGTTTGCCAACATCGAACTGCCCAACGACGTACCGGTTGCGCTCGAAGCAGGCGCCGAAGGCATCGGCCTTTTCCGCACCGAATTCCTCTTCCTCGACCGCGGCGACATGCCGGACGAGCGCGAGCAGTACGAAGCCTATAAAAAGGTCGTCAAGGGTATGGCCGGCCGGCCGGTCACCATCCGCACCTTCGACCTCGGCAACGACAAGGACCTGCGCCCCAACAACAGTGCCGGCGACCGCGTCCAGACCAACCCGGCCCTGGGCCGCCGCGCCATCCGCCTGTCGCTGGCCGAACCGCGCATGTTCCAGACCCAGTTGCGGGCCATCCTGCGCGCCTCGAAACACGGCCCGATCAAGCTCCTCATCCCGATGCTGGCCCACGCCCACGAGATCGACCAGACCCTGGCCGCGCTGGAACAGGCAAAATCGAGCCTGCGTGGCGAGAAGGTCGCCTTCGACGAAAACATTCAAGTCGGGGGCATGATCGAAATTCCTGCCGCCGCCCTCACGCCGCGCCCTGGTGTTGTGCGACCCGAGCTACGAGGTCAAGCACGACTATGCGCGCGTGCAAGCCATGATTACCGACGCCATGCAGCGCTTCCCCACCGGCACCTACGCCGTGTGGTACCCCATCATTCCGCGCCCGGAAGCGCACGATGTGCCCAAGAAGCTCAAGACCCTGGCCAACAAGTCGGGCAAGAGCTGGCTGAGCGTCACGCTGACGGTGAAAAACAGCAAGTTGATCCAGGATGCCGAGGGTGAAGTGATTCGTCCGGGGCTGCCGGCCAGCGGAATGTTCCTGATCAACCCGCCGCATACGCTCAAAGCCTTGTTGAAAGACGCGATGCCGCAGTTGGTGGCGGCTATGGGGCAGGATCAGCATGCGGCGTTTACGCTGGAGAGTGGCGGGTAAGCTTTGCCGCTGGCAAGTTTCGTAGCTTGTTTTAAGTAAGGCTTTGCCCTGCGGGGCTTTTGTGGTTTAACTCCCCCATCCCCCCCGCCCCTTGCCCCCCCCGTCGGGACAAGGGGAGCCGAAAGCGGACAGCCCATTTTGCTTTTTCGCTTCGGTCAGGTCCTTACCGGGACAGGATCTTTCGGGCAGGCACTTAGCGTACGGCTTGCTTCAATTTGGGGCCAATACCCCATGCCATTCTTAGCGGCGAAGCTCGCAAGTCGCCACCCCATCGCACACACCTCCGGCGCTCGGAACTACCGGCGTGAGATGTTGGCAACAGGAAGCAGTGGCAACGTCTCTTCATTAATTCCGTAGTCGGCGCGCAAAGGTCAAATCGGCTGTCCGCATTAGCACCCCTTTCGCCCCGGCGGGGGTGAAAGGGGTTGGGGGATAGGGGGGGATTACAAAAGCCCCGCAGGGAAGAACCTCACCCAGTGACCAAAAACCAGGCTCAAGACGCAAAGCCCAGCAAGCTACACAACAGACTTCAACGCCCGCGCCTTGGCGGCAACCGGCGTCAGCCCCAAACACGAACACAAAGCCAGCACCGGCGCACTCTGGTTCATGGTGTAGAAGTGCAGCGACGGCACCCCGTCCTTGATCAGGCGCTGACACAATTCGGCCACCACGTCCAGACCGAAGGCCTTGATCGATTCGACATCATCGCCATAGCCCTGCAGGCGCAACCGGATCCAGCGCGGGATCTCGGCACCGCAGGCATCCGAGAAGCGCAGCAGCTGGGTCGAGCTCGTGATCGGCATGATGCCCGGCACCACCGGCAC
>ERZ1034363.792-NODE-792-length-20073-cov-2.457542_pt1 | contig 20073 bp, 25 predicted proteins | sample MGYA00520616_ERZ1034363 | MGnify/ENA primary metagenome ERZ1034363 (study PRJEB33736, sample SAMEA104284506) | Azolla filiculoides | biome: Urban; feature: Water surface; material: Ditch water | place: Netherlands | collected 2015-10-28 | depth 0-0.1 m ...
GCTACGGCACGTTTATATGCAGAGTTTTTGTTGAGTCAGGTGCCAGTTGCTGCAGCATCTGTATTAGAGGGTGGGGCTGCAGTCAACAGTCTTACTGCTGAGCAGTTCTAAAAGATAGTTATTAACTATCTTTTAGATTATTGAGAGATTTTTCTCGCCTCTTCAAATTGGCTCAGAAAATGTTGCTCAAAGGCAACTGCTAGGCCAGTCATCATCACTGCTGCGCCAACCATCAAAGAAAAAATCACGCAAACAATCACCAGCCAATTAGAGTTGCTAGCTTGATTGCTATGGGCATTAAATTGGGCATCCCATTTTTCATCGGGGCGCAAACCAAACACAATAGTAGTTAACCAGCTTGCCTCTAAGGTGATAAAGCCTGCGCTTGCCAAGGTCCAACCCAAGGCAGATGACATATCGCTAGCGCCTAATAACTTCCAGCCTAAGACGCCACCAAAAAGCGCCACTAGATGAGCCCATGCCCAAACATTGCTAAGACCTTTTAAGTAAAAGACATTAAGACCTGTGCCTGGAGCAAATAATCCAAGTACGCAAAAGATAAGTTTGTTTTTATGCATGGACGTATTGTATTGAGTTAATGCAGTGCTGCTTTCAAATTAATTTTTGAGTCCAAAACTTAAAACTTCTCCATCGCGGGTCATGATCAATAAACGATCACCATCTCTGACCATGGTTCGATAGTCGGCCAGATAGCTCAAAAATTTATATTCCAATTCTGCCGTGTGTGGGCCGCAAGCTTTTCTTGTGCTGGCAATTTTTTCTAAAAGAAAGCCCCAGTCACTACCGGCAACCTGTGCTGTGTAGAGATTGCAACCGCTAGAACCCGAGGCAGTTTTCCCATCTGCTGAAATATGAAGGGTGATGGGCTCACCATTTCCACGATGTGGAATCCCTCTTAGGCGAGTTTTACCGTCATTGGGGCTGGTGTAGTGCCATCGGATCAATTCCCATTGGCTGCCCGCCATATCTCTGCTTGGAGGGGCATTCACAGCGGTACAAGCCGGCATGACTTGGGCGCAACCACTAAGAAATATCGAAAAGCTAGCTAAAAATACCCAAAATAGGGGCTTTGACTGGGGTTTGGACATGGGTTACCTTAATTTTTTGGCCTTACTGGCAATTCTGCGATAGAATACGTGGTTTATTTCAGCATTGTAAGGAACTCACATGGTCGTCATTCGACTCGCACGCGGCGGTTCAAAAAATCGTCCTTTCTTTAGCATCGTTGCTACTGACAAACGTAATCGTCGTGACTCAAATTTTATTGAGCGCATTGGTTATTACAACCCAAGCGCAGTGGAAACAGAACAAGGTTTCCGTATTGCTCAAGATCGTTTGACTTACTGGCAAGGTGTTGGTGCTCAATTGTCACCAACAGTTGCACGTTTGATCAAAGGTGCTCCAAAGGCTTAAGTCTTGGATGATGGTGTTGTTGAAACATCATCGCTGTAGTATTTTTCATCGAATCATTCTTCGGAGGTTCTCATGACTCAAGTAATGAGTCCTCCGGCTGATTTGATTCTAGTCGGGCACATACTCGACGCGCAGGGGATTAGAGGCTTGGTGAAAATCAAACCTTATTCAAAAGATCCGGAAGCGCTATTTTCCGCACCTACTGTTTGGTTAGTGAAGCCGCCTGCTGTGGCTGATTCATCACGCCCATACCTTGTTAAAACCGCTAAAGAGCATAGCGGGCATGTCTTGTTAGGGCTTGATGGTTTAAGTGATCGCGACCAAGCATTGGCCCTGAAGGGTTCTGCGGTTTACGTTAGCCGTGAAGATTTCCCTGAAGATGAAGATGATCAGGATAGTTTTTATTGGGTTGATTTGATCGGTTTGCCGGTGCTGAATCTGCAAGGGCAGGCTCTAGGACAGGTCGTTGATTTGATGGACAACGGCGCTCAATCAATACTTTGCGTTAGAGCTGATGATCAAAAGGACGATCGTTTGATTCCTTTTATTCAGTCAGTCATTCATTCTGTGAATAAAAATCCAGAAGATCCTGATCGTAAGATCGTGGTGGACTGGCAGTTGGATTGGTAATTCTCATATATTGATCATTCACTATGCGTTTTGATGTTGTCACCATCTTCCCTGAAATGTTCTCAGCCATCAGTGCTTGGGGTGTAACGGGGCGCGCTGTGGATCAAGGTCTTGCAAGTATTAAAACTTGGAATCCAAGAGACTTTACAACTGATGCCCGAAGAACAGTGGACGATCGAGCATACGGCGGTGGCCCAGGCATGGTGATGATGGCAAAGCCCCTAGAGGATGCTCTGGATGCTGTGGCGCTAGACCAAGGTGCCAAAAAAGGCCCAGTTATATTGCTTTCTCCTCAAGGTGAGCGATTTAATCAAAAGATGGCAGCTGATATTCTCAATTTAGAGACAGTTACCTTCATTTGCGGTAGATATGAGGCTATTGACCAGCGTTTGGTAGATAGAAGAGTGGATAAAGAGATCAGTTTGGGTGATTTTGTTGTATCTGGAGGTGAAATTCCTGCCATGGCGGTCATGGATGCTGTGATTAGGCTTATCCCAGGCGCCTTAGGGGATGCTGATTCTGTGGCTCAGGACAGCTTTATGGACGGTCTTTTGGACTGTTACCACTACACCAGACCTGAAAATTATGAAAATTTATTGGTTCCAGACGTGCTTTTAGGCGGACATCACGCTAAAATAGCGGATTACCGTCGGAAACAATCTTTGGAGCTGACGTTAAAGCGGCGACCTGATTTAATTGATCGGGCTCGTGAGCAAGGCTTGTTGAATTCTGCAGATGAAGTTTTTTTGGCTAGTTTGCAAAATAAAACAGGGTTTTAAACCGCATCCTCTACCAAGTCCGTGTTTAACGCGGAATACAACGTTGGTACGATGCTATAGGAGTTGTAATGAATATTATTGAATCAATTGAGCAAGAAGAAATTGCTCGTCTAACTGCCAACAAAACAGTTCCTGCTTTTGCACCTGGCGATACAGTAGTTGTTAACGTTAACGTTGTTGAAGGTACACGCAAGCGTGTGCAGGCTTACGAAGGCGTTGTGATTGCTAAACGTAACCGTGGTTTGAATTCAAGCTTTATCGTTCGTAAGATTTCATCTGGCGAAGGTATCGAGCGTACATTCCAAACATACTCACCATTGATCGCTAGCATTGAAGTGAAGCGTCGCGGTGATGTACGTCGTGCTAAGTTGTACTACTTGCGCGATCGTTCTGGTAAATCAGCACGTATTAAAGAAAAATTACAAGCTCGCGTTAAGGAAGTTGCTGCAGAGTAATCTGTTCGCAAATAACGCACTTGTTATAAAGGCAGCTTCGGCTGCCTTTATTTATTTTAGAAATCAGGTTTTGTAAATTTCTATAAACTAACGGTATGTCTTCAGATTCCAACGCTAGCAACTCAACCCAAAAGCCTCGGCGTACTCCAGCTTTTGATCCTGAGTTGGTGCCTATTGTTGCAAGAGATAGCCACCTACCAGTTGTTAGTGAACATCTGTTTAAGATCGCTGGTTTGCGTGAGCGCTTTTTAGAGCAGAAGCTTTGGAATTTTGAGTTAACGGATGAAAATCGTTCGGCCTTGTCAGCCCAAGGTGCAGCTAGAGCGGGGCGTGGCTCCCAGCCAACCCCTGCTGCAGTTTTAATACCTATGGTGGCCTATGAAGATGAGTTAAGAGTACTCTTAACTAAAAGAACGAGTCACTTACATGATCATCCAGGACAGATTAGTTTTCCAGGTGGAAGAACTGATCCCGAAGATTTATCACCCGAGCACACGGCATTGCGTGAAGCTGAAGAGGAAGTTGGACTACCCAGTCATCAAGTTGAAGTGCTCGGCTGCTTGCCTCACTATCTAACGATCACCGGATACCAAGTAACGCCAGTCGTTGCTTTGATTGAGCCGGGATGTCAGTACCAAGCTGATGAGTTTGAGGTGGCAGAAATATTTGAAGTACCTTTGAGTTTTTTAATGAACCCCCACCATCATGAACATAGGATGTGGCAGAGCCCCGAGGGTGAGCGCCGTTTTTATTCAATGCCCTATGAAAATAAATTCATTTGGGGGGCAACTGCGGGTATGCTACGGAATCTTTATCACTTTTTAAGAGCATGACATTTCTTTCTATTCTTTTCGCGCTCATTGCTGAGCAATACAAGCCTGTTGAAAAAGACCATTGGATTCGCAGAGCATCCCAATCATGGCTAGATTTCATTGTTCGCAATATCGATACTGGCGCTGAGCGCAGTGGTCGTTTAGCATGTCTCGCCGCATTTATTCCGCCCGTATTGCTTGTCTTGGCTGTTCACATTATTTTGCTAGCGACGCAGCCAGTTCTTGCATTTTTATGGAGCATTTTGGTTGTTTACCTATTTTTAGGTTTTAGACAATTCAGCCATCCTTTTACGGCAATTCACGAAGCTTTATTGGAGCGTGATTTGGATGAAGCTAGACGTCTTTTATCTGAGTGGCAGGGTGCTGGTGTCAATACAGAAACAATGAGTGAATCTGAAGTGATCCGTTTGGCTTTGGAGCGTGCGATCGTCGGTTCTCATCGCCATGTCTTTGGCGTCATTTTTTGGTTCATGGTGCCATTGGGCCCTGCAGGAGTAGTTCTCTACCGCTTGGCTGATTTGGCATCAGAGCGTTGGCCTTCTCAGGCGAGTGTTAGCTTGGGACAAGCTGCACGTGCATTCTTCCACATGATTGATTATTTGCCGACACGATTAACTGCGATTGGTTTTGCAATTGTGGGCAATTTTGAAGATGCTATTTATGGTTGGCGTTTTCATTTAAGAAAATGGGGCAATGAACTAGAGGCTGTTATTTTGGCTGCTGGCGCTGGTGCCATTGGGGTTCGTTTGGGTTCACCATTACCCGAGCCTGATAGTGATGAAGCCTTGCGTATGGCAGAAGCTGGTGAGCCGCCGATCATCGATTTGGGTGCGGAAGCCTCAGTCAGAAGTATGCGTTCTGCCGTTGGTCTTGTTTGGCGTGCAGTGATTCTTTGGTTGGTGCTGATTGCCTTGATGACTATTTCAGTCTGGCTTGGATAGCATCCGCATTATGTGATTCATGGCGCAACTGTCGGAAAAGTTCCACACGTTGCGCTGAAATATTCCCAGACTCAACTTCTGCTCGTATCACGCAGCCTGGCTCATCACCGTGGCTGCAGTTATGAAATTTGCATTGGCCTAGCAAGGGTCTAAATTCAATAAAGGCATGTTGTAGTTCGCTCTCTGATAAGTGAGCGAGACCAAACTCCTGGAAGCCTGGAGAATCAATCAGGGCGCCGTTAAAGCCGCTGTTATTTCCAGGTCTAGATGGTAGATCATAGTAACGACACGCTGTTGTGGTGTGTTTACCGCTATCAAGTTTCTTTGAATGTTCCTGCGTTTGTGCTGCAGCATTAGGTATCAAAGCATTGAGCAAAGTTGATTTGCCCATTCCTGATTGACCTACTAAAACAGATACCTTGCCATAGACGTGTTCTGCTAGCGCAGCCACAGATGCCGGATCATGCTTGACAGACATTTCATGAACGGGATATCCCATCGCAATATAGGGCTCCAGCATTTTTCTGGCCGCCGGTAATTTGTCAGGCAAATCACATTTATTCAAGATGATGCGAGGAATGATATCGGCTGTCTCAGCTGCAATCACTGCGCGCCCAAGTAGGTCTGGTGAAAAACCTGGTTCAGTTGCAAGAACAATGAGAATTTGATCAACGTTACTAGCAATCGATTTGCTTTTGTAAGCATCAGATCGATACAGAAGATTTTTTCTGGTGGTAATTGTTTCAATAACAGCTTGCTCAGGTCCGGTTTCTTGAACTTCCAAAATATCACCAACAGCCCCTAGGTGCTGTTTGCCGCGTGAAGTAACCTGATACAAGGCTTGATGATCGATGCCTTCTTGACCATCGATAGATCTAGCCAGGTAATGGCGTCCATACGATGCAACAAGAAGGGCTTTAAATGATTTCATCAAAATTTATCTTAGCGCTAACTTTTGAAGATGCGCAATTCGAAGCGGTGCTGGCGGGTGTGAATCATAAAATTTTGAATACAAGGGGTCTGGCGTTAAGGTAGCAGCATTGTCTTGGTAAAGTTTAACCAAAGCCGTAATCAAATCATGAGCTGATGATTTTTCAGCAGCAAAAGTGTCTGCCTCATACTCATGTTTACGTGAGCCCATGCTATTAATTGGAGTTAAGAAAAATCCAAAAACTGGCATAACCAACATAAATAAAGCTAGAGCTAATCCTGCGTTATAGCCATTTAAATCAGGCATCACACCCAGGCCTAAATAGAACCATGGTTTGGTTGAGATCCAACCCAAGAGACCTAAAACTAAAAAGCTCAGTGCAAATGACTGGATGAGGCGTTTGCGAATATGTTGGCGCTTAAAGTGACCTAATTCGTGAGCAAGAACAGCTTCGATTTCTTCAGGGTTGAGGCGTTCAATCAAAGTATCAAAAAATACAATTCGCTTGGCCTTACCCATACCTGTGAAATAAGCGTTGCCATGTGCGCTACGTTTGCTACCGTCCATAATGAATAAGCCCTGACTAGTGAAGTCGCAGCGCTTGAGTAAATTCTCAATACGCTCTTTCAATGGACCATCTTCTAAAGGCTTAAATTTATTAAATAGTGGGGCGATGAAGGTTGGAAATAGCCAAAGTAATAGTGCGTTAAAGCCCACCCAAACGAACCAAGTCCAAATCCACCAATATTCTCCCGCTTCAGTCATGAGGGTTAGAACAACCCAAAGCAATGGCAGGCCAATCACCAAACCCAAAATAATTCCTTTGATTGAATCAAGCGCGAATAGTTTGAGGCTCATGCGGTTAAAGCCAAATTGTTCTTCAATACCAAATTGGCGATATAAAGAGAATGGCAGATCAATCACGCCAGTAATGAGGCTGATAGAAATCAATAAAGCAATTTGTTGGGTGATTCCTGGACCCAGCAAATCTATGGTGACGTTCTGCAATAGTTGGATGCCGCCTAATAATGTAAAAATGATCAAAATAGCTGCTGAAAGAGCAATTTCAAATAAACCTAAACGTAATTTAGCCATCGTGTAGTCCGCGGCTTTATGATGCTCAGGTAATGAAACTTTGCTAGCAAAGTCAGCAGGAACTTGGTCTCGATGTTTGGCAATATGGCGAATATGGCGACCTGCTAAGTAATAGCGGGTTGCGGTGCTGAGGACTAAGCCCAAAATAAACAAAAAAGTAAATGTCATGAGAAGATTATAGGGATGAGTACAACAAGAAAGAATGACCGTTTAGTTTGGGTGGATATGGAGATGTCTGGTTTGCAGCCAGAAACCGACCGAATTCTAGAAATAGCCATGATTGTGACAGATGGAGACCTGAATATCATAGCCGAAGGTCCCGTTTTGGTGGTTCACCAAGAAGACGCGGTATTAGATCGCATGGATGCCTGGAATAAGGGTACTCACGGTAAGTCTGGCCTGATTGATAAGGTAAAGGCATCTACCCTCACGGAAGCTGAGGTTGAGGCACAGTGCATTGCATTCTTGAAGCAGCATGTTAAAGCCAGTATTTCCCCGATGTGTGGCAATACGATTCATCAAGATCGCCGTTTTATGAACAAATATATGCCTAAGCTGGAATCCTATTTCCATTACCGCAATATCGACGTATCAACGATCAAAGAATTATGTAAGCGCTGGCAGCCAGAGCTCGCAAAAGGCTTTGTTAAAAAACAAGCACACACCGCTTTAGCTGACATCATTGAATCTGTGGAAGAGTTGCGCTACTACCGCGAAAAATTATTCATTCCGACTGTGGGGGATAGCCCCATCGCTGAGGGTAATTAAATGTTTCTCAGAATTGCTGCCATCATCACACCAGTTGTTTTAATCATTCTGGTGGGATGGTTATACGGTCGTAAGGCCCATCCTGATATGTCAGGCATTAACAAAGCCACGATTGATGTCATTGCACCTTTATTGGTGACGTCGGCTTTTGTGAGTAAAGATTTCTCTTTGCTAGATCAGTGGAATTTACTGTTGTGCGGCATTGCCATCGTGGTGGGCTCTGGCATCTTGGCTTGGCCAATCGCCAGGATCTCGGGCATGGATCCTAAAACTTTTGTGCCCCCGATGATGTTTAACAATTGCGGCAATATGGGTTTGCCTTTGGCTGTGTTCGCATTTGGCCCTGTGGGACTGGCGCCTGCAGTTGTTTTATTTGCCACTTCTAATTTATTGCATTTCACATTGGGCGTTAAGTTGGTTAATCCCAAAGCCTCAGTGAAGGGTGTCTTTGCTAACCCCATGGTGATTGCAACAATCTTAGGTATCTTCCTTTCAAGTACAAAGCATCTATACACGCTGCCAGAACCTCTGTATCAATCGATCAAACTCTTGGGTGATGCAACCGTCCCTTTGATGTTATTTTCATTAGGTGTTCGCATGAAAGATGCGAATTTAAAGCATTGGCGTGAAGGTTTCTTGGGTGCTGTTATCTGCCCAATCACTGGTTTAATCATTGCGTTGATGATTTCACCCTTGATCGAAATGACAGATTTGCAAAGAGGCTTGTTATTTGTATTTGCCAGCTTGCCTCCCGCAGTTCTTAATTTCTTGGTAGCAGACCGCAACAAGCAAGATCCTGAGCTAGTTGCATCCATCGTTCTCCTGGGTAACTTATCTGCGATGTTCTTTGTGCCGATAGGTCTTTATCTGGGTTTGAGATAAAAGCTTCTTAGTGGGGATAGTTTGACTGTGTAGCTATTTGTAGCTACAATTAGCTACATGGAGATTTTATGTTAACCGTTGATGTGCGCTGTCGCATTGATCCCAAAACTAAAGAGCAGGCTTCTGAGGTGATAGAAGCTATGGGACTTAGTGTGTCTGACGCTATAAGATTATTTCTTAAAAGGGTCGCAGCAGATGGAGCAATTCCATTTGAATTGAGAGCGCCTAATGCAAAAACTATGGCTGCAATTCAGGAGCTAGAGACACCATCAACTCGAGCCAAGTTAAAAAAATATAAAAATTTGGACGAAATGAACAGGGGTTTGAGTAAACGTTAATGCTTATACCTGTTCCTAGTACTCAGTACGGGAAAGACTTTAAGCGCATCGTTCAAAGCCCAAAGTTCAACCAAACTGACTATCTAATTGTTCTCTCACTGCTACTTTCCCAAAAGAGATTGCCCGCAAAATACAAAAATCACCCGCTGAAAGGTGATTTTTTAGGTTATTGGGACTGTCACATTACTAATGATTGTGTGTTGATCTACAAAGCCACAGTGTCTGACTTATTGCTTGCCAGAATTGGAACTCATTCCGAATTATTTAAAAATTAATTTTATTTAATTCGAATGGCTGACTTAGGCCTAAAAGCTTTAACCACATCTTCATTTGTTTCCATATAGGGTCCACCAATGAGGTCAATGCAGTAAGGCACCGCTGCAAAGATGCCTGGCATGATGGTTTTCCCATCGCCATCTTTGAGGCCTTCTAAAGTCTCTTGGACTGCTTTAGGCTGGCCTGGCAAGTTGATAATTAATGCTGCGTGGTCTTCAATTTCGCGAAGTGCAGCTATCTGCCTAGACAAAATGGCCGTAGGAACGAATTTAAGGCTGATTTGGCGCATTTGCTCACCAAAGCCAGGCATTTCACGGGTAGCAACAGCAAGCGTCGCCTCAGGCGTTACATCGCGTCTTGAGGGGCCTGTGCCACCTGTGGTGAGAACTAAATCGCAGCCCACCTCATCGATCAGTTCCACGATTGTCTTAGAAATAATCTCTTTTTCATCTGGGATCAGTCGAGACTCCATATGCCATGGTGATGTTAGGGTTTTACTGAACCATTTTTCAAGTGCTGGAATGCCTTCGTCTTGATAGACGCCTGTGCTGGCGCGGTCAGAAATAGAGATTAAGCCAATCCAAATTTCATCTGGATGTTGGCGTTTGTTGTTTTTTGAATTTGTAATATTTGTACTCATGTTTCAATTCTAGCTATGATTGCAGAATGTTTTCACATACACCCCAACAATTACAAGAATTAGTTTCTTATTTATTGTCTGAAGCCAAGGCTTTGGGCGCCACAGATGCTGCTGCAGAGCTTTCTGAAGGTAACGGATTATCCGTTTCTGTTCGCAAAGGCGATATCGAGACCATTGAGCAGAATTTGGACAAGCAGGCTGGCGTTACTGTATTTATCGGTAAGCGTCGGGGTAATGCTGGCACGAGCGATTTCTCGAAAGAATCACTCAAGGCCAGTGTTCAGGCAGCTTTTCATATTGCGCAACATACCGCTGAAGATGATTGTGCTGGTTTGGCTGAAGCGGATTTGCTTGAAAAAAGTCCCAAAGATCTTGATCTATTTCACCCTTGGAATATCACGACAGCTGATGCTGTAGAAATCGCCAGAGATGCTGAGCGAGGAGCATTTGCAGTAAGTAAAAATATCACCAATAGTGATGGCGCCTCTGTTTCAGCTCAACAATCGCATTTCATGTTGGGAACTACGAACGGGTTCATGGGTGGATACGCCATTTCAAGACACTACATTTCATGTACGCCGATTGCTAGCGCCTCTATGAAGAAGGGCGCCGCTATGCAGCGTGATGATTGGCACACAACATCACGTGTTCCAGAAGATTTGGCAAGCCCTCGAACAGTGGGTGCCTATGCGGCAAAAAGGGCGCTTGCAAGATTGGGTGCTCGATCAATATCAACGCGCCATTGCCCGGTTATTTTTGAGGCGCCATTGGCTGTTGGTCTATTGGGTGCTTATGTACAAGCTACCTCAGGCGGAGCGCTCTATCGCAAGTCTAGTTTCTTATTAGATAGCTTAGGCCAGCAAGTATTCCCTAGTCACATTGATTTATTCGAAGAACCACACATCCCTCGCTTAACGGGTAGTGCGCCTTTTGATGAAGAGGGTGTTCGCACACAGTCTCGCAAAGTGATTGATGCTGGTGTTGTCCAAGGTTATTTTTTATCAACGTATTCTGCTAGAAAAATGGGCATGAAAACCACAGGTAATGCCGGTGGCTCACATCAATTACAACTGAAGAGCCGATTAACCAAAAAATCAGATAATTTACCGGCCTTACTTAAAAAAATGGGCACTGGGTTATTGGTGACTGATTTGATGGGCCAGGGCGTTAACTATGTAAACGGAGATTATTCACGCGGTGCTTTTGGATACTGGGTTGAGAATGGTGTGATTGTTCATCCTGTGGAAGAAATCACTATCGCTGGTAATTTGAAAGATATGTTCCGTCAAATTGTGGCGATTGGTTCCGATACGATTGTTCGGGGGACTAAAGAGACTGGTTCGATCTTGCTAGAAAATATCGCCGTAGGCGGGCGCTAAAGATTTAAAGCTTGCTCTCGTAAGTCACAAAAGCGTATCCAAGTTCACCGTTGTGGTGAACTTCACGAGAAGTTTCTTGCCACATCATGTCATCAATATTGGGGAAGAAGGCATCGCCATCAACCTCAATATCTACTTCTGTAATGATCAGCTTATCAACGTAAGCTAGAGCTTCATCATAAATCTGCGCGCCACCAATAATGAATACCTGATCGAGGCCTGCGCAAGCATCAATGGCGTCTTCTAAAGAAGAAAAAACCTCGGCACCTTCTGCTTCAAAATCTGGATTGCGGCTTACAACAATATTTCTGCGGCCAGGCAAAGCTTTACCTAAAGACTGCCAAGTATTGCGACCCATGATGATCGGGTGGCCTAGCGTTGTATTTTTAAAATGCTTTAAATCTTCTGGAAGGCGCCATGGCAATGTGTTGTTAACACCAATAACGCCATTTTTGGCGCGCGCAACAATAATGGCTAATTCCACAGTAATCCTTTAGAGCTTAGATGGCCACAGGGGCTTTGATTGGATCGTGATGTTGGTATCCAACTAATTCAAAATCTTCGTATTCGTAGTCAAAGATCGATGCAGGCTGACGACGAATTGCCAATTGAGGAAGTTCTAGAGGCTCTCGTGAGAGTTGCAACTTCACTTGCTCCATATGATTGGTGTAAAGATGGCAATCACCACCTGTCCAAATAAACTCACCAGGTGTTAAGCCAGTTTGTTGAGCAATCATATGTGTCAATAAAGCGTAGCTAGCGATATTGAATGGCACACCCAAGAAGATATCGGCACTGCGTTGGTAGAGTTGGCAAGATAATTTGCCATCAGCTACATAAAACTGGAAGAAAGCGTGGCAAGGCGGTAAGGCCATGCGTGGGATTTCAGCAACGTTCCATGCCGATACGATTAAACGACGGGAGTCTGGATTATTTTTGATTTGATCCATCAATTGACTGATTTGGTCAACGTGCTCACCATTGGGAGCAGGCCAAGAGCGCCACTGGTAGCCATAGATTGGACCTAATTCGCCATCTTCTTTAGCCCACTCATCCCAAATGCTCACACCGCGTTCTTTTAGCCAATTGTTATTGGTGCTGCCTTGCAAAAACCATAGCAATTCAATAATGATGGATTTAAGGTGTAACTTTTTGGTCGTAACAACTGGAAACCCTTGTTGTAAATCAAAACGCATTTGATGACCAAATACGGAGGTTGTTCCTGTACCTGTGCGGTCTGATTTATGGGTGCCGTTGGCCAAGACATGGCGCATGAGATCTTGATATTGCTTCATGTCAGAATTCTACTACTTCTTGTGATTAAGATTTACTGAAAGTAACCACGTGGTCAGCCACAAGCTTGATGCCGATTTTTTCGCCAATGGCGTGGTCGTGGTGGCTGGGAACCATGGCCATGATAGGTTGACCTGAGTCTAGAGCTAGGGTGTATAAAAAATCCCCGCCTCGAAATGCCTTGCTGATCACTTTTGCTTGTAGTGGGCTGTCATCATCATGAATGATGTCATCCGCTCTTAAAAGAACGTCGACCGCTTCGCCGGGCAGGCCATAGCTAGATTGGGGTAAAGGTAGTCGACCTAATTCAATATCTACTGAAGGACCAGCTTGCGTTGTGCCAGGAACAAATACGCCATAACCTACAAAGTCAGCAACAAATCGTGTAGCAGGGCGGTGGTATAGGTTGTAGGCGCTATCCCATTGCACCAAGCGACCATCCACCATCACGCCAATATCATCAGCAATGGCGAAGGCTTCAAATTGATCATGGGTTACTAAAAGCGCTGTTGCATTGTTTGCTTTCAGAATATCTCTGACTTCACCCGCTAAGCGCTCACGTAAATCAACGTCTAGATTTGAAAAAGGCTCATCTAGCAATAACAATTCTGGCTCGGGAGCCATGGCTCTTGCCAAAGCAACACGTTGCTGTTGGCCGCCTGAGAGTTCATGTGGGTAACGATCTCCAACATTCTTCAAGCCCACGCGCTCCAACCACTCTTCAGCTTTATGTAAAGCCTCTTTTTTAGAAAGGTCTCTTAAGCCAAAGGCTACGTTCTGGGCATTGGTTAAATGTGGGAAGAGGGCATAGTCCTGAAAGACAACCCCAATGCGTCTTTTTTCTGGTGCAAGGGTGACATCCTTGGAGCTCACCACTTGGTTATCGATAGTGATCTCTCCAGCACTGATTGGCTCAAAGCCGCAAATGGCTCTCAATACCGTTGATTTGCCACAGCCAGAGGGGCCCAATAAACAACCAATCCTGCCATGCTGAAGACGCATGGTTAAACCACGGACAACAGAATTCCATTCGCCAGACTTTTCGCCTGGATAGCCGACATGAATGTCCTCTAAATTTAAATGAATTGGTGCGTTATCGATAATCATTCTTATAATTGTCTCATCTTGCGATTACGTTTAACACCCATACTATTGTCATTGATATTGGCTTTGCCAATATTAGGCATTTTTGCAGCCCTATTAAGCCCACAGTCTTCCAGTGGGGATGTCTTGCTGCACCTCATCACAACAGTCTTACCGGGCTACGCCTGGACTACCTTGTTGCTAGCCATAGGCGTTGCTTGGGGTGTTGCTAGTATGGGCATTATTACAGCTTGGTTAGTGGCCACCTGTGATTTTCCGGGTAAGCGTATTTATGAGTGGGCACTGATTCTGCCTTTGGCGATGCCAACTTATGTCATGGCTTATGCCTATACCGACTTTTTTCAATTCTCAGGACCTATCCAAAGCTTTTTAAGAGAGTTGCTAGGAGTCTCTAAATTAGATTGGTTCCCTGAGCCAAGATCTGTTTGGGGTGCGGTTTGCGTCCTTAGTTTGGCTTTGTACCCTTATGTTTATTTGCTATGCCGCACCGCTTTCTTGGAGCGTAGCCCTCGCTTAATGGATGCTGCAAGAACTTTGGGTGCTGGTCCTTGGCGTGCTTTTTGGCAAGTCGCTTTACCAATGGCAAGACCAGCCACCATGGCTGGCGTAGCTTTGGCTCTAATGGAAGCGGTTGCAGATTACGGTGCGATGTCTTACTTTGGTGTTCAAACCATGACAACGGGTATCTATCGCGCTTGGTTAGGCATGGGTGACCGAGTAGCTGCAGTTCAGCTTTCTGCAGCTTTATTGGGTGTCATCTTTCTACTCTTGATGCTTGAGCATGCGAGTCGCAGACAGATGCGCTTTGCATCAAGTGGCCAACGTTTCAGACAAATTAAACCGTGGCGCTTGGAAGGTAAAAAAGCCTTCTGGGCAAGTTTGGCTTGTGCGCTACCGATGATTTTTGGATTTATTTTGCCGGTCATCATCATGGCTTATTTGGCATTCACCAGCAATGAAGGACTCAATGCGCGTTACTGGAGTTGGTTGGGTAACACGATGACGCTATCGACTTTAACTGCGATTCTGGCTGTGGTGATTGCTGTTTGGTTAGCCTACAGTGCTCGCTTGGCAAAAGGCGGTTTGCAGTTGTTAGCAAACCGCATGGTGAGTTTGGGTTATGCCGTTCCGGGCGCCGTACTAGCAGTGGGTATTTTGATTTTGCTAGCCCAATTTGATTTGGCTTGGTTCTTATCTGGCTCATTTGTTATTTTGATTTATGCCTATCTCACTCGTTTTTTATCCTCTGGTTTGCAAACAGTTGAAGCGGGCTTAAGCAAAATAACGCCGAGCATGGATGCCAGTGCCATGAGTTTGGGATCAAGCAAATTTGAATTATTAACACGGATACATTTACCTCTTTTAAGACGCAGTTTGCTAACGGCAGGCTTATTGGTATTTGTGGATGTGATGAAAGAGTTGCCAGCGACCTTGGTTTTGAGGCCGTTCAATTTTGATACTTTGGCAGTGATTACTTATCAGTTAGCTTCTGATGAGCGTCTAGCGGAGGCTGCTTGGCCTGCTTTGACGATTGTTCTAGCAGGATTGATTCCTGTAGTTATCTTATCTAGAGCAATGTCTAAGGATTAATTAATCCTTAGACAACAAAAAAGAATTAACGAACAAGTTCTTTCGTCTTATTTTTAACATCTTTCCACTCATCTGCATCAGCAAGAGGGGATTTTGATTTGGTAATAGACGGCCATTGGCGCGCTAATTCCACATTGAGCTTGATGTAATCTTGTTGATCGCCTGGCACGTCATCTTCTGCGTAAATCGCATTCACTGGGCACTCTGGAACGCAAACGGCACAGTCAATGCACTCATCAGGATCGATGGCTAAGAAATTAGGGCCTTCGCGGAAACAATCAACCGGACAAACATCAACGCAGTCAGTGTATTTACAGCGGACACAAGCTTCAGTTACTACATAAGTCATGGCATGAATCTCTAATTGGATCAAAGGTGATATTTTATCTTAGTGAGAGCCGGATGATCTATTAAAACCCCCATTTTTTAGATCATTTAGTGATTTGCATATGAATTAAATCAATGACATACAATGAAGATTCAAGCAGAAATTACAAAATAAACTAAAAAAGCTAGGAGACAAATATGACCCAAAAGGATCAAAAACCTAAGATTTTGGTAGCTAGAGAGATTTTTCCTGATCTTTTGGCTCAATTAGAGCAGGTCGCTGATGTGCAATCTAATCAAGATGATTTGATCTGGAGCGCTGAAGATCTAAAGGCTGCGATGGCAGACAAAGACGCCGCTATCGTGACTGGTGGTGAACGCATTGATGCTGACATCATCGCTGCATCCCCGAATTTAAAGATCGTTTCCAATATCGCGGTTGGCTATAACAACTTTGACATGCCGGCCTTTAAAGCTCGTCAAGTCATGGCAACCAATACGCCTGATGTATTAACTGAGACAACAGCCGATTTTGGTTTTACTTTATTGATGGCAACTGCCCGCAGATTAACTGAGAGTGAGCATTGGTTAAGAGCAGGTCAATGGAAAAAGTTTTCTATTTGTGACACGCCATTGGCTATGGATATTCATCACAGCACTCTTGGCATCATGGGTATGGGGCGTATTGGCCAAGCGATTGCTAGAAGAGCTTTGGGTTTTGGTATGAAGGTGCGTTATTACAATCGTTCACGCTTATCACCAGAACTTGAAAAAGAATGTGGCGCCACATATGTTGATCGTGAAACTTTATTAAAAGAATCTGATCACATTATTTTGGTGATGCCTTACACGCCAGAAAATCACCATCTCTTTGGTGAAAAAGAATTAAATATGATGAAGCCTACGGCTACGGTAGTAAATATTGCTCGCGGCGGAATTGTTGATGAGTTAGCTTTAGCAAAAGCCCTCAGAGAGAAAAAAATATTTGCTGCTGGTATCGATGTATTTGAAGGTGAGCCAACGGTGAGGCCAGAGCTGTTAGCTTTGGATAATATTGTTTTGGCGCCTCATATCGCGAGCGCTACAGAGAAAACAAGAAGAGCTATGGTTGAAACGGCGATCAAAAACTGCTTAATTGGTCTTGCCGGTAAGACACCGCCTAATTTGCTAAGTTAAGCAAAGAGCAGATTCAAGGCTAAGAGAAATCTTAGTCTTGAATGGTTGTTTTTTTGATTTCAGGTGCAGAAGTGTCTCTAACAGCGACTTCAATGCCACCAAAGCGATCGGCTACCCAGTTATAAACTTTACAAGCTAGCCACAGCAATCCAAATCCAACGAGGGCATTAAGGATCAATGCTGAGATCACTGTGAAACCTGGTAATTCACCATCTCTAACAAATGCAACAAATAGAGCAAGCAAAACAACCGGTACTGAAAAGCTGAGATAAACCAAGACCAGCGTTTTAGCTGTATGTAGTGGATCTACGTAAACAACTTCTTTTTTGGTGTATTTGGTGCTTGGCATATTGTCTTTGGTTCAGTTAGATCGGGGGTTTGGCAAATTTCGGATAAGCGCAATTCTATACTAAGTTAAATAATCTTGTTGCGATGCAATATCTTGTTAGGCGTAAAAAATACATATTTTTAATTTCTCAGGCTAAGAGCAAGGCCCCAGATTACAAAAGACCCTCAAATAAAACCACATTAACTAGTTCGCCAGCGGCAATATTCCCTTGGTCATGCTCTAAAACGATAAAACAATTAGCTTCACTCATCGAGCGAAGAACCCCTGATCCTTGGGCACCAGTAATGCTAACTGTATTGATACCCGATCCATTCGAGGTGATGATGCCTCGTTGAAATTCTGTACTACCAGGGCGCTTTCTAATACTTTCTTGTGCTTGGGCTTTTATTGTCATTGGAGCAAGTTCATTCGCTCCTGACATGGCCAGTAGGGCGTATCTAACAAATTGATAGAAGGTCACCATGACAGCAACTGGATTACCTGGCAAACCAAATAAAACTGCTTGATGATCCTTGGATTGAATTGATCCAAATGCCATCGGTCGCCCAGGGCGCATCGCTATTTTCCAAAAAGCAATGTCACCTAATTCGCGCATAATTTGTTTGGTGTAGTCCGCTTCACCAACCGATACTCCACCGGATGTAATAACAGCGTCACACTGTGCAGCTGCATCAGAAAAAGCACGGCGCATATCTTCAGGGTTGTCTCGAACAACGCCAAAATCAACAATTTCTACACCGAGGCGACTTAGCATCCCAAATAAAGTGTAACGATTGCTGTCATAAACACAGCCTGGATCTAATGCTTGTCCAATAGAGCGCAGCTCATCACCGGTAGAAAAAAAGCCAACTCGTAGGCGGCGTTTTACATCTACTTTGCCAAGTCCTAAAGATGCAATTAAACCTAAATCTGATGGACGTACGATCTTGCCTGCCAACAATGCAGGACTACCTTCTTTTAGATCCTCTCCTAGAAGTCGGCGATTGTCACCACTCTTCACTGAAGTAGATGCAAAGTGAATGTCATCACCATCAAGCTGGACTAACTCCTGAGGAATAACAGTGTCACACCCACTTGGCATGATGGCGCCTGTCATTATTCTGACGCATTCACCAGTATTCACATGCCCGCTAAACGCATTGCCAGCAAATCCCTTACCAATGATTTTGAGAGATGTTTTATCTGTTGTAGAGATTGAGCTGCCGGCAAATGCATAACCATCCATAGCTGAGTTATCTGCTGCTGGAACATTGATAGGAGAAATAATATCCTTGGCTAAAACGCGCCCTAATGATTGATAAATTTCAACAGTTTCAGTGGTGAGGGTCTCAGCGCTTGGCCGAACAAAATCTTTAACGATCTGAAGTGCTTGATCAACCTTCAGTGATTCTGGGTCATAGTCTGATAAGCAAGTAACAACTGAGTTGAGAGATGGAAGCTTGGGCTTGCTCATAAAGTTTTCTTCAATAAAAAATACATGTCAGATGATTTGAAAACAGTTAACCACCGATGTAAGACATCTCAACTTTGGTTTTGTTGGCCATTTCAGGTGAGCCGCGTAGCTCTGAGTAACGATCAGTTCTTTGCATCCAAACTTGAGCAATAGCATTGCTGATCTCTAGGTCAGAGCGACCATCACGAAGTAAAGCTTTGAGATCGTGTCCTTCGGTTGCAAACAAACAAAGATACATTTTTCCTTCAGTAGACAAACGAGCTCTAGAGCAGTCTTTGCAGAACGCTTGAGTCACACTGGAAATAACTCCGATCTCGCCAGAGCCATCAATGTATTTCCAGCGCTCTGCAACTTCACCAGGATAGTTCGGGTCAATATTAGTTAAAGGAAATACCTCATGGATCTTCCTAATAACTTCTGATGATGGAAGAACTTCTGACATATTCCAGCCATTTGATGCGCCTACATCCATGAACTCAATAAATCTTAGGGTGACACCGCTAGCTTTAAAGTATTTGGCCATTGGAATGATTTCGTGATCATTGGTGCCTTTTTTGACCACCATATTCACTTTGAGATTCTCAAAGCCGACTTCGCGAGCTGCTTCGATGCCATCTAAAACATCACCAACAGGGAAGTCCACATCATTCATTTTTCTGAAAGTGACATCGTCCAAGCCGTCGAGGCTAATTGTCATGCGTGATAAGCCAGCATCTTTGAGTGCTTGTGCTTTTTTACGCAATAAGCTGCCATTTGTTGTGAGCGTTAAATCTAATGGCTGACCACTGAGTGTTTTTAATGAAGCTAACATTTCGATTAATTTTTCGATATGTTTGCGTAAGAGGGGTTCGCCTCCCGTTAAACGAATCTTCTCAACCCCATGGTCAATATAAATTTTGGCCAGGCGGGTAATCTCCTCAAAGCTGAGTAAATCACCATGACTGAGATAGGGGTAATCTTTATCGAACACCTCTTTAGGCATGCAATAAGTGCAACGAAAATTGCAACGGTCTGTTACTGAAATTCTTAAATCATGAAGAGTGCGACCGCGCGTGTCGGCCAATAACCCATTGGGTGTTGATAGTTGTGCCGGAATGGCCGGCACATGACTACCAATCTTTCTTTGGCGTTCGTCGATGAGGGGAATGACTCTTTCTGACATATCCCCCCATTGTAGAACTAAGTTTACTTTTCGATCTTTTGTTCTTTACCACCAGTTTCAACAAGAACCATTGGTTCAGTTGATAACTCAACTGCTGGTTTTGGTTGACGTGGTGGGTGGCTAATCACTGGCTCAGCAGCGATTTGTGCACGAACTTCAGCTAATTTGTTGCCATCAGTATTCACCCAAACCATACCTGCTGATTCAAGTACTGAATTTAATTCAGATGCTTGTAATG
>ERZ1034363.794-NODE-794-length-20057-cov-30.676026_pt1 | contig 20057 bp, 18 predicted proteins | sample MGYA00520616_ERZ1034363 | MGnify/ENA primary metagenome ERZ1034363 (study PRJEB33736, sample SAMEA104284506) | Azolla filiculoides | biome: Urban; feature: Water surface; material: Ditch water | place: Netherlands | collected 2015-10-28 | depth 0-0.1 m ...
GCTTGATCGAGGCCAAAACTAACCATTTTTTTACCGGCATTAAGTGCACGCCAATAGGCCGCGTAATCGTCATCGGCATTGATTAGCGCCACCCCGTTTGCAGCCAGCCCAGCGAACACTTCACCCTTGGCTTGAGCGATCTTATCGCGTGAACCCAATTCACCTAGGTGCGCGGTCCCGGCGTTATTGATCAGCGCTAAGGTCGGCTTGGCTAAATCGCTTAAATAGGCTATTTCACCTAAATGATTCATGCCCATTTCCAATACCGCGTACTGATGGCTGTTACGCAGCTTAAGCATGGTTAATGGCAGGCCAATGTGGTTATTTAGATTGCCCACGGTGGCATGTATGGATGCCATGCCGCCCGCTTTAACCGCCAAAATGGCGCTAAGCATTTCTTTTACCGTGGTTTTACCATTGCTGCCGGTTATGGCTACTACCGGTATGGCAAATTTTGCGCGCCAGTGCGCGGCCAATTGACCCAAAGCCAAATAACTGTCTTCAACCACGATGGCCGGCGATAAGTTAGCCGTATTTTTTTCCAACACCACCCCTGCCGCACCTTGCTCTAAGGCTTGCTTAGCATAGTCATGGCCGTCAAAGTGCTCGCCTTTCAAGGCGATAAACAATTGGCCGGGACGCACCGCACGGCTATCGGTGCCCACGCAATCGAATGCGCTATCGTCACCGATTAAGCTACCGTGCATGGCCAAGCTGGCTGCGCTTAATTGCATCATGCCGGCACCCCCTGCCTCATCCGGTATTGCTGCAAGGCAAGCCTAGCCTGCTCAACGTCATCGAATGGCTGCTTAACACCGGCTACTTCTTGATACCTTTCATGCCCTTTGCCAGCCAACAAGACTATGTCGCCGGGCTGAGCGGACAGTATCGCCAGCTTAATCGCCTGCGCTCTGTCCGGCTGCACTTGATACACCGCATCATTCATGCCTTGCAAAACCTCAGCAATAATGGCCTCAGGCGATTCGCTTCTAGGGTTGTCCGAGGTGACAATGATTTGGTCAGCCAATGCCGCCGCTACCGACCCCATCAGCGGCCGCTTGCCGGTATCGCGCTCGCCACCGCAACCAAACAGGCAAATTAATTGACCTGGCGCTTGCTCGCGCAAGGTCATCAATACTTTTTCTAATGCGTCAGGGGTGTGGGCGTAATCCACCACCACCAAGGGCAATTTGCCACCGCCGCATTGCTGCATGCGGCCTGGCACGGATTGCAATTGCGCCAACGCCGGCAAGGCCTGCTCTAAGCTCACGCCCACAGCCAACAATGCCGACAATACCGCCAAGACGTTATAGGCATTAAATCGACCCAATATTGGCGCTTGCAATTCCACGCTGCTCTGCTGGTACGTCACTTGCATGCTAAGCCCTGCTTCGTGCAGGCGTAAATGACTGCCGCGCACGTCCGACTCAGCTGAAAAACCGTAACTTAAAACGGGCTTGGCATTGGCTTTAAGTGCGGCCAATAAATCCACTCCAAAGGCATCATCAGCATTTATCACGGCGCATTTCAAGCTAGGCCAGGCAAACAATTTTTGCTTGGCCTGGGCATACGCCTCCATGTTGCCGTGGTAATCCAAATGATCACGGCTTAAATTGGTTAACACCGCCACATCAAATTCCAGGCCATTGACCCGGCCTTGATCCAAGCCGTGCGAAGACACTTCCATGACCACAGCCTGCGCATCCAAGGCCAAGTATTCGGCCAACATGGCTTGCAATAAAATCGCGTCCGGCGTGGTATTGCTTGCTGCACTGGTGGCGTTTAAAAAGCCATTGCCCACGGTGCCTAACACGGCGGTTTTTTGCCCCAAATAATTCAAACTTTGCGCCAGCCAGTGGCTGACCGAGGTTTTGCCGTTGGTGCCCGTTACGCCGACCAGATTTAACTGAGCGCTAGGATGCCGATAAAAGTCCGCGGCAATGTCCCCTACGGCTTGCTTAAGATGGCGTACGGCGCGATGCGAAACCGTCCATTTTGCTTGCCAAGTAAAATCCGCATCATCAAAAACGACACCGATTGCACCGGCCTCAATGGCTTGCGCGATGTAGTCACGGCCATCCGAATGGACGCCAGGGTAGGCTAGGAACAAATAGCCTGGCTTAACCATGCGACTGTCAGCCGTGATGCCTGTGTAGGGCAGGGCGTCTATCATCACATGCCCTCCTTCGCATCTTCGGCATTGCTTTGCAACACCACATTGTTGTTGGGCGCATCCGGCGGTACCGCATACAAACGCAAGGTTTCAGCCATCACCGCACTGAACACCGGTGCAGCGACAACGCCGCCGTAATAGGCGCCATTGCTAGGCTCGTCTACCATAACGGCAATTAAAAAACGTGGATTCGAGGCAGGCGCCATGCCAACGAAGGAAGCAACGTATTCATTGATGTAACCATGGTCACCCAATTTTTTTGAGGTCCCGGTCTTACCCGCTACGCGGTAACCCAATACCTGCGCTTGCAAGGCAGTGCCGCCTGGTTGCACCACCATTTCCAACATGTTTTTAACCTGATTGGCGGTGGAGGCTGAAAAAACCTGCTGGCCTACCGGCGCCTCTTTGACTTTTAATAGGGAAATAGGGCGCAACTCGCCTTCATTAGCAAAAACGGTGTATAGCCTTGCCATTTGCAACAATGTGACGCTGATGCCGTTACCAAAAGACATGGTAGCCATCTCTATCGGACGCCAATTTTTAAATGGGCGTAACCTGCCAGCTGCCTCGCCAGGGAAACCCACGCCTTCGACGTGCCCCAAACCTAGCTGGTTATAAACATTCCACATGAACTGCTTATCCAAGGTTAAGGCTATCTTGGCCGCCCCAACGTTAGACGATTTTTGTATCATTTCCGCTACCGTTAATACGCCTTGCGGGTGGGTGTCGTGTATGGTCGCTGGGCCAATTTTCAAGGTACCTGGCGCCGTTTGTATCTTTGTGTCGGCTTTGTACAAGCCGGATTCCAATGCCGCTGCTGCCGTCACCGGTTTTAATGTTGAGCCCGGCTCGTAATTATCAATAATGGCGCGATTGCGGGTTTTGCCTTTGATGTTGACTGGATTATTCGGGTTGTAGGTCGGCACGTTGGCCATGGCTAACACTTCACCGGATTTCGCATCCAACACCACGATCGCACCCGCTAAAGCCTTGTGCGCTTCCACCGCTTTTTGCAATTCACGGTGCGCTAGGTATTGAATGCGCAAATCCAGGGCCAAAGCCACGTCATGGCCATCTTGTGGCACCACCACCGCTTGCAAGTCCTCTACAATATGACCAGACCTATCTCTAAGGACCCGACGATTGCCGTCTTTACCAGACAAAGCGCTATTCAAGGCCAACTCAAAGCCTTCCAAGCCTTTATCGCCCGCCCCTTTGTCGCCCGGTCCGGTAAAACCGACCATGTGTGCCGTTACCTCACCCGCCGGATAGTAGCGTTTGTATTCGCGACGCAAATCGATACCCGGTATGCCCAGCTTCATGACCTTAGCGGCATCTTCCGGCGACATGCGTCGCTTCAAGTAGGCAAACTCACGCTCGGTATTGGCCAATTTACGTTTAATCACTTCTTCTTGCATGCCTAGCATGTTGGCTAATTGCTTGGTTTTCGCCGCGTCTAACACCACGTCTGGCGGACTGGCCCAGACCGTATCGACCGGCATGCTTACTGCTAGTAATTGACCGTTTCTGTCGGTAATTTTGCCACGCTGCGAAGTTAGAATAAGGTTACGGCTATAGCGTGCATTGCCTTTGTCTTTGTAAAACTCATCGTGTATGCCTTGCAGGTACACGCCACGGCCAAGCAAAATAGCAAAGCCCAACAAGACCAAGCCCAACAATATGCGTCTACGCCATGCCGGCAACTTCACAATGACCGGGGTGCGCACCGAGGTTCTTATGGGCATGCGTATGGCCATTATTGCGCCACCTTGCTATTTACCAAAGGCTTAAGCGCATACAACTCAGCCATGGGCACCACTTGTATGCGCTTTGCATCCGGCACCTGCATTTGCAGTTGTTCCGCGGCGATTTTTTCAACGCGACTGTGCATGGCCCAGGTACTCTGCTCCAATTCCAATTGCCCGTATTCTTGCTCCAATTGCGTGCTCACTCGCTTACTTTGTTCCAGCTCTATGTATAGGTTGCGCGCCTTATGCTGGGATTTCACCAGGGCCAAGGACGATAAGATCAACGCGGCAAATAGAATAAAATTTAAGCGTGTCATGCTGTCGCTGTTCTTTCCGCTACCCGCATCACGGCACTGCGTGAACGGGGGTTGGCTTTAATTTCTTGCGGGCTAGGTTTAATGCTTTTGCCTACGGCCCTTAATTTAGGCTGCGGTAAATCGGCGGCCCGAACCGGGAAATTGGCGGGCAAATCATCTCGATTTACCTGAGCGCGAATAAATTGCTTCACCATACGGTCTTCTAGCGAGTGAAAACTGATCACTGCTAATCTGCCTTGCGGCGACAATAGGGCCAAGCATTGAGGCATGGTTAGCGACAACTCCTCAAGCTCTTGATTGACGTGAATCCGTAAAGCTTGAAATGTCCGCGTGGCTGGGTTCTGCCCGGGCTCAAAGCGCGTGACTGCGCTTGCCACGACCTTGGTAAGCTGCCCTGTAGTGGTGATGGGGCGCCCGTCATTGCGCTCCGCAATAATCGCCCTTGCAATCTGCTTAGCAAACCGTTCTTCACCATAATTTTTTATAACCTCCGCTAATTGCTGCTCTGTTGTGCCGGCGATAAATTCCGCCGCTGTTTGACCACGGGTCTGATCCATGCGCATGTCTAGAGGCGCATCAAATCTAAAACTAAAGCCTCGGGCAGGCTCATCAATTTGTGGCGAGGATATGCCCAAATCCAACAAAATACCGTCCACCTTATGGATGCCCATTTCAGCCAAGCGGACTTGCATGCCAGCGAAATGGCTGTGCACCATAAAAAAACGCGTATCCTGAATAGCCTTGCTCGACTCAATCGCTTGCAAGTCTTTATCAAAGGCTATCAGGCGGCCTCGCTCACCCAATTTCTCTAAAATCTTTCTGCTGTGGCCACCGCGGCCAAACGTGCCATCCACATAAACACCGTCGGCCCTTACGGCCAAGGCCTGGACCGCTTCATCTAATAAAACGGTGACATGCGCCCCACTAACAGGGCTAGTATTTGGGTTTTCATCCATCGCAGCTAATGCTTGATTTACCAATAATAAAGCGTCATTTGCAGACGCTTTATTTGGAGACAATGAGGCTAGGTTGGGCGTGGAGCGCACGCCCTTAATCACAGGGAGAAGCCCTCTAGTTCTGCGGGCATAGCAAACTGCTCGCCTTGCATGACTTGCGCCAACTGAGCGCGCCAGGCTTCCATGTTCCATAATTCAAAATGGCTGCCCTGTCCCACTAACATCACTTCTTTGCTTAAACCCGCAAAGTCCCGTAATACCGGTGACACCAACAAGCGCCCTGCGCTGTCCAAACTTAAATCTTCCGCAAAACCAACCAGCAAGCGTTGTAATGCACTCGATTGCTTATCAAACGAAGACAGCGCCATCATTTTTTCTTGTATTGGCTCCCAGGCGGCTTGCGGGTACAACAGCAGACAGCGATGCGGGTGGGCCGTCAGCACCAAATTGCCGCCACACTCATGCAACAAGGCTTCACGGTGCTTGGTTGGCACCGCGAGTCTGTTTTTTGCATCTAAGCTTAATGAGGTTGCACCACGAAACATTTTTTTGCTGTTGTCCTATCGTCCAATTACGGCCTTAAGCGCCATTCCAACACTTAAAGCGAAAATCAAAATAGTGGAGAATTACCCCTTACTAACGGCAACAACCCTTAGTAGTTTAGCGACATGATGTTAAAAGATGATTTTTCAACATCGCTAGCAAGGAACAATTCTCCACATAAACCCACTTTTTCCCACTAAGTTGCACTATAGATAAAAAAAACGGCCAATGCAAGCCATTTTTGCTAATTTATCTATATATCTCAATGACTTAGCGTGTTTTTGCGATAAAAATAATATCGTTATAAATGAATAACATACGAAATTATATGAATGTAGATTATGAGGATAATGCCGAAAGCATTTGAATTGTTCTTAGCCCGCCAGATTGAAGCGGCAGGCTATAAAACAAAAATGCTGAACCAGGGAGTTAGAATCACTGCCGCGAACAACCATAGGCAGTGAATATAGAAATTGAATAAAAGAAGTGAAGCTGGCCGATAAGCCGGGTTTTGTAGGCTTTATTGCTAAAGCTGACAGTCATTCATCTAGGCGCACAATTACTTGTGCGCTCAAGCAACCTACCCGCTGGCAGCGCGAACCACGCCTTATTTACTTGCGTAAAAATGCCAGCCTATTTGGTCTTGCTGCAGATGGAGGTTACCGCGTTTCACCGTAACTTAATACGCTCGTCTCTGTGGCCCTATTCCGCGCCTTATGCTCCAGGGCTTGCGCCTTTGAAGGTTTCGACGGACGGCCGTTAGCCGTCATCTTGCTCTATGCAGCCCGGACTTTCCTCCCTTCACTTAAGGGAGCCCGCAGGGGGCTTCCCCATTTAACCATGCCAGTAAACTGGCAAGTTAAATGTGAACGGCGACTGTCTAGCCAGCTTCACGCTTAGTTTAACACGGCAGGTGGTATAAATAGGCGCTTAAAGCGATTGCATTTTCCATGCAATAGGCTGACCAGCCCTTAATGGGACGATGCTGTCGTCGGCAAAAGGTAAGCTGGTCGGCACATTCCAACTTTGCCTATGCAATTGAATGCGCTCGGTGTTGCGCGGCAAGCCATAAAAGTCCGCTCCGTAAAAACTAGCGAAGCCTTCCAATTTATCCAAGGCCCCCACCGCATCAAAGGCCTCGGCATACAATTCCATGGCAGTGTGCGCCGTATACATACCAGCACAACCGCAAGCCGCTTCTTTGGTGTGCTTGGCATGCGGCGCGCTGTCGGTGCCCAAGAAAAACTTAGCATTGCCAGAAGTAGCAACACGGAGCAAAGCCTGACGGTGCTCTTCGCGCTTTAATATGGGTAAGCAATAATGATGCGGCTGTATGCCACCAACAAACATGGCATTGCGGTTCATTAACAAATGGTGAGCGGTAATGGTGGCCGCCACATTGGCCGGTGTATGCAAGACAAAATCGGCCGCATCCTTGGTCGTGATGTGCTCAAACACCACTTTCAGTGCTGGGTAGTCTTTAATAATGGTGACCATATGCCGCTCAATAAACACACGCTCTCTATCAAACACATCCACCTGCGCATCCGTCACCTCGGCATGCACCAACAAAGGCAAGCCTAACTTTTCCATCTCGGCCAAGGCTTGCTGGCAATGCGCCAAATCCGTCACCCCTGAATCGCTATTGGTGGTTGCGCCGGCTGGGTAAAATTTCACGCCGTGCACCATGCCGCTGGCCACCGCCGCCCTAATCTCTGCTGCGCTGGTGTTATCGGTCAAATACAAAGTCATCAGCGGTTCAAAATTAAGGCCGCTAGGCAGCGCCGCCAAGATACGTTGACGGTAGGCCACAGCCAAGGCCGTGTTGGTCACGGGCGGGCGCAAATTAGGCATGATCATGGCCCTAGCAAATTGCCTAGCGCTGTCAGCTAAAACGGCCTTTAAAGCCTCGCCGTCGCGCAAGTGCAAATGCCAGTCGTCTGGGCGAGTAAGGGTCAATGTGTTGATGGTGGTCATAGGAATATGGCTAAAATTAAGGTTCAGATTGCTTTAGTTGCAAGGCTAACTCGTACAAGCTATTTTTTTTCTCGCGGCTGATGTCGGCGGCCAATTTAACCGCCTGCTTTAAGGGCAATTCGGCCAGCAGCAATGTTAACATGCGCGCCGTTTGCTCCGATATTTCCTCTTGATTCTTCAAAGGCGGCGCCTCCACCAAGAGCACAAACTCACCACGCTGTTGATTGGCATCGGCCTCTAACCAAGATTGCGCATCAGATAAAAGGCAGGTGTGGACAGTCTCAAAGGTTTTGGTCAATTCGCGGGCAATGGTAACGCGCCTATCCGCACCTAGCACTTGTGCCATATCGGCTAGGCTAGCGACTATTCGATGCGGCGCCTCATAAAAAACCAAGGTCACAGTCTGACTTTTTAAGCCTTCAAGCACTTGGCGCCTAGCGGCTCCACTGGCCGGCAAAAAGCCATGAAAGAAAAATCCATTCTGAACTATGCCACTCACCGATAAAGCCGTCACCACCGCACTCACCCCAGGGATAGGCACAACCTTGATGCCGGCTTGACGTAAAAAATTTACCACCACTGCCCCTGGGTCACTGATACCGGGCGTGCCCGCATCCGTAACCAGCGCAATATTTTCTCCGGCTTGCAATTGCACTAACAATTTGGCGGCCGATTGATGCTCATTATGCTCGTGCACGGCTATGAGCTTTTTACTGATGGCAAAATGCCCCAACAATCCAGCCGTATGACGCGTGTCCTCAGCCGCAATGGCATCCACACTTTTTAAGGTGTCCAATGCCCGCAAGGTGATATCAGTTAAATTGCCGATAGGCGTGGCCACCACATATAATGTACCCAGCGTATTTTTCGTCATCTCACTCATAATGAAAGTTTAACGCCAAGCAGCGCTAACGCCTATGAAAATCAATCAAAACAATCCGGGGCTGCTTGCGGAAAACTTGGCAGCCAGCTATCTGATTGAACAAGGACTGAAACTGCTGGTCAAGAATTACCATTGCCGATTCGGTGAGATAGATTTAATCATGCAAGATAAAAACACCCTGGTGTTCGTTGAAGTAAGACTGAGAACCAGCCTAGGATTTGGTAATGCCGGCAGCAGCATTACCAAACAAAAACAATTAAAACTCACACGCACCGCTTTGCATTATTTGCAAGCACATGGCGATGCAGCTTGTCGCTTCGATGCCATACTGATGGATAAAGCCGAGGTGGCGAACTTAGTGTGGTTACGTAATGCATTTGACGCATAAAAAGCGTATCATTCGCAAAAAATAGATGCACCAATCTAACTGCCCGTTCACATCAAGGAGTCAACCATGCTGTTAAACACTCAAAATATTGCCCTAAAGCTTTTCTTGTCCTTAGCATTGATCAGCCAACTCAGCGCCTGCGTCCCGGTAGTCGTCGGCGGTGCCGCAGCTGGCGGGGCCATGGCTAGCGACAGACGCACCTCAGGCATATACGTAGAAGACGAAAACATCGAATTAAAAGCACTGAAGATGATAGAAACGAACTTAGGCTCAACCGCGCATGTCAATGTCACCAGCTATAATCGCAACGTCTTGTTAACTGGCGAAGCGCCAAGCGCTGAAGCGAAAAGCAAAGCCGAAACCATGATTAAAACCATTACCAATATTCGTGGTATCACCAATGAAATTGTTGTGGGTGAAAAATCGACTATCAGCTCACGCAGTAACGACGCATACTTAACCACTAAGGTAAAAACGCAATTCGTAACGGAAAATAAATTTTCCGCCAACTACGTCAAAGTGGTTACCGAAAACAACGTGGTGTATTTATTGGGCATCGTAACCAAGTCTGAAGCCGATGCTGCCGCCGAAATAGCCAGCAACACCAGTGGCGTGCGTAAAGTAGTAAAGTTATTTGAGTACCAACCCTAAGTACACGCTTAGTTTAACCACCCTAGGCAACAGACCTTAATTTAATATTGGCAAGCAACCTAATGACCAGCAATCTAAAACCCAGCACTACCAATGGCGAAATTATCATACAAAGCAACACACGCGCCGGCAAACCCTTTCGCCCTAGCGATTGGGTGGATCGCATGTGCAGCAGTTACGCTTCCTTTGGGGAAGACCGTAAATTAAAATACTCTCCATACCTCAAACCTAAAGTAATGGATGGGGTACGTTGCTTGGCAGTGGATTTAAAACTAAAAACCGTCAACCCAGATGGCTATGCGCAACTCATGCATTTTGCTGAAGAGAATCAATTAAATGTGGTCGACGAGCACGGCAACAGCATTAGCGTAACACTATAAAATCAGCCCCTTTAAGCAAGCCGTTTTACATTTGGCTCTTCACTAAAAGGGTTTTTTTCGTTACGATACGTATTCATTTAAAGTATTAATCAAATCGAGGTTTTCATGAGTGAACATATAACACACCTTAACGATGCGAGTTTTGAGCAAGACGTGCTCCAGTCGCAACTTCCAGTTCTAGTCGACTATTGGGCGGAATGGTGTGGCCCTTGCAAGATGATTGCACCCATCTTGGATGAGATCTCTAAAGAATACGCAGGCCGATTAAAAGTAGGCAAGCTGAACATAGACGACAACCAATTGACCCCGCCAAAATACGGCATACGCGGCATCCCCACCCTAATGCTATTTAAAAATGGCAACGTGGAAGCAACCAAAGTTGGCGCCCTATCTAAATCCCAATTAACTGCATTTATTGACAGCAACATTTAAACCCTTTACGCTGTGCACATTATTGAGAATGTGCTTGATTTAAGCCCCTCAAATCAAGCACTTTTCAAACCCATCTTTTCCTAGCTTCAACCTTCCCAAGACCACCCTTGTTTTAGTGAGCCTTCATGCACTTATCCGACCTTAAACATCTCCCCGTTACTGAATTAGTAGACATGGCGATTGCCGACGAAATCGACAATGCTAGCCGCATGCGCAAACAAGATCTGATTTTTGCCATCTTGAAGCACAAGGCAAAAAAAGGTGAGAGCATATTTGGCGACGGCACACTGGAAGTATTGCAAGATGGCTTTGGCTTTTTGCGCTCACCCGACACCTCTTACCTAGCAGGTCCTGACGACATATACGTTTCACCGTCGCAAATTCGCCGCTTTAATTTGCATACTGGCGACAGCATACAAGGTGAAATTCGCATCCCTAAAGACGGTGAACGCTATTTCGCCTTAGTGAAGGTCGATGTGGTTAACGGTGAAGCGCCGGAAAACACCAAGCATAAAATTTTATTTGAAAACTTAACCCCGTTATTCCCGACCATACCGCTCACCTTAGAGCGTGATATCAAGGGTGTGGAAAACATTACCAGCCGCGTTATCGATATGATTGCACCGATAGGCCGTGGTCAACGCGGCTTACTGGTGGCCAGCCCCAAGAGTGGTAAAACGGTGATGATGCAAAACATTGCACACGCCATTACCGCCAATCATCCCGATGTCATTTTAATCGTGCTGCTGATTGACGAGCGGCCTGAGGAAGTGACCGAAATGACCCGCTCCGTTAAGGGCGAAGTGGTGGCTTCAACTTTTGATGAACCCGCAACACGCCACGTGCAAGTTGCTGAAATGGTACTGGAAAAAGCCAAACGCTTGGTTGAGCATAAAAAAGACGTGGTGATTTTACTGGATTCGATTACCCGTTTAGCCCGTGCTTACAACACCGTCATCCCATCATCAGGCAAAGTATTAACCGGCGGTGTGGATGCCAATGCACTGCAACGTCCTAAACGGTTTTTTGGTGCCGCGCGTAATGTTGAAGAAGGCGGCTCATTGACCATCATTGCTACCGCATTGGTTGACACAGGCTCTCGCATGGATGACGTCATCTATGAAGAGTTTAAAGGTACCGGCAACATGGAAATCCACCTTGATCGCAAAATGGCTGAAAAACGCCAGTACCCTGCTATCAACGTCAACAAATCTGGCACCCGCCGTGAAGAGCTGCTCATCGAAAAAGACGTGCTGCAGAAAATTTGGGTGTTACGTAAACTGCTCTACCCCATGGACGACATCGAAGCGATGGAATTCTTGCTCGACAAGATTAAAGCCACCAAAAATAATGCGGATTTCTTTGACAGCATGCGCAGAGGCTAATCCGCCTGGGCATTTTAATTTACAGGCCGTCCTTGCGTAGCAGGGCAAATGTAAATATAATGCTCGGCTCTTACAAAATCAGCTGCCGTATCGTTCGGCAAAATTGAGGTTACTATAATGAAAGATGGAATTCACCCAGAATACCGCGACGTTGTTTTTCAAGACATCGGCGCAGACTTTACCTTTATGACACGCTCAACCATAGCGGCTAAAGACACCATTAAATGGACAGACGGTAAAGAATACCCGCTTGTAAAAATTGAAGTTTCATCAAAATCTCACCCGTTTTACACTGGTAAGCAAATGATTTTAGACACGGCTGGCCGTGTTGATAAATTCCGTAAAAAATACGGCATGTAATTCAAGTAATACACAACAAAACGGGCAGCTTAGGCTGCCTTTTTTATTGCCCTAAACTAAGCGACCTTAAGCTAAATTAAGCCTTATTGCATAAGCCTATGGTGAAATGCCGCTATCGGTTAAAATTAAGCGGCTAATTAGAGAAAACAGGCTACAAAAACCGCATGCGCTTTCAACTTGATCACGACTGGCAAGGCAATATGGCTACCCCACGCGCCCACTTAGGCGACAGCGTGAAAATCCAATTATTGCTGGTTTTATGCTTCATTTGGGTGCTACTAGGCTTAACTGGCCACGCCCCATGGAAACCGCTGGAATCCACCGGCATCAATATCGTTAAAGCGCTATTCGATAATGGCATATGGCTGGCACCCTTAACTAGCGATGCCACTGCACTGGAAAACCCACCGCTGTATTACCTTAGCGCCGCAGCGAGTGCCTACACCCTCTCTCCCTGGTTGGCCATGCACGATGGCGCAAGATTGATCAACGCGCTATGGCTGTCCTTGATGTTGCTAATGGTGGGCATGAGCGGCAGGGAGTTGTGGGGCAATGGGGCAGGTCGCCATGCCACCTTGATCATGCTAGGCAGCATAGGCTTGGTGGTCAGCGCGCACAGTTTGTCGGTTGAAATAGCTGGCTTAACGGCCAGTGCGCTGGGGTTTTATGCGCTGTCACTGGCTAGACGCCGACCCAAGCTTAGCAGTATTTTATTGGCCAGCGCCTTGTGCCTAGGCTACCTTTCTTACGGCCTAATGAGCGCCTTACCCTTAATCAGCAGTGCTTTGTTGTTGATGTTAATTTTTAAAGCTTGGCGCACACCTAGCTTCATCAAAACCCTATTCAGCGCGCTATTACTCGCCAGCCTGCCAATTGCTTTGTGGTTAATTCTGCTGCATCAACAACACAACGATTTATTTAATGCTTGGTGGAATGCGCATTTAAACGGCTTTAATCAGAGCAATCACCTGTATTTCTTACGCATTTTAATTTGGTATGCGTGGCCGGCATTGCCCTTAGCCTTACTGGGCCTATGGCACTATAGGCAACGCTTGCAAGTGCTTGGACCCATGCAACTGATACTGGTGTTTTTTGCATGCCATGTTTTTTTCTTAGGCCTCATGGCCTCGGCCAAAGACATTAATGCCCTAACGCTACTGCTGCCATTAACGGCACTGGCCGCTGGCAGCGTTGAGCACCTAAAACGCGGCATGGCTGCGGCTTTAAACTGGTTTGGTGTGCTTTTATTTGGCTTAATTGGCGGCCTTATTTGGCTGGGCTGGCTGGCCATGCTGACTGGCTACCCAATTAAACTCAAGCAACGCATGGTGTTCTTGTCGGGTGCCGAACAGTTAACTTTTAATTGGTTGGCTTTTATCATTGCACTGCTGGTCACGGCAATTTGGCTGTTTGTTTGCATACGTGCCAGACAAACCAACAAATCCACCGTAAGCAATTGGGCGGTAGGCATGACGTTTGCATGGAGTTTGCTTATGACGCTTTGGTTGCCCTTGCTCGATTCAGCCAAGAGTTACCACGCTGTTTTCACTAGCCTAGATCAACGATTAAGCATGCATAAGGGCTGCATCAATAGTTTAAATGTGGAACGGCAACAAGCTTTGCTGCTTAATTATTACAGTGCTATCAAGCTAACGCCCGTTGCCAGCAGTGAACTTAGTGCCTGTGACTACTTATTGGTTTTTAATAAAAAAGGCCAGCAACGGTTTGAGCCGGATAGCTCTTGGCAACAAGCGTGGTCGGGCAAGCGACCGGCCGACAGAAAAGAGAGTTTTTACTTATACCACCGCTTGAATTGATTGCCGACTACCTAGCCTAAACGTGGTGGGCCGTCATTAGATTTTTAAATGGGCGGCGATGGCTTTTTGTACCGGCACATGCAACCCCACGCCGGCTTGTTGGCTAACATGCTGGGCAATTTGCTGGCGCATGGCCAAAGCCCAAAAACGGTTAATGTGTTCGGCTATACCCTGTTCCGCTTGCGCTGGATCGGGGTAGGATTCGTAAAAATCGCCTATCTGATTAGCCATAGTAATTAATCGCTGTATGTCCATTTTTAAATACCCACTAGCCTTAGTCTAAATTAATTCAATATAAAATTTTGTCGCCATGGCTGTACACCACGAAACGGCCATCCCTAGCAAAGCCGACCAAGCATAAGCCGCACTGTTCAGCCACGCGCACTGCCAAAGCCGTTGGCGCGGACACCGCCACCAACATAGCCAAACCGGCGGTGGCCACTTTTTGCACCATCTCAAAACTAGCACGACTGGTGGTAAGAACAAAACCACTGTTATCTTGTTGCCCGGTTTTAGCTAAGGCACCCAGCACCTTGTCCAAGGCATTATGCCGTCCTACGTCTTCACGCACCAAGCTGATGCTGCCATCGGCTAACACATACGCGCTAGCGTGCGTGGCACCGGTTTGCTGTTGCAATAGTTGATGGCTAGGCAAGGTTGCCAATGCGCTAACTATGCTGGTCGAAGCGTAGACCGCCGAATTGCTTAATGGCGCTGGGTAACGCATGGCTTGGGCTAAATTTTCCGCGCCACACAAGCCGCAACCGGTTTTACCGGCTAAGGTACGGCGCCGTTCCTTTAACTGCAAAAAACGCTCGCTGGCTATGCTGCAATGCAAGGCCACGCCTTGTTCTTGCTCTAGCACTTCTATGTCATACAGCTCACTGGGATGCGCCACTATGCCTTCACTTAAGGCAAAGCCCAAGGCAAAATCTTCCAGATTCTGGGCGGTAGCCAACATCACCGCATGCGACACACCGTTGTAGACCATGGCCACCGGGGTCTCTTCGGCCAAACAATCTTGCGCCTGCCGTAGTTCACCATCACGCCACTGTTGCACGCTTAGCAAACTCGAGGCCTGGCTTAACACGACGGGCTTAGTCTCCATCAATCTATTTTAGCGGCTTCTGCATTCCTGCCAGCAAAGGCCAATTGTGCCTCACTAAAGGTTTTGTAATGCAATTGCCAATCCGACAACTGATTCACACGCGACACTTGCACCGCCGTCACTTTAAACTCAGGGCAATTGGTCGCCCAATCACTGTTGTCAGTGGTAATCACGTTAGCACCCGATTCAGGGTGATGGAAAGTGGTGTAGATTACGCCCGCCTGCACGCGCTCAGTTAATTTAGCACGCAACACGGTTTCGCCAGCCCGACTGGCTATGCCTATCCAATCGCCATCTTTGATGCCTCTTTCGTTTGCATCGTGTGGATGGATCTCCACCACATCCTCATGGTGCCATGCCACGTTTTTGGTACGACGGGTTTGCGCGCCTACGTTGTATTGCGACAAGATTCGTCCGGTGGTCAAGATCAATGGGTATTTGGCATTGACTCGCTCCGTGGTTGGCACGTATTGCGTGATAAAGAACTTACCCTTGCCGCGCACGAATGCATCAATATGCATGGTCGGTGTGCCGGTAGGATACTCATCGTTACACGGCCATTGTATGCTGCCCAATTGATCCAGTTTTGCAAAACTCACGCCTTTAAAGGTCGGCGTTAATGCGGCAATTTCATCCATGATGTCACTGGCATGCTGGTAATCCATTTGGTAGCCCAAGGCTTGGGCCAACATGGCGGTAATTTCCCAATCTTCGTAACCTTGCCCGCCTACATTATTTTTAGGGGCCATGACACGGCGTACTGGTGAGATGCGGCGCTCGGCATTGGTAAAAGTGCCGCTCTTTTCTAAAAACGATGCGCCAGGGAAAAACACATGGGCATACATGGCCGTCTCGTTTAAGAATAAATCTTGCACGATCACGCATTCCATATTCTCCAAGGCATGGGTGACATGCTGGGTATTGGGATCGGATTGCACGATGTCTTCGCCCACGCAATACAAGGCTTTGAAGCGACCTTCACCGGCCAAGTCCAGCATATTAGGGATGCGCAAGCCGGGCTCATCGCTAAGCGGCCTACCCCAAGCAGCCTCAAACAAGGCTTTCGCTGATGGGTCTGAAACGTGGCGATAGCCAGGGTACTCGTGCGGCATGGAGCCCATGTCACAGGAGCCTTGCACGTTGTTTTGACCGCGTAATGGGTTGATGCCCACGCCTTCACGTCCAACGTTACCGGTGGCCATGGCCAAGTTGGCTATGCCCATCACGGTGGTGGAGCCTTGCGAATGCTCGGTCACGCCCAAGCCATAATAAATGGCGGCGTTACCGCCAGTCGCAAACAAGCGCGCTGCTTCTCTAATTTTCTTAGCGTCCACGCCTAATTCGTCGGCCAAGGCTTCCGGGGAATTCTCTGGCTTGGCAACAAAATCGCGCCACAACACAAACGAATCCCACTCGCAGCGTTCTTTAACAAAGTCTTCTTTGACCAAGCCTTCCGTCACCACCACATGGGCTAGGGCAGAAATCAGGGCAACATTGGTACCAGGACGTAAATTTAAATGGTGATCCGCACGAATATGCGGTGAATTTTCCACCAAATCAATCGCACGTGGATCGGCAATAATCAGTTTGGCGCCTTCGCGCAAACGGCGTTTCATTTGTGAGGCAAACACCGGATGACCATCGGTCGGGTTGGCGCCTATGATCATAATGACGTCCGATTGCATGACCGAATCAAAGGTTTGCGTACCGGCTGATTCCCCTATGGTTTGCTTAAGGCCATAGCCAGTTGGGCTATGGCAAACACGGGCGCAAGTGTCAACGTTATTGGTACCAAACACAGCGCGCACCAACTTCTGCGTCACGTACACTTCTTCATTGGTACAACGCGAGGAGGTTATGCCACCCATCGCGTCTTTGCCGTATTTGGCTTCTATGCGTTTGATTTCACTGGCCGCGTAGTTAATCGCCTCTTCCCAACTAACCGATTGCCATTCATCCTTGATGCTTTTTCGTATCATGGGTGTAGTGATTCTGTCTTGATGGGTGGCATAGCCCCAGGCAAAGCGCCCTTTAACGCAAGAATGGCCGTGATTGGCACCGCCGTTTTTATTCGGCACCATGCGCACCACTTCTTCGCCTTTCATTTCCGCATTAAAGGAACAGCCCACACCGCAATAAGCACAAGTAGTGGTCACACTGTGCTCAGGCACACCGTGGTCTATGACGGTTTTTTCGATTAAGGTCGCGGTTGGGCAAGCTTGCACGCAAGCACCACAGGACACGCATTCGGAATCCAAGAAATTAGTCACCCCCGCCGCCACTTTGGATTCAAAGCCGCGTCCAGAAATGGTCAACGCGAACGTGCCTTGGGTTTCTTCGCAGGCACGCACGCAACGCGAGCAAACGATGCACTTGCTCGGGTCAAAACTGAAATAGGGATTGGATTCGTCTTTAACGGACTTGAGGTGATTTTCGCCATCGTAACCGTAGCGCACTTCACGCAGACCCACTGCACCGGCCATGTCCTGTAATTCGCAATCGCCATTGGTGGCGCAGGTCAAACAATCCAAGGGGTGATCGGAAATATACAATTCCATGGTGCCACGGCGAATATCGGCCAACTTGGCCGTTTGCGTGTGCACTTTAATGCCCTCTGCAACCGGTGTCGTGCAAGAAGCGGGGTAACCACGACGACCCTCAATTTCCACCACGCACAAGCGGCAAGAGCCAAATGGCTCCAAACTATCGGTGGCACACAATTTAGGCACATTAATACCGGCCATGATGGAGGCCCGCATGATGGACGTGCCTTCCGGCACGCTTATTTCCCTGTCATCTATGGTCAAGGTCACTTGTTTGTTTGACAGACTGGCTGGCGTGCCGTAATCCAATTGGTCATCGTAATTGGTGCGGCTGTGTTCAGGCTGATGGGTGGGGTTGTATTTAATGTCGTCCATGACGCTCTCCTATACGGTTTAAGCCAAGCTAAACCGCGGCATCCTTAATGTTGAAATCTTCAGGGAAATGGTTAATCGCGCTTAATACCGGGTACGGCGTCATGCCACCCAATGCACAGAGTGAGCCATTTAACATGGTGTCACTTAGGTCACGCACCAACTTGATGTTTTTAACACGGTCGGTGCCGGCAATGATTTTGTCCATCACCTCCACACCACGGGTCGAGCCTATGCGGCATGGTGTGCACTTACCGCACGATTCAATCGCACAAAATTCAAAGGCATAACGGGCCATTTTGGCCATATCGACCGTGTCATCAAACGCCACGATACCGCCATGGCCGAGCACCGCCCAAATAGCACTAAAGGCTTCGTAATCCAATGGTGTGTCAAATTGCGATTCCGGTAGAAACGCGCCCAAAGGACCGCCCACTTGCACGGCTTTGATAGGCCGGCCACTGGCTGAACCGCCGCCGTAATCGTAGAGCAGTTCACGTAAGGTAATGCCGAAGGCCAACTCTACCAAGCCGCCTTGTTTAATGTTGCCGGCCAATTGGATAGGCAAGGTACCGCGCGAGCGACCCATGCCATAGTCCGCGTAATATTGCGCGCCCTTATGCAGAATAATCGGCACCGTGGCCAATGAAATGACGTTGTTCACCACGGTCGGTTTGCCAAACAAACCTTCAATCGCTGGCAAAGGCGGCTTAAACCGCACTAAGCCACGTTTGCCTTCCAAACTTTCCAATAAAGAGGTCTCTTCCCCGCATACATAAGCCCCAGCCGCACGGCGAACTTCTAGCTTAAAGCCATGCGATGAGCCCAATATGTTGTCGCCTAAATAACCGGCCTGTTCGGCTTTAGCGATGGCTTCATTTAGCACGGCAAGCGCGTGCGGGTACTCCGAACGCAAGTAAATATAGCCCTGTGTGGCACCAACGGCGATACCGGCGATGGTCATGCCCTCAATCAACACATAGGGGTCATTTTCCATGATCATGCGATCAGAATAGGTGCCGGAATCGCCTTCATCGGCATTGCAAACTATGTATTTTTGATCGGCTGCACAGCCTAAGACGGTGTTCCATTTAATACCGGTCGGGAAGGCGGCACCACCACGGCCACGCAGACCGGAATCGGTCACGGTTTTTACTATGTCTGCCGCCGATAATTTCAAGGCGTTTTTCAGGCCTTGGTAACCGTCGTGCGCCAAATAGTCTTCTAGCGACACCGGGTCGGTAATGCCGACACGGGCAAAGGTCAGGCGTTGTTGCTGCTTGAGCCAAGCCAACTCCTCGGTCAAACCTAAATTTAATCGGTGTGCCTTGGCGCTAGCAGCCTCAGTATTTAAAAAATCAGCCTCAAACAAGCCGCTTACATCGGCAGCTTTAACCGGCCCGTAAGCCACTCGACCTTTATCGGTGGACACTTCCACCATGGTTTCTAACCAGTAGAGGCCGCGCGAACCATTACGCACTATGGTCACGGCTATGCCGCGCTTGGCCGCTTCTTGGCTAATGGCGTTCGCTACTTTTTCCGCCCCTACCGACAGGGCGCTGGAATCGCGTGGTATGTAAACTATCGTACTCATACTAAACCTGCGCCTCCGCTTTTTTGGCATCGTGTATTAAGGCCTCTAAATCGGCTTTGCTGACGCGTCCAAATATTTCCTCATCCATCATCACTGCTGGCGAAAGTGCGCAGTTACCAAGGCAGTAAACCGGCTCCAATGTAATCGCCTGATCTTGACTGGTTTGGTGGTAATCAATGCTTAAGCATTGTTTGGCATGGGCTTCCAAACCCTCGGAACCCATGGCTTGGCAGGATTCGGCGCGGCATATTTGCAGCACATGACGACCGGGTTTATGCGTTTTAAAGTGGTGATAAAAGCTCACCACGCCATGCACCTCTGCCACTGATAAGCTAAGTGCCCGGGCTATTTTGGGGTAGGCGGATTCGGGTATGTAACTGAGCTCGTCCTGGATAGCATGCAACAAGGGCAACAACGCCCCTGGCAATGA
>ERZ1034363.795-NODE-795-length-20048-cov-2.880326_pt1 | contig 20048 bp, 20 predicted proteins | sample MGYA00520616_ERZ1034363 | MGnify/ENA primary metagenome ERZ1034363 (study PRJEB33736, sample SAMEA104284506) | Azolla filiculoides | biome: Urban; feature: Water surface; material: Ditch water | place: Netherlands | collected 2015-10-28 | depth 0-0.1 m ...
AGTGTGCCCATCATGGCCACAGGCATGCATTCGCCCTTGATTTTTAGAGGCATGGCTAAAGACATTATGTTCAGCTAACGGAAGTGCATCAATATCAGCGCGCAGTCCAATCGATTTTCCAGCGCCAAGAGTACCTTTGATGACGCCAACAACCCCAGTTTTACCAAGTCCAGTGTGAACCTCTATTCCCCAAGCTTTTAACTGATCTGCAATCACTTTGGCTGTACGAACTTCTTCGAACATGAGTTCAGGATACGCGTGGATATCACGACGAATCTCTTGAATCTCTTCTTTGCTATCAAGTATTTCCGGCAATATTCTCATTTTTATTGGCACTTAGTTGATTCCGTAAGAAACATCTTAGCTGAAATGGTTTTTATAAGGGGATTCCATGAATTTTTGACCTAAATGGCAACAAGAGGTATAAATTGGAAACAACAAATATTATTCAGGAGATTTACAGATGCTTAAGCCTTGGCTATCAGAGTACCCAGCTGGAGTTCCTCACGAAATCGACCCATCAACATATGCTTCTTTGATTGAGATTTTTGAAGAGTCTTTCCAAAAATTTGCCGATAGAGAGGCCTTCACCTGCATGGGTGAAGTCATGACTTACGGCGAATTAGATGCTTATTCAAAGCAAATTGCCTCATATTTACAAGGCCTAGGCATAGAGCGTGGCGCAAGAGTTGCGGTCATGATGCCTAATATTTTGCAAAACCCTATTTCAATTGCGGGTATTTTGCGTGCAGGTTATGTTGTTGTTAATGTCAACCCTTTATACACACCAAGAGAGTTGGAGCACCAGTTAAAAGATAGCGGCGCTCAAGCGATTCTTATTCTTGAAAACTTTGCGCATGTATTCCAGGCTGTTAAGGATAAGGTCCAAGTTAAGCATGTGGTTGTAACTTCGATGGGAGATATGTTCCCGTTTGTAAAACGTACATTGGTTAATTTCGTTGTGCGTAAGGTTAAGAAACTTGTTCCTAAATGGCATCTTAAAGGGCATGTTGCCTTTAGAGATGCGTTGGCAAAAGGTCAGGGATTAACTTATAACCGACCTAATGTTGTTGGTGATGATATCGCCTTCTTGCAGTACACGGGTGGTACAACTGGTTTGTCAAAAGGTGCAACATTGCTTCACCGTAATATTGTGGCCAATGTGTTGCAAACTGAAGTTTGGTTGCAGCCAGCACTTGCGGGTAAATCAATTGATCAGTTGGTCTATATCTGTGCCTTACCGCTGTACCATATTTTTGCATTAACAATTTGCTTCATGATGGGTGCAAGATTGGGTGCAAAAAATATTTTGGTTCCAAACCCAAGAGATATTCCTGACTTCATTAAGTTGCTCAAGAAAAATCCTGGATTTAATATTTTCCCAGCGGTTAATACTTTGTATAACGGTTTAGTGAATCACCCAGATTTTGCTTCAGTTGATTTCTCAAAATTATTTATTAGTAACGGTGGTGGGATGGCTGTTCAGAAAGCTGTTGCTGAAAAATGGCTGGCAGTCACAGGCTGCCCGATTGCAGAGGGTTACGGACTGTCTGAGACATCGCCAGTTGCAACCAGCAATATGCCAACTGTTAAACAATTCACAGGAAATATTGGCTTACCTATCCCGAGTACAGAAGTTGCTATTAGGGATGACAACGGTAACGATGTGCCAGTTGGGGAAGTTGGTGAAATTTGTATTCGTGGACCTCAAGTGATGGCCGGCTATTGGAATAATGTTGCTGAGACAGCGAAGGTAATGACATCAGATGGCTTCTTTAAATCGGGTGACATTGGTTTCATGGATGCGCGCGGTTATTTCAAAATTGTTGATCGCAAGAAAGACATGATTTTGGTTTCAGGATTCAATGTTTATCCAAATGAAATTGAAGATGTTGTGGCAATGATTCCTGGTGTACTTGAATCTGCTGCAGTTGGTGTTCCTGATGCAAATTCTGGTGAGACTGTTAAGTTGTTTGTTGTTAAGAAAGATCCAAACTTAACTGAAGAGCAAATTATCAATTTCTGTAAAGAACAACTGACAAATTACAAGCGTCCTAAGTTCATTGAGTTTAGAGCAGAGCTTCCAAAAACTAACGTAGGAAAAATCTTGCGTCGTGAGTTGCGCGATAAGTAATCAAAGCATTTGTTACAAGAAAAGGGTGAGATTAATCTCACCCTTTTTTATTAAATTTGATATGGCCACATTAAGTTTGTAAAATAGCGATATGAACAAGCAAATGAGTGCATCAGACAATTTGATTAATGAATTTGATCGAGCCTTAAGAGCTATTGTCGGCGTTACTCCTTTAAGGCGAGCTGTTCCTCTGCCTGCCTCTGAAATTACTCAAAAAGATTCGTTAACGGAGGCTGAGAAAGCTCATGCAGCTGGCTTGATGAGAGTTAATCATGTGGGTGAGGTTTGTGCGCAAGCTTTGTATCAAGCCCAAAAGCTGACAAGTCGTTCGGATGCGGTTCGTGAAAAATTAGAGCATGCAGCTCTTGAAGAGGAAGATCATTTAGCTTGGTGTGCCAAGCGTTTAAGTGACCTTGATTCACGCCCTAGTTTGTTAAATCCGATTTGGTTTGCTGGATCTTTCGCAATTGGAACGATTGCTGGCATTGCTGGCGATAAGTGGAGCTTAGGTTTTGTGGCTGAAACAGAGCGTCAAGTTGAAAAACATTTAGACGGCCATTTAACTGAACTTCCTGTTCATGATTTCAAATCTCGAGCGATTGTTGAGCAGATGCGAATTGATGAAATAGCCCATGGGAGAATGGCTGTAGAGCAAGGTGGCAAAGAATTGCCCGATTTTGTGAAGAAAATGATGGGGGCGGTTTCATCAGTGATGACAAAAACCGCCTACAAAATCTAAAAAATAGTCATTGAATTGAAGAATTTATATTAAATACCTCAAAACTTTTAATATGCTTTCTTAAGAGTGTTGTGTAAGTAGATGTTTTATATTCAAATTTTAATAATTGAAGCTTCAACAACGTGCTCTAAGTGCTTGTAATCACAAGAGAATTTCAGAAATTTTTATCTAAAAAGTATTGACCCTGATGCTTGCTGCCAGTAAAGTGGGAGAAAGTGTGAAAAAGTGGGGAAAAATACGTGTTTCAAGGAGCGTCCGCATTAAATCTAGATGCAAAGGGCAGAATGTCTGTCCCTTCAAGGCATCGTGACGCCCTGCAATTGCAGGGTGAGGGACGTATTACCTTAACAAAACACCCCGATGGTTGTTTATTACTTTTCCCACGTCCTGAATGGGAAGCTTTCCGATCAAGAGTCGCTCAATTGCCGATGGATGCACATTGGTGGAGAAGAATTTTTCTTGGAAATGCTTCTGATGTAGAAATCGATGGTTCAGGGCGCTTGTTAATTAGCCCTGAATTAAGAGCTGCCGCAGGTATCGAGCGTGAAATTATTTTGTTAGGTATGGGAAGTCATCTTGAAGTTTGGGATGCAACAACTTATGCAACAAAAGAGCAATCTGCGATTGCTCAAGGTATGCCCGATGCACTAAGGCAATTTACTTTCTGATGTTAGGACTTTATGACCTTTACTCATCGCCCAGTATTGCTGGCCGAGGCGGTGACGGCGCTGATCAGTGGTCCACGCATCACCTCTTCCGAGGCATCAAAAAATCCACTCTTGATCGATGGAACCTTTGGGCGCGGTGGCCATACGCAAGCACTGCTCTTGCAATTGCCTCCAAGCGCGCAAATGATTTCTTTCGACAAGGATTTAGATGCGATCGCAGTAGCGGAAAAAATCAACGATCCCCGTTTACGAATCGTGCACGACAGTTTTGCGCAGATGGACCAGTACGCGGAGCCAGAATCAGTCGATGGAATTTTGTTAGACCTTGGGATCAGCTCTCCACAAGTGGACGAAGCGCATCGGGGATTTTCCTTTCGCAAAGATGGTCCGCTCGATATGCGGATGAATACGGATCATGGATTGACAGCAGCAGAATGGTTGGAGCAAGCATCACAAGAGGACATCACGCGCGTGATTAAGACTTATGGTGAGGAACGTTTTGCATTTCAGATCGCTAAAGCCATTGTGGCAAAGCGAGAAGAAGGCTTATCTCCAAAAACAACCTTGCAGCTAGCAAGCCTGGTAGCCAGCGTAGTTCGCACAAGAGAGGTGGGGCAAGATCCTGCCACGAGAACTTTCCAAGCTCTCCGAATATTCATTAATCGTGAGTTGGAAGATTTGGAGCTCGGATTGAAGGCTGCGCTCAATTTATTAAAGCCAGGTGCACGCTTAGCGGTAATCAGTTTTCATTCGCTTGAAGATCGCATCGTGAAGCAATTCATGCAGTCGCACGCGAAGGTTGAAATCCCACGGGGTTTGCCAGTACGCGATAGAGATCTACCGCAAAGTGCCTTAGAAATTATTGGACGGGTTAAGCCAAGTGATGAGGAGGTTCGAGAGAATCCACGTGCTCGTTCCGCCATCATGCGCGTTGCTGAAAAGCGTGCGGGAGTGCTAGCTTGAATCGTGCCACGCTGACCTTGTTGTTATTGCTATTAGTTTGCGCACTATCTTTGGTGGCAGCACAGCAGCGTGCACGTAAATTATTTATCTCTTTAGATCGCGCGCAAATTGAAGAGCGTAAATTAAATCAAGACTGGTTACGCTTAGAGTATGAGCAGCGCAATCTATCTAAGTCTGCGCGGATTCGCGATGTTGCTCGTAATCAGTTGCGGATGGTGCCCATATCTCCAGAACGTACTTTGTACCTGAAGGAGGCTAGATGAGGACGGTAGGTTTTTCTACTACTCCAAATTTAGTATTGCGTCTGCCAATGTGGCGGTCACGCCTCATGCTATTTATGTTGTTCTTCGTTTTCATGCTGTTATTAGTGCGCGCTTTTTGGATTCAGGGTCCAGGCAATGCCTTCTATGAGGCAAAAGGTGTTCGTGGTACGCAGCGCGAGTTAGAGTTGCCAGCTTCTCGCGGAAAGATATTGGATCGTAATGGCCAAGTGATTGCTACAAGCTTGGAGGCAAAGTCTGTGATTGCCTATAACGACACCGTACCGGATGATTTGGCTGTTGATAAGGTGCAAAAGTTAGCAAGACTATTGCAGATCAGCGAATCAGAACTGCGTAAAAAGTTAAAAGAAGATCGTAAGCAGGTTTTCTTGAAGCGCCAAGTAGATCCCGTGGTGGCGCAACAGATTAAACAATTAGAAATTCCCGGCATTGGCTTAAATAATGAATACCGTCGCTTTTATCCAGAAGGTGAAGCGATGGCGCACGTTGTTGGCTTTACAAATGTGGAAGATCGTGGTCAAGAGGGTATGGAGCTCTCTCGAGAAAAAGACTTGGCTGGACATCCAGGCGCGCGTCGAGTGGTTGTAGATCGCCTGGGTCGCGTGGTCGAAGATGTGGCCATTTTGCAGTTGCCACAAAATGGCAAGGATCTGCAACTTTCTATTGACAGTAAGATTCAGTTTTTAGCCTATAACGCAGTTAAGAGTGCGGTCGAGCAACACCGCGCTAGCGCAGGTGGCGCAGTGGTATTGGATACTCAGACTGGTGAGATCTTGGCTTTAGCAAATTACCCAAGCTATAACCCTAACGATCGCAAGAAGTTAACGGGTGAGCAGTTGCGTAATCGCGTTTTAACTGACACCTTTGAACCCGGCTCGACAATGAAGCCATTAACTGTAGCCATTGCCTTGGAAAAAGGTGTCATTGCTCCCAATACCAATATGGTGATTGGTGCTAAATATTTAGTGGGCCCCAAACCCATTACAGATACACATCCCTACGGCAATTTAACTGTTTCTCAAATTATTCAAAAATCAAGCAACATTGGTACAGCCAAAATTGCGATGAACAATTTAACTGCAGAAGAGATGTGGAATTTCTACACCTCTGTTGGTTTAGGTCAGGCGCCGAAGATTGGATTTCCTGGCGCTGTAGCTGGCACAGTTCATCCCTATAAAAAGTGGATGCCAACAGATCAGGCGCGGATTGCTTTTGGTTATGGCATCTCAGGCTCACTTTTTCAAGTTGCTCGTGCTTACACCATCTTTGCCCGCGATGGAGAATTAGTGCCACTCACGATTGAGCGCAGCCCAGAATTTAAGCCAGGCACACATGTTATTTCCGCTAAGACTGCCATGGAAATGCGCAGCATGATGGAGTCGGTAACAGAGCCTGGCGGCACTGCAATCAAAGCGCAGGCTGAAGGTTATCGGGTTGGCGGAAAAACAGGTACAGCCCATAAATTAGTGGGTAAGGGCTATGGCAATAAATACCGTGCGTACTTTGCAGGTCTAGCGCCAATTAGTGCGCCACGTATTGTGGTGGCGGTAATGATCGATGAACCAACTGGCGGAAGTCACTATGGTGGTGATGTAGCTGCACCAGTGTTTTCTACTATTGTGAGTGAGACCTTGCGCACACTGAATGTTGCCCCCGATAGCAATGTGAATCAGGCAATGTTGGAAGATAAAAATAGTGTAGATATTCAGAGTGCTGCGGTCAAAACAAATGCCGCGGTTTTAAAGAGATGATGGCAATGGTGAATATCGAACCGCATCTCTTGATCTCGCACTTACGCGATCTCACATCTGTAGATGCCAAGGTGTCTGCGGATAGCCGTCAAATTCAATCTGGCGATATCTTCTTTGCGTACCCTGTTGGTCATGGAAATGCCCTGCGTGATGGTCGTGATTACATTACTGCTGCTCTAGCGAATGGTGCTGCGGCAGTTGTATTTGATCCTGCAGATGGTGTAGCTAATGAATACTTAGATCGCCCAGAATGTTTTGCTGTTGAGAATCTATCAAGCTTGGCTGGAGAGCTTTGTGCAGAGTGGTATGACTACCCAAGTAAACAACTAAATGCTATCGGCGTTACCGGTACCAATGGCAAAACCAGTATCACTCAGTGGTTAGCGCAGGCCTTGGATGAGTCAAATCATCGAACAGCAGTATTAGGCACCTTGGGAACTGGATTTCCAGGAGCATTGGTTCAGACTGGTTACACCACACCCGATGCGCCACGCCTACAAACTCAATTGAAAGAATTGCTTGATTTAGGTGCTCAGCAAGTGGCGATAGAGATCTCCTCTCATGCACTCGATCAAGATCGCGTTGCTGGTTTAGATGTGCGTACCGCGGTATTTACCAATTTGACCCAAGATCATTTGGATTATCACGGCACGATGGGTGAATACGCTGAGGCAAAAGCAAAGCTATTCCAATTGCCTCAGCTTGAAAACGCCATTATTAATTTTGATGACCCTTTTGGTCGCGAATTAGCAATGAAGCTCCTTGCTGTCGATGGTCCTCGAGTATGGGGCTACGCATTAAGTGGTGATGCATTTGGTGGGTTTGAAAAATTTGGCGATCGTCTGAAGCGTGCCTCTACAGAAAACACTGTATTTACGGCTACAGGCTACGAATCTCAATTTAGCTGTGATGCGTCTGGACCATGTGCTGTCCAACTTGCAGTATTAGGTGAATTCAATCTGAGCAATTGTCTTGCAGTTTGGACAGTTCTATTGGCGCAGGGCTTGAATCCATATGAAGCCTCCAAGCGTATGTGCAAATTAAGTCCCGTTCCAGGCCGTATGGAATTGATTCCTGTGAATAAAACGCAAAGAACCGAAGGTCCATTGGTAGTTGTTGATTACGCGCATACACCAGATGCTCTCACTAAAGCATTGAGCGCCTTGCGCCCTATTGCAGATCAACGTGACGGAAAAGTGTGGTGTGTCTTTGGTTGTGGCGGTGATCGGGATTCAGGTAAGCGCTCACAAATGGGTAGGGTTGCTCAAGATTTTGCCGATCACATTGTGATTACAAGTGATAACCCGCGCTCTGAAGATCCAGAATCGATTATTGCCATGATCCAGTCTGGTATGTCTGGCGACTTGGCAAATGTTCAAGTGCTGTCTGACAGGGCTGCTGCAATTATGGCTGCAGTAAGACATGCTGATACCAAAGATATTGTTTTGGTTGCTGGCAAAGGGCATGAGTCTACTCAAGAAATCAATGGCAAGAAATTTGATTTTTCTGATCAAGAGCATATTCGTTTGGCAGCAGGAGGTGGCATATGAGTATGTCTATGACTAGCCTTGCCCAAGTGCATGCCATGTTGCCAGGTAGTCAGTTGATTCATGCTGATGCAAAGTCAGCAGAAGGAATTTTTATTTCTCATATTGGCAGTGATAGTCGTCAGATCGAGTCTGGTGAATTATTTATTGCCTTGTCGGGCGAACGTTTTGATGCGCATCATTTTTTGGATGATGTGGCTGCAGCGGGCGCTAGCGCTGCGCTCATTAGCAATACACAAGCATGTCCAGAGAACTTGCCTGCAGTTTGTGTTCAGGATGTTAAACAAGGCTTAGGTGAGCTAGCAAAAGCATGGCGTGCACAGTTTTCTATTCCAGTAGCTTTGGTAACTGGATCTAATGGTAAGACCACAGTAAAAGAGATGATTGCCTCAATCTTCAGGGCGGCTGTGGGTGATGAGGGAACTCTAGTTACTAAAGGTAACTTCAATAACGATATTGGCCTGCCTTTAACTTTGTTACGCATGCGCTCAACGAATCGCTTGGCGGTGATTGAGTTGGGAATGAATCATCCTGGCGAAACCGCAGAGTTGGCCGTCATTGCCCAGGCCAATATTGCGTTGATTAACAATGCGCAGCGTGAGCATCAAGAATTTATGGCAACTGTAGAAGCTGTTGCTAAAGAGCATGCAAGTGCATTAAGTTCTCTGCCTACAGATGGTGTTGCTGTATTTCCGGCGGACTCAGAATTTTCTAATGTGTGGCATCAAGCCGCTGCAGGACGTAAGGTAATTGATTTCGCTTTATCTGCTGACCCTTCCGTTGCTTCGGTGACTGGAAAGTTGTTGCCTAATAGAAAAGTTGAAATCGCCCATCGTTGGAGCGGTATTATGGGAATAGGAACTAGTAAAAATCCAATCGTTTCACAATTGTCAGAAAACGTATATTGTGGGGTACGATTAGGAGGAATGGGAGTGGCAATAGGAAGTTTAATAGGAACAGAATTAGCAGAATTAGTATAATGGCAACGAAAATAACACCAAAAAAAACAAGACAACCTCAAAAAAAAGAAACGGCAGGCTTTATGGATAAAGTGAAGCAGTTTTTATTTAGAGCACTTTTATGGTTCTTCGGATTATCACTTTTTTTCGTCCTGCTTTTTAAATTCGTTCCAGTGCCATTTACTCCTTTAATGGTGATTCGTGCCATCGAAAATAAAGCAGCCGGTAAAGAAGTGTATTTCAGCCATAATTGGGAACCTATTGAAAATCTTTCTATGAATTTGCAAAAAGCTGTTATAGCCAGTGAGGACGGAACTTTTCTTACCCACAACGGATTTGATTTTAATGCACTTCAAAAAGCCTACAAGAACAACGAAAGAGGGAGAAAAATAAAAGGAGGAAGTACTATTTCACAGCAAACCGCCAAAAATGTATTTCTTTGGCAAGGCCGAAGTTATTTCCGAAAAGGATTAGAAGCCTATTTTACCGTTTTAATAGAAATAATTTGGGGTAAAGAGCGTATCATGGAGGTGTATTTGAATAGCATCGAAATGGGAGACGGTATATACGGAGCGCAAGCAGCGACTCAATATTGGTACAGAAAAGATGCGTCCAGCCTTACGCCGATGCAAGCTGCCGGAATTGCGGCTATTTTGCCCAATCCAAGAAAATATAAAGCTACAGGGTCTTCTTCATATATCAATAATCGAAAATCCAGAATTGTTCGCGTAATGCGACATATTGGTAAAATCAAGTATTGATAATTTTTTTGTAGAAAAGATTCTTTGAAACTACACGATTTCGGATTGAAACGTGTTCTTGGTTAAAATAAAAAAACCGCAAATTACTTTATAATAAGTAATTGCGGTTTACAAATGTGGAGAAGATGGGGCTCGAACCCACGACCTCTTGACTGCCAGTCAAGCACTCTAGCCAACTGAGCTACATCCCCAATTCGGGAGCAAATATAGCATAATTATGGTTTAAAAAGCAAATTTCCAAAAAACAAATCCATTCCATTCAAAAAAAAGGAGAAGCTATCGCTATTAGTTTTAACTTTACGTCAAAATCTGTGCTATGGTATCACAAAATTCAGTTGGATCACTCTCTATTGCTATCGAAAATAAAATGGCTACCCTTGAATTTGGGCATCCGTCCAGTAATTCTTTTCCCAGAGAATTATTAGACCGTCTGACAAATGAAATCAATAATCTGAGTGCTAATCCAGAAGTTTCATTGCTAATTATAAAAAGTAAAGGAACGGGAGTTTTTTGTGCCGGCGCTTCTTTTGATGAACTTTTAGCTGTTTCTAATGAAGAAGAAGGGACTGAATTTTTTACAGGATTTGCCAATTTGATGAATGCCATGCGAAAATGCCCTAAATTAATTGTTGGTCGTATTCAAGGAAAAGCAATTGGCGGAGGCGTTGGTATTGCTGCCGCCTGCGACTATGTTTTGGCTACAGAACAAGCTTCGATAAAATTATCTGAATTGGCTATTGGCATTGGTCCGTTTGTAATTGAGCCTGCAGTTTCCAGAAAAATAGGAAAAACAGCTTTATCCGAAATGACTTTGGAAGCACACGAATGGAAAACGGCCAGTTGGGCTAAAGAGAAAGGGTTATTTGCCAATACTTTTGAAACCATAGAAGCATTAGATACTGCTTTGGCTGATTTTTGTTCAAAGTTGGTAAACTTCAATCCGCAAGCTTTAATCGAAATGAAAAAAGTGTTCTGGGAAGGAACAGCGCATTGGGAAATTTTACTGTTAGAGCGTGCTGCGATTTCAGGAAAATTAGTGCTTTCCGATTATACAAAAAATGCATTGAATCAATTTAAAAAATAAGTTATAATGAGAATTTTGCCATTAATTCAACAGGTAAATATTGAAGAAAAACTCAAAACCGCCTCCGACAGCAGTTATCAAACCGGTGTGATTATAGGCTCATTTTTACCATTTGTGCTATTAATTATAGTAGCATATTGGATGTATTACCTAGCTAAAAAAAGAGATAAAAACGGTTAATTATTTTGTAAATTTGCAATCAAAATTAAACTCCGATGAGCAATATCAGAATCACAAAAAAATTTAGTTTCGAAACAGGACATGCCCTTTATGGTTATGATGGGAAGTGTAAAAATGTTCACGGACACAGTTATAAACTATCAGTAACGGTAATTGGATCTCCTATTGTTGATCGAAATAATGCAAAATTTGGGATGGTTATTGATTTTACGGATTTAAAAAAAATTGTAAAAGAAGAGATTGTCGATCAATTTGACCATGCTACTGTTTTTAATGAAACTACACCTCATATCGAATTGGCTAATGAATTAAAAAGTCGTGGACATCACGTTATTTTAGTTGATTATCAGCCAACAAGTGAAAACATGGTTGTTGATTTTTCGCAAAGAATTATCAGCAGATTGCCAGTTGGAATTAAATTATTTTCCTTAAAACTTCAGGAAACAGAATCCTCTTTTGCAGAATGGTTTGCAAGTGATAATTTGTAATCCAAAATTCATACTTTAGCTTCATGCAATTATCCAATAACAAAAAAATATATTTCGCTTCCGATCAACATTTTGGTGCGCCAACACCTGAATTGAGTTTTCCCAGAGAACAAAAATTCGTGGCTTGGCTCGACGAAGTAAAAGCAGATGCGGAAGCTATTTTTTTATTAGGTGATTTATTTGATTTTTGGTTCGAATATAAAACAGTGGTTCCCAAAGGGTTTATCCGTGTTTTAGGTAAACTGGCAGAAATTCGTGATAGTGGTATTCCGATTTATTTTTTCGTTGGAAACCATGATTTATGGATGCATGATTATTTTCAAAAAGAATTAAATATTCCCGTTTTTCACGACAATCAGGAATTTACTTTTGGAGATAAAACTTTTCTTATTGGTCACGGAGACGGAAAAGGACCGGGTGATATGGGCTATAAACGAATGAAAAAAGTGTTTACAAATCCGTTTTCAAAATGGCTTTTCAGATGGCTTCATCCAGATATTGGAGTTGGTTTGGCACAATATCTTTCGGTTAAAAATAAATTGATTTCCGGTGATGAAGATGTAAAATTCCTCGGCGAAGATAACGAATGGCTGATTCTCTATTCCAAAAGAAAATTAGAAACTAAACATTATAATTACCTTGTTTTTGGACACCGTCATTTACCTATGAAAGTAACTGTTGGCGAAAACGCTGAGTATGTAAATCTTGGTGACTGGATTACCTATTTTACGTATGGTGTTTTTGATGGTGAAACTTTTGAGATTAAAAAGTATTAATTATCCTTTTTTAAATCTCATAATTCTCAATTCATTCCCACTCCATACAAATAATCATCCAAATTTATTTTAAACAAAGTTCCTTCGACTAAATCTTTTACAGCGTTTAATTCTTCCATAGAGACCGCCAAATCAATTTGGGAGCAAGGTGTTTTTAGTAAAAATTTATGGCATTGATTCTTCAGTTCGCAATCATCACAATCTCTGTTTTGTAAATAACTGTCTTCAATGCAGCGCTTAAATAGTTGTAGTTCCTGCGGAGTAAAATAAAAGCCCATTTCTCTAAAAACCAATTGGATTTTATCAATTACCACTTCATTTTCTTTTTTCCAATAAAAAGACGTTCCTGAATCGTTGTAATATATTTGTTTTATTTTCTTCATTTGGATTTAGTTTGAAACAAATATAATAATTATTTAGATTTGTTCTAAATAAAAAAATAAAAGACACAAAATAATCGGTAACAAATCCTAAGATTATTTTACCGATTATTATGGAAACTGAATTAAAAAATAGTTGTTTATTATCCTTTTTGATGTTCTTCTATATCCTTTTGCAAATCTAATTTTCTGAAGGTAGGCGAAACGACTCCAGTAATAAATACCGTCAAAAGTGTCATGCTTCCGCCAAAAACCACTGCAGTAACTGTTCCCATAAGCTTGGCTGTTAATCCACTTTCAAAAGCACCCAATTCATTTGAAGAACCTACAAATATTGAATTTACTGCAGAAACTCTGCCTCTCATGTGATCTGGAGTTTTGAGTTGTAAAATAGTTTGACGAATCACCACAGAAATTCCGTCAAATATGCCACTTAAAAATAAAGCAGCAACCGATAACCAAAAAATAGAGGAAAGTCCAAAGACAATAATGCAAATCCCGAACGCAAAAATGGCGGATAAAAGTTTCATTCCCGCATTTTTATTAAATGGAATATAAGCAGAAACTATAAGAATTAAAAAAGAACCAACCGCAGGTGCAGCTCTCAAAATACCAAATCCTTCGGGACCCACTTTTAAAATATCTTGTGCAAATACGGGTAATAATGCTACGGCTCCACCAAAAAGTACTGCAATCATATCTAGTGATAAAGCTCCTAAAATGGTTTTATTATTGAAAACAAATTTCACCCCTTCTTTCAAACTGTCCATAATGGGTTCTCCAATTTTTGGATTCAAAATAGGTTTGGTTGCAATTTGAGACAAAGCAATTAAGGCAAAAATGGAGCAGGCCAAAACGAAACACATAGACCAATGAACACCAATCCAAGTGATAGAAAAACCAGCCACAGCAGGTCCTAAAACGGAACTAATTTGCCAAACAGAACTACTCCATGTGGCGGCATTTGCGTATTCTTTTTTGGGAACGATTAATGCTAAAAGAGAGAAAATAGTAGGTCCCAAAAAAGCTCTGACCAAACCACCCAAAAACACCAGAAAATAGATGGAATACAAAATAGTTTGGGTAGAAACATCGCTTACAACGGGTGGCCATGTCAATAAAAACAAACCAAAACTAATGACTGAAAATCCTAAAATACATTTAAAAAGCAGTCCTTTTTTTTCTTTTTGATCAACAATATGACCCGCAAATAAAGCCATAGAAATAGCAGGAATAACTTCCATTAATCCGATGATTCCTAATGATAGCGGATTTTTGGTTAAACTGTAAACTTGCCATTCAATGATGATAAATTGCATTGACCAGGCAAAAACCATCGCAAATCGCAACAGTAAAAATATATTGAATTCTTTATAACGCAAAGCTGCGTATGGATCATTTTTTTTCATGAAATTAGGAGTCAATTTTAATGTCTTTCAATCGTAATTGTAAACTTATTTTTCCGTTCCACTCATTTTCATCGATGCAATATACGGTTTGAAACGGTTTTTGATGTGTGGTTAAATCAAGTTTGTTTCCTAAGCCAAAACCAATTGCGGCAATACCCTCGGAATTATTTTGTTTTACAAAAAGTCTTAAATGCTCGTCTTCCTGTCCCATTGGTTTTCCGTAGCCGGTGTCTTTTACGTTTTTGGTTAAGAAAACAGGTGTCATATTTTGAGGTCCAAAAGGTTCAAATTGTTTTAGAATTCGAGAAAGTTTAGGCGTAATATTTGCAAAATTAATTTCAGAATCGACGGTGATTTCCGGGATTAATAAATCGGGATGAATGGTTTCTTGAACCACTTTTTCGAAAGCTTTTTTAAAGTTATCGTAGTTTTCCTTTTTCAGCGTCATTCCGGCTGCATACATGTGTCCGCCAAATTGCTCTAAATGTTCCGAGCAGGCTTCGAGCGCATTGTATACATCAAAACCTTTTACAGAACGAGCCGAAGCAGCATATTTATCGCCACTTTTGGTAAAAACCAAGGTCGGACGATAATAGGTTTCTATCAATCTTGAAGCTACAATTCCAATTACTCCTTTGTGCCAATCTTCTTGAAAAACGACTGTCGTGAAGCGCTCTTTTTCTTTGTTTTTCTCAATTTGCAGTAGCGCTTCTTTGGTAATTAATTTGTCTAAGTCCTTTCGTTCGGTGTTATACGCCTCAATTTCTGAAGCGAATTGTTGAGCTTGTTCAAAATTGAATTCGGTTAATAATTCAACCGCATGATTTCCGTGTTTGATACGTCCGGCGGCATTTATTCTGGGTGCGATGATGAAAACTACATCGGTGATATCTAAAGTTTGTTTTTTTAATTGATGAATTAAGGCTTTAATTCCGGGTCTCGGTTCTGAATTGATAACTTGTAATCCAAAATAAGCCAAAACTCGATTTTCACCTGTCATTGGAACAATATCTGCAGCAATTGCGGCAGCAACCAAATCTAAATACAGAATTAAATCATCAATAGTTTGGTTTCTGTTTTTGCCTAATGCCTGAATTAATTTAAAGCCAATTCCGCAACCGCATAATTCATCGTAAGGATAATTGCAATCGTCTCTTTTTGGATCGAGAACGGCAACAGCTTCGGGTAAAAATGCCCCCGGTCTGTGGTGGTCACAAATAATGAAGTCGATATTTCGTTCTTTGGCGTAAGCCACATGATCAATAGACTTTATGCCGCAATCTAACGCAATAATTAATGAAAATTCATTGTCATCGGCAAAGTCAATTCCTTTGAAAGAAATGCCGTAACCTTCATCATAACGATCCGGAATATACGTTGCAACATTGGGATAATAACTTTTTAGATAGGAAGAAACCAGCGAAACGGCTGTTGTTCCGTCAACATCATAATCACCAAAAACAAGAATATTTTCCTGATTTGCAATCGCGTTTTCTATTCGTTCAACTGCTTTTTCCATATCTTTCATCAGATACGGATCGTGTAAATCGTTTAAAGTGGGACGAAAAAAATGTTTCGCTTCTTCGAAAGTTTCTATGCCGCGTTGTACTAATAAAGTTGCCACAAAATCTTCCACATTCAAGGCTTGTGCCAATTGTTGTACCTTGTCCTTGGAAGGTTTTGGTTTGATAGTCCAACGCATATTAGTTTAGAATTTTAAATTGTTTTTATTTCAACGCTAAAGCTTCACCTTCAAATTGAATTCCGTTCCAACCTGTTTTTATGAAATTGCGAATATTTTGGTGATTTGTTCCTGCCGGATCGCCTAAAACTTCATCAAAATAATAAGCTCCAAAACAGGCTAATGTTGCGGTTTCCGATAAGTTTTGTAATTGTGCAAAAGCAAATAATTTGCACGAACCTGAATTTTCTCCGGCTGAATTGTGTTGTAATCCGTTTTGAAAAGTGGTTGGAGTGAAGGTGTAATTTTCTTCAATTACAGCAATGGTTTCTGTAAAAGTAATGGCTTCTGGTGTTTGTTTTAATTTTTCTAAAAAAGATTCTAAAGTCATGTTTTATTTATAAGTTATTCTTCTGATGAAAATTTAGATTTTTTGGGTTCTTTGACGGTTACTTTTCCGCCAACAACAACTACAATTTCGCCTCTTGGAGCTGTTTTTTCGAAATGTGTTAATACTTCCCGAACTGTTCCACGGACATTTTCTTCGTGAAGTTTTGATAATTCTCTCGATACACAAATAGGTCTGTCTTCACCAAAATAAGTGATAAATTCAGTTAAGGTTTTTACTAATTTATGAGGAGAAACATATAAAATCATGGTGCGTGTTTCTTCGGCCAACGCTAAATAACGGGTTTGCTTTCCTTTTTTATCAGGTAAAAAGCCTTCAAAAATAAATTTATCATTTGGTAATCCGCTGTTTACCAAAGCAGGAACAAAAGCTGTTGCGCCCGGCAAGCATTCAACTTCAATTCCGTTTTCGATGCAAGCGCGTGTGATTAAAAATCCAGGATCGGAAATTGCCGGCGTTCCTGCATCCGAAATCAAGGCGATGTTTTCTCCCGCTTTCAATCGAGAAATTAAATTTTCGACTGTTTTATGTTCGTTGTGCATGTGGTGGCTATACATGTGTGTGTTTATCTCAAAGTGTTTTAGCAATTTTCCGCTGGTTCGCGTGTCTTCTGCCAGAATCAAATCGGCTTCTTTGAGAATGCGAATGGCACGAAAAGTCATGTCTTCAAGATTGCCAATAGGCGTAGGAACGATATATAATTTTGACATAACTATCGGTATTCAAGTTTTTTTAATGGAAAATCGGTAAAATTAAAACGGAATTACAAGAATTTTTTCTCTATGATTTCCATAAAACGATGTGCATATTCTTCTTTTCCTTCCCAGTTATTGTAGTCCGGTTTCACCATGTCATCAATAAATTCTTTGGTTTCTTTGTAGGTGTCAAACGTGATTAATTGATTTAAAACACGATTGTAATCTTCGCTGCTATTACCAAAAAGCTGTTTGGTAAAGGCAATTCTATCGTTTAAATCAATATTGATTCCTTTGGTTAGTTTTTCGTTTAACGGAATATTTTTTTGTTCAGCTACCTCAGGAATTATTGGTTCAGGAGTCGGAATTAAATCCAATTCTTTTTCTTCAAAATCAATGGCAATTGCTGTTGGAATGTTTTCAAGCGGATGCACTTTTACGAATTGAGCTTCACTGTAATTTCCGCCTAACAAATCCTCGAAAGAAATTTGAACCACTTCTGTTTTCTTTGGCGCTTCTGTTTCTTCGGTTACAGTTGGGATTTCTTCTTCAATTGTTTCTTCAATCTCTTCAGATAATTCGAAAGCAGGAATAAAAGGAGTTTCTTCCGGAGTTTTGGTCTCTTCTTCCTTAACTGTGTTTTCAACTTCTTCTACAGGAATTTCGATATTTTCAGAAATAATTTCTTCTTCGATTTCGGTATCATCTACCTGAAAAAGACTGTCATTTTCGGGTGCTGTTTCCAGAGGAGTTTCGGCAGTTGTTTCTGTTTTGGCTTCTTCAACAATTACAGGTTCCGGTTGCTGCACTCCTTTTTTATTAAAAGCTTCCTCAATTTGTTTTTCTATTTCGGCTTGACCAATAGTAGGTTTTGTATCGCCAAACTCTGCATCAACAAATCGTAAAACGGCTAATTTTTCGTATAATTTTTGTGTTTCAAGATAGAGTTGATTGATGTCAGACTTGTTTTTTAACTGTAAAATTCGGTGTGCAATGCTGATTAAATCGGCTTCCAATCGTTTCTTCATATCTTTTAAATTATAGTGAGTAGGCTGTATATTTCGTAATAATCATCTTCTTTGTTTTTATTTAACCAAAGGAAGAAGGAACCTTAAGCAAAAATTTTCTACTTTTGAAAACACGTAAAAGTATTAATTTTTATGTTTGATTATTACTGTTACAAAGTAATAAAAACTATTCATTTTTTAAGTTAGAAAAATACAAAAATGTTTCTCGAAAATACAGTAAATCATAAAGAACAATTTGGTTGGATCGAAGTTATTTGCGGTTCGATGTTTTCGGGTAAAACGGAAGAACTCATCCGCCGACTAAAAAGAGCGCAATTTGCCAAACAGAAAGTAGAAATTTTCAAACCTGCTATTGATACGCGTTATCATGACGAAATGGTTGTTTCACATGATGCCAACGAAATTCGTTCTACGCCAGTTCCTGCTGCTGCCAATATCGCTATTTTGGCGCAAGGTTGTGATGTGGTCGGAATTGACGAAGCGCAGTTTTTTGATGATGAAATAGTTCGAGTTTGCAACGATTTGGCCAATCAAGGAATCCGGGTAATTGTGGCTGGATTGGACATGGATTTTAAAGGGAATCCCTTTGGACCCATGCCAGCACTAATGGCTACTGCCGAATATGTTACCAAAGTTCACGCCGTGTGTACGCGCACCGGAAATCTGGCTAATTACAGTTTTCGTAAAACGGATAATGACAAACTTGTCATGCTCGGTGAAACCGAAGAATACGAACCCCTGAGTCGTGCTGCTTATTATCATGCGATGCGGAAAGATCAGGACGAAAAATAATATGTTTACATAAAAAGGGGAAATCTGTTTCAAAACAAATTTCCCCTTTTTTATATTTAAAAATTCTAATTTACATTTTCTTTCTCATTCTCGCTACCGGAATATCGAGTTGTTCTCTATATTTTGCAATGGTTCTTCTCGCAATCGGATAGCCTTTTTCTTTAAGAATTTCAGCTAATTGATCGTCCGGAAGCGGTTTGTGTTTGTCTTCTTCCTCGATGGTGTTTTTTAGAATTTTCTTGATTTCTAATGTTGAAACATCTTCACCTTGGTCATTTTTCATGGCTTCCGAGAAAAATTCTTTAATCAATTTTGTGCCATAAGGTGTTTCTACATACTTACTGTTCGCTACACGAGAAATCGTCGAAATATCAAGACCAACCATATCGGCAATGTCTTTCAGAATCATCGGTTTCAATTTAGTTTCGTCCCCTTCCAAGAAAAATTCCTCCTGATAATGCATAATGGCATTCATGGTTACAAAAAGCGTTTCCTGACGTTGACGAATGGCATCAATAAACCATTTAGCCGAATCCAGTTTTTGCTTGATAAACTGCACCGCATCTTTTTGTGCAGCTGATTTATCACGGGAATCTTTATAGGTTTGCATCATTTCCTGATAGTCTTTAGAGACGTGTAGGGAAGGTGCATTTCTGCCGTTTAAGGTTAATTCCAGTTCACCGTCTACAATTCTAATGGCAAAATCAGGAACCACATTTTCGGTTACTTTATTGTTTCCGGTAAAAGAACCGCCTGGTTTTGGATTCAGTTTTTCGATTTCATGAACGGCTTTTTTAAGTTGCTCATTCGAAACATTGTATTTCTGTAAAAGCTTATCGTAATGTTTTTTGGTGAAAGCGTCAAACTGATTTTCGATAATATCAGTGGCTAATTCCACATATTCCGTTGGTGTTTTATGCTTTAATTGCAACAACAAACATTCTTGTAAATCGCGTGCTCCAACTCCTGATGGTTCCAGTTCATGAATGACTTGCAACATTCTTTCTACTGTTTTTTCATCAGTATAAATTCCTTGGGTAAACGCCATATCATCCACCATATCGGGTACGCTTCTGCGAATGTAGCCCATATCGTCAATGCTTCCTACCAGAAATTCTGCAATTTCACGGTCTTCTTCACTCAAGATAAAAGTATTCAGCTGATTGATTAAATCCTGATGAAAACTAATTGGAGCCGCAAAAGGTGTTTCGCGTTCTTCGTCATCATCACTGTAATTATTGGCTTGCGTTTTATAATCCGGAGTATCGTCGTTGCTTAAGTATTCGTCTATGTTAATGTCTTCAGCATCTATTCTTTCTGATT
>ERZ1034363.797-NODE-797-length-19949-cov-8.975443_pt1 | contig 19949 bp, 22 predicted proteins | sample MGYA00520616_ERZ1034363 | MGnify/ENA primary metagenome ERZ1034363 (study PRJEB33736, sample SAMEA104284506) | Azolla filiculoides | biome: Urban; feature: Water surface; material: Ditch water | place: Netherlands | collected 2015-10-28 | depth 0-0.1 m ...
GTGAAGGTGCCCGTGCCCGTGGTGCGGTCCACGTTGACTGTGAGGCTGGTGTCGGCTACGCGCGCGGTGATCAGGCCTTCGATCCAGTGGGTGGCGTCGTGGGAGACGCGCACACGGCTGCCGACGATGTAGGCGCCGGTGTTGCCGACGGTCCAGGTCTTGCTGCCGGTGCCAATAGCGATGGAGGTGGTGGACACCACGCCGGCGTAGCCTGCGGCACCCGTGACGGCGGGCAAGGTGACGTTGACGTAGCGCGTGGCCGCGTCGGCGCACAGCACCCCGGCGCGCGTGATGGACTTGATGGCAAACCGGTAGACGCCGGCCGCCAGCGCCCCGGTCTCAAACGGGCTGGCTGTGAGTGCGCCGGTATTGAGCTGAGTCATGGCGGCCCAGACCTCGGTGCCCGTGGCTGCAGCGACGTAGCGCACCATGGCGCCGCGCAGATCGGCCGGGGACGTGGTGCTGGTGTAGGCAAAGGCCAGCACGCGGGTGCCATCAGACAGGGTGGTGACCGCGAAGCTGTCGTAATTGGCGGGCACGGCGGCCGGGGTGGGCACGGTGTAGGCGTACTGCGCAGACCAGCCGGACACGGCGATAGTGCTGACGCTGCGGGCGCGCAGGATGAGGGCGCCTGTCTCGGCCAGGCCGGCAATGACGGCGCTGGACTCGGTGCCCGGGGTGGTGACGGTGGCCCAGGCGCGGCCAGGCCAGGCCCATTGCACCTCGATGTTTCCAGCCAGGGCGGCGGCTTGCGCGGACGGGGCCAGCGAGACGGTGACGTTGTTCAGCCACGCGCCGTCTGGCGCCTGGATGGCCTGCGCGCTGGCGCTGGTGATGGTGGGCGCGGTGATGCTCCACGGGGTGGGCAGCGCTGTGTTGGCCGCTGAACCCTGCGCGGCAAAGTCCGCATCCATGGTGTAGATGCTGGACGAGGTCTCTTTGAGCGTGAGGCGGATGCTACCGTCGCCCGTCCACTCACGGCCCAGCACAATAAAGGGTTTTTCCGACCAGCCGTAGCGGGACAGCGTGAGGCTGATGACGTCAAAAAGTTCGACCGGGTAGGCGGCCAGCTTGAAGGGCAGCGTGACGGTGAGGGGGTCGCGCGCGTCACGCAGCAGGATGCCGGCAATGTGCAGGGCCTGGGGGGCGTAGCCCACGGCGGGCAGGGTGAGGTCTTGCACCAGCTCGGCACCGTCGCGGGCAATGAGTGCGGCGGCTTTGAGCGGGGTGAGTGCAGTCTGTTTGTAATCTTGCTCTTTGTCCCAGATGGTGGGCGTGACGACGTTGACCATCTGGTCCCGCGCGCGGTGGGTGGTGATGGTGATGGGCTGCTGACTGGTGCTGCCGTCGGGCCCGCGCTGCACCACGGCCAGGTCCGCGTCAGTGAGGGTCTTGACGCTGGCGGTGTAGCAGCCGGCGCGTACATGGAATTCACCTGCCGCATAGGCCCATTGCCCGGCCATGGCTTGAACGATGTCGTCCAGCGCATCACGCGCGGTGGTGCCGAAGGGGATGACGACGGCGGCCGCAAACAGGGCGCGGGCGTCTTGGGCCGTGCCGCCCACGGTGTAGACGGTGCTGGTATCGCACGCATTGGCGGCGGCCACAATGCGCGCGTCTTCAGCGGCGGTCAGACTGGCCCGTTTGCCAAATTGGGGGTGAAGCAGCACATGGCGGGCCAGGAGGGCGGGGTTCTCTGACCACCACGTCAGGGTGGTGCGGGGGTCGTAGACTTTGGCGCCGCGCATCCGGGCGGTGACGACCGGCAGGCCGCTGGGGAAGGCGGTCTCGTCGTAGTCAAAGGTACAGATTAGGTAGGCAATTCCTGAGAGGGTGTGCGCGCTGGTCCACAGCGTGGGGAACTGGCTGATCAGCGTGGCGTCTGCCGTCTGGCCGGCGGCGCCCAGGTAGGCGCGGATGTTGGCGCGGCTGATGACGTCGCTGATCTGGTAGCTGACGGTCTTGGTGTAGGCGGCGTAGTCGCTGTGGGTGGTGACGGTGGAGCCCACCAGGGTGAAGGCGATGGGGGCGCTGGAGCTCTCCCACGCAGGGCCGCCCGTGTCGTACGTGACGGTGACGTGGTCGGCATCGACCGGGACGTGCGCCAAGGTGGTGATGTTGCCGGTGTACGTCTGGGTGTAGCTAACCAGTGTGCCGCTGGAATAGGGCGCGGTCTGGACGTTGCCCGAGCCGTCGAGCGTGACTTCCACGTCATTGAGGTAGAGGGCCTCCACCGCGTCAATTTCGTGCGCGGCCAGGGCCAGCACCATGACGAATTTGGTGTTGTTGGTGTCCGTGCTGCCTTTGAAGATGACGGTGCCGGCCTTGCGCACGCGGCCCAGCACCAGCTCGCGCGGGGCGGTGGTGCTTTGCAGGGTGACCAGGCGGTCAACCTGCGCGGCGTTGTACTGGGCGCGGGCCTTGCGTTTGGCCGATGCGCTCATGGCGTAGCTGCCCAGCAGCATGCCGCCTGTGGCAATGGCGGCGGCGTTGCCCAAAATGAAGGCGCCGGCCGCCTCCGCTGCGCCGGTCATCATCAGCTCGGCGCCAACGTAAGCGATGAATTCGGGCATCAGGCGACCCTCCAGGCTGCCAGCACATGCGGGTCTGCAATGGTCTGGAGTGAAGTTTTCCCCGGTGCAACGGCGGTAGCGCCGTTGCAAATGGCGAGCACTTCGCGCCCGAGGTTTTCCACCAGAAGCACGTCGCCCACGGTGGCGAAGATGGGGTCGACGGGGTCGCCAATCAGCGCGGTGACGGCGGCGGTCAGGCCGCCCAGCTCGCAGGTTAGGTGGTGGGCATCGAGCGCGGTGGCGTACTGGTGGCGCAGGTGGCCCATGACGTTGCGGCCCGTGAGGGCTTGCACGGCGTCCGCGGCGAAGGTGCAGCAGTCGTTGGTGCCCCACACAAAGGGCCAGTTCTGGCGGGCGGTGATAAGGGCGTCCAGCCGCTCGGGCCAGTCACGCACGCGGGTGGTACTGGTGGTGGGGGCGAGTGGTGTCGTCATTTGTAAAAGTACTCTTTGGCAGGCCAGATCACGGGCTTGTCCGCCTGGTCTACGACGTATTGCAGGGACAGGTCGCCGGTGTGCAGCGCTTGCTGGTCGGCGTCGCTGTAGGTCATGGCGGCACCCCGCAGCAGGTCGACGGCGGTGCTTTCTGCGGTGGCGTTGATGGTGCAGGTCTCGCCGTCCTCGGACAAAGCAAAGACGTCGCCCAGGCCCGTCCATTCCACCGGGGCATCGACCACCGCAAAGTCGGCATCCAGGATGGCGGTGCGGATGGTGACGGCTGTGCCCTGCCACACGTCGCCGCCGTCCAGCGCCAGGGACACGGCGCTGGCGGACACGCCGGAGAGGCTGAGAGAAAGACCTTTGACCTCGCCCGGGCTGTCGTTGATGGTGCTGATAGCACCCAGGCCGTAGGCGCCTTTGTAGGTGACGCCGTCAAACACCAGATCCCAGGTGGAGGTGTTGAGGGCCACTGCGCCGGCGGAAAAGTCGAGCAGCACGAGCTGGACGAGCGGCACGCTGGGCTGGGCCAGGGCGGAGAGCAGCGGGGAGGACAGGGATTTCACGCGATGGCCTCGGAAAACTCCAGCGGCACGGCGTCTGTGAAGGCGCCGCCCAGGTATTGCACGGAGGGCGTGCCCACCAGGCGGCAGGTGACGGCGGGCTGCGACAGGGTGACGGTGCCACTCACCGCAGTGCGCAGGCGGTTGACGATGGGCACGGTGGTTCCCGTGCCGACGGTGACGTCACTGGCCACCTGAAGCAGCAAGCCGCTGATGCCCAGCAGGTCGCCCGCCTTGAGGGTGCCGATGCCCGTGAGCACCACGGCGGAGGCCCCCTGCGCTGCACTGGCGGCGGTGGCGCTGGCCAGCGTGCCGCGCGGGGTGGGTGCGCCGAAGTGGTACAGGGACACGGTGTTGGTCTGCCCCCGCATGGCGGCAATGAATGCCTCCAGCGCGGCCATGGTGGTGTGGCGGGAGGCGGGGATTTCCAGGCTGATGAGCCAGCGGTCATTGAGCAGGTCAACTGCCTGCTCGGACCCGCCCAAGGGGGATGCGTGCACACGCTGGACGGTGGACAGGCGCATGGAAAACGCGCGGGGGTGCAGGCCGGAGGGCCAGGTGATGGTGGTCATGCGAAGGTACTCATGCGAAGGTGCCCCCGTAGCCGCCCGAGCGCTGCAGTTTGGCCAGCGTCTGGTTCACGGCGGCCTGCATGCCGCGCATGACGTCGTCTTTGCTGGCGATGTTGCCGATGACGGGGGCCATGGTGATGTGGATGGTCTGCCCTGCCCCGCCGGCCTTGTTTTCTGAGGCAGTGAGGACACGCTCGCCCTTGTGCAGGCGGGCGACGTAGTTGTCATAGGGCACGTAGCTCAGGCCGTTGGCGTGCCCGGGAATGCCGAACAGCGAGGCGCCCAGGGCCTGCAGGCCGCCACTGATGAGGCTGCTGCCGAACTCGGCCATGGGCTTGATGATGGGACTCAGGATGGTTTTGCCGAACTGGGCCTTGAGCTCGTCCAGGAAGACGTCTGTGATGCTTTTGCCGCTGCGAAAGCCAGACAGGATGCCGTCTTCAATGCCGTCTGACAGGCGCTTGGCGATGGGGTCTTCATCCGGGCCGTTGCCTTTGAGGCCCAGGCGCACACTGGCGGAATCGTTGAACTGGTCCACGCTGATAGTGCCTTTCTCGAACGCCTGGGCGAGCAGCAGCATGTCGCGGCGCTGCGCCTCGATCTGGCCGCCGGTGCTGGCGCGCATGAGGTCGGCCAGGCGCTTTTCTGCCTCGGCGGCCAGGTCCACTTCTTTGCCGGCCTCTGAGGTGGACTTGCTCAGCTTTTTGATGGCGCTGTCGTACAGATCGCCGTGGATGGCGCCGGAGAAAAACAGCTGGTCGAGCTTGCTGAGGGTGTCGGCGTATTCCCGTGCTTTGGTCACATCGCTGTCTTCCAGCAGCTGTCCGGCTTTGCGGGTGATCTGCTCGTCGTAGCTCAGGCCGGTGAAGGGGCGGTCGGCGGAGGCCTTGCTGGTTTTGCCGCCTTTGGGGTCGTCGGGGATGTTGAGGGAGCGGCGGTCTGCAGACAGGCGGCGGTCTTCGAGGGTGTCGTAGCTGGTGCGGGGGCGGCTGGTGTCGGCGGCGTTGAAGGCGGCTTTGGCGCGGGCCAGGCGAGCGGTGGCGGCGGAGATTTCCTGGTCAAGGTTGCCCGCGAAGTTGAAAGGGCTGCTTTTGCGGGTTTCCAGTGCTTTGACGGCGCGGTCTGCCGCCAGGACTTCGCTGGCGAGCCCGGCCAGGCTGGCTTTTTGTCCAAAGGTCTTGAAGTCGTCGAACAGCTGGTTGATGACGGGAATGACCTTCATGGCCAGGGTGCGCCACAGGTCCTCGGCGTTGGCCTTGGACCGGGCCATGGCCTGGTTGAACTTTTCCATGTCGTCAGCGGCTTGAGTGCTGACTTGTCCGGTCAGCTCTGTCTTTTTGGCCAGGTCGGCCAGGAAGGGGGCCACTTCTTGCACGGACTTGCCAAACAGGATCTGGACTGCGCGGGCCTTGTTGCCGTCGTCGGCCCAGCGGCTCAGGGCGACGGCGGTCTGGCGCATGGCTTCGGCCGGGTCCATGGCCTTGAGTTCATTGACGTTGAGGCCGAGCGCCTTGAGGATGGCGGCGGCCTTGCTGCCTTCATCACCGCCTTCAGTCAGCACCTTGTTGAATTTGACCAGGGCGCTGGCCGCTACTTCGTAGGTGGCGCCGGTCTCGCGGGCGATGCGGTCCAGGGCGCTGATGTTCTCGATGCTGGCGCCGGTGGCGTCTTTGAGGTCGTTGAACTTGTCGATGGCCTCTGCGCTTTGGCGCACCAGGGCGACCATGCCCACCAGGGCGCCGGTGACGCCGATGCCGGACAGCATGGCGGTGACGGCGCCTGCACGCTCGCCCAAGCCAGAGAGGCCGCGTTTGACAGAGTCAAAGCTGGCGCCTGTTTTGTCTTGCGCGGTGATGACTATTTTTGCTTCAGTCATGTCGTTTTGCTCCAGAGGCGCAGGGCCTCGTGTTCCATGATCTGCACTGCGGCAAAGACTTCTGGCCAGTCGGCGTCACTGACGCCTTCGGCTTTTCTGGGCAGCTCCAGCGCTTCGTAGCGCAGGCCGATGGCGCCGCCCGGCCCCACGTTCCACTGCGTGATGGACCGGCCAAAGACGGCGACCGGTGCGACGTTCTCGGGCCACAGCGCCCAGGGGTCGTGCTGCAGCGGGGTTTCGGGCTTGTAGCCAAGGGCGGCCAAGGCTTGGGTCTGACCATCTGTGTCTGGGGCACCATGGATCAGTCGCTTGACCGCCTCGATCAGTTTTTTCGCCGACTCCGCACCAGGGCGTGCATGTAGGCGTCTGAGAGCTCGCCCATGGCGGCAGGGTAGTCTTCGCACAGCGCGTCGAGCGCGGCCGGGGTGTAGGCCAGTGGCTCGCCCGCACGGCGAATGTCCCAGCCCGCAATGACTTCGCCCAGCGCCTGAACGCTGGGGGCCTGCAGGTAGGCCGCCCACCACTTGGCCAGGGCGGTTTTGCCCTTGTGGCGGTAGGTGATGTGCACCACCTCGCACGTGTCTTTGCCGGGGACGCTGAGCTGGACGGGCTCGGTAAATTCTGGCGCTGGGGTGGCGTCGAACATGGTGCGCGCCTTACTTGGTGTAAATGATGAGGTCGTCGTTGCCGGCGCTGGGCACGCTGACCAGGTCGTAGCCGATGAGGCGGCGGCCGTTGGCCTCGGACTTTTTAGGCGAGAGCAGCTGGGCGGCGGTGAGCACGATGCCGACGATGCCGCCGGCGGCGGTGCCGTGCTCCAGGCTGATGGTCTGCAGGGTGTTGGCCTTGACGCTGGCCATGAAGCTGACTTCCTGGGCTGCGGTGAGGTCCAGCTCCAGCGCGCCGGTGACTTTGCGGCCGGTGACGTCTACCGGCTCGGCACCCAGCAGCGGGGTGAAGACGACGGTGTTGCCGCAGTCCAGCTCAATGCCTTTGCTGGTGTAGGCGGTGCCGCCGGTGACGGCCCCTGCGCTGTAGGCGCCACCCAGGGTGATGTCTGCGGTGTTGGTGTCGGTGACGATCTTGGGCTGCTTCCACCCGGTAAGGGTGGTGCTGGGGTTGCTGGCAGCGGAGATGCCGCCGTCTTTTCCGATGAAGCTGAACTCCAGCGTGGGGCGTTCGCCAACTTTGGCCATGAGCTTGAACGTGCCTTTGGCGCCCAGCAGTTTGTGCAGCACGCCGTCGTCGTAGTAGTAGAGGGAGGCGCTTTTCTGGGCACTGGGCACGTCGGGCGCGTAGGCTTTGTAGGTGGTGCCGGTCTCTGCGAAGCCGCAGGCTTGCAGCAGGGGGCCCCAGGCGGTGGCGGTGCCGGCGGTGCCGCTGCCGGCCAGCTCGCAGCTGAAGCTGATGTCCACGTAGGCGGTGCCGACGAGCTGCTCGGAGGCGCCGAAGTAGCTGCGCACCAGGTCGCGGTCCACGTTGCTGGCGTTCAGCGGGTTGATGGTGACGGCGCTGATCAGCAGGGCGTTGGCGCTGCCGGTGGGCACGGCGTCGGTGCCTTCGGTGGTTTCGATTTTGGCCAGGAGGGCGGTGTTGCGGATGTAGCGGGCCATGGTGGTTTAGTCCAGTGTGATGACGGCGGTGCGGTGGGTGACGGTGACGCGCAGGACGGCGCACACGATGGGCGTTTCGGTGTCGTCGTATTGCCAGTCAATTTGCGGGGCGATGGTGAGGTCTGCGTCCAGCGCGGAAAGACTGAGCGCAGACAGGCGGCCCCAGACGGCGGACAGCAGGCCATCGACCAGCAACACGGGGTCGTCTGCGGTGCCAGTGCCTCTGGCGTAGCACTCAAGGACAAATGAGGTGCGCCAGTCGATGCGCCCGAGCATGACTTCGGCCCCTTCGGTCTGGTCCAGACGAAGGACAATGGCAGTAGTCTGCCCGGTAGGGATGGGCCGCGTCTTGTTGGCGGTGATGCGCCCGCCCGCCAGCGCAGGCGATGCGGCAAGGCTGCCAAGCAGCGCGGCCTGAATGGCGGCAAAGGCGCTGGTGGTCATGCGGACTCCAGCAGCAGGCGGGTGATGCCGGTGCCGTCTGGCTCTGCGGCGGCCACGACGTAGTCGCAGCCGCGCAGGGTGATGGCAAGGCCCACCGGGTCGGCCGGCAGGCTGGCGGTGGGGGCGCTGAGGCTGGGGGCGCTGGTGGCGATGCCAAAGCTGCCCAGGCTGGCGACGGTGCCTGCGGCATCAAAGATGCCGCTGAGGGTCTGCTGCACGCCATGGGCATCGATGTACGTGGCCGCCTCGGCAAAGTCAGCAAGGCTGAAGAAGGCGGACAGGTCTTCGGTGAACATGGCGGTGCAGGTCAGTCAGCGGGATCAGGCGGTCAGTGCATCGACCATGGTGGCGAAGCTCTCGACGTTGCGCAGGGCAATATCGCAGTCTTGCAGGACGCGCACGCGCACGGTGCCTGCGGCGCCGCCGGTGTACGGGTCCACCAGGATGTCGGTGCTGCCCCACAGGCCGATCAGCAGGTCGGCAAAGTTGCCGAAGATGATGGCGCTGGCCACGCTGGAGCTGCCTTTGGTCAGGTTGCTGGGCACGGCGTTGGTGACGTTGCCGGCGTAGCCGTTGAGCGGCGTGGCGCCATCGACCCAGACGGGCTGGCCGTTGGTGGTGGCAAATTTCTCGGTCACCTTGAGCTTGCCGCGCACTTTGGCGTTGGTGAGGTAGCCCAGTGTGCCGACATCGGCGTTGCTGGAGGCGATGTTGGTCTCCAGCCCGACGATGTTGGCCCAGGTTGGCGCTGCGCCGTTGGTGCCGCCCACGACGGACGGCGTGACCAGCGTCATGATGCCGCTGGGTGCGTTGCCAGAGCCGGGGCCGTTGATAGCGGCTTGCTGGATGGCCAGGCCGATGATGGTGGCCAGATCCCGCGTGACCATGTTTTGCACGTCCAGGCTGGACTGGACCAGCAGGCGGCGGCTGATGTCCGTGAAAGCACCGACCGTTTTCGGACCCATCGTGACCTGTGCCAGGGTTTGCTGGCTTTCAGTCGGCGCGGCGTTTTCAGCCACCCAGTAGGCGGTGGCGCTGCCGGACAGCTTGGGGATGGCGATGTTGCCGACCAGGCCGGACAGGAACACGGCGCCGGCCCGGTCGATGACCATGGCGTTGCGCAGGATGTCGATGAAGCCGCGCAGCTCAGTAGCGACGCTGTAGCCGCCTGCGTTGCTGGTGCCGGCGGTCAGGTCGCGGCGCTGGACTTCAGCGGGCAGGAAGATGCCACGGGCTTCGCGGCCCATTTTCTCGCCCACGGCGCGGGAACACTCGAACTCGAAGGCGGCGGCGGCGCGGGCTTGCGGGTCGGTGGGGTTGGCCATGGCGTGCATGGCGCGCAGCAGGCTGAATTGCTTGATTTCGGCTTTGCTCATGCCGATGTCTGCCGTGGGAACGGGTTTGGCGGACAGGGCGCGGATGGCGTCGGCCTGGAATTGCTCGACGGTCTGGCCGGCCTGGATAGCTTTGAGGGCCAGCTCGGGGCCGCCCGGCAGGGTGGCGGCAATGGCGCTGATTTCGGCGGCGTGGTTGCGTGCAGCGGGGGTCTGGATGGTGGTGTCGGTCATGGCTTTGGCCTTTCGGGTTTCGTTGTCTGAGGGTGGGGGCGTGGCGGGCGCGGCTTCTTCGGTGTCGGGTGCTTCGCTGTCGGGCTTGTTGGTGTCTTCAATTTCGACTTCGACAGTGATGCAGAGGCCTTTGGTGGCATCCGCAGCGACGGCGCTTCGACCGACTCCGACGCTGGCGTCGGCCGGTACGCTAACGAGGGAGACTTCGTAGGGTTCCCAGTCGGTGACGCGGTAGGTCTCCCGACCTTCGAGCGTTTCGACCAGTACGGCCTTGTGGATCATGTAGCCGACCGAGACGTTTTGGCGGATACCGCCCAGCACGTCCTGGAAGACTTCTTCCGCTCTGGCGCTTTTTCCAAAACGCACAACGGCACGACCTACCCGGTCGGCACCGATAGAGATACTTTCAACGACGCCGACCACGTCGCGGGTGTCGTGGTCGCATAGCAGGTTGGCGCCGGTTTGCAGGCGGCCCAGGCGCATGGCGCCGGGTGTGCATTCGAGGATTTCGGTTCCCCACCAGCGGTCATAGGGGGTTTCGCTGGCGAAGGCCAGGGTGACGGTGCGGGCGGCCTCGTCAGTTGCGGCGCGATCAACCCGGAATCCGCGCTGGCCATGGTCGGTGTCTGCGCTTTGGGCTTTGGGCGCGCTGGCCCAGCGGTCCCGCAGGGCTTGCGGGATGGCGGTGGTTTGGGCTGCTGTTTGCGTCATGGTTTGGATTGGATGGCGGGTTGGGTGAAATTCATAAGGCGGCGGATTTCACCTTGTCGGGCTGCGGTGCTGGCTGGCTTGCGGGTTGTGCGCCCTGCCCGGCCTGGATAGCTCCCGGGGTGGCTTCGTAGGCGGTGAGTTGCACGCCCAGCTCTTTGGCCAGTGTTTGCGCGGCCTTGATGGCGGTCAGGGTGTCTTCGAAGTCGTAGCCCATGGCGGCACTCAGGTCTTGCGGGGCCATGAGGCCGGCGCGCACGCTGAGAATCTTGGCTTCCATGTCGCTCTTGGGATCGACCCACTCCCAGCGGCGGGCCTGCCATTCATGGGCGCTGAATTTGGTGAATTTGGCGGCCGGCAGGGCGGAGCCGTTGGGCATGGTGATGGCGCCGGACAGCAGGGCCATTTGCAGCCAGGCCTGGTAAACGGGTTCCATGAAAGCGCCGATAAACCATTCCTGGTCAGCGGCCCAGCGGTCGCGTTCTTCGAGGGTGCCGCTGCGGATGCTGGAGAAGCTGACGCCTTCGAGGTCGTTGGCCAGCGAGTGGTAGGCAACGCGCCATCCGGTGGCGATGCGCTGCAGGCAGACTTTGGCAAAGGGGGCAAAGACTTCGTTGGGGTATTTGCTTTCGTGCGGCTGAAAGCTGTAGCCGGTGGGCAGCGTGTCATACGTGCCGGGCTGGCTGGTCATGATGGGCTGGCCATCGCCGTCTTGCTCCATGCCGGGTGGCGCCTGGCCGTCGGGCGTGGTGAAGAAGCCGTAATGGTTGGCGCCATGTTCTGCGGCCAGCAGGGCCGACAGCATGAAGCCGCCCAGGTGGTGCAGGCTGAGCATGCCGGGGGCCATCCACGGGATGCCGCGCAGCTGCTCGGCGCGCTCGATCTTGAAGCGGTGCAGGATTTCGTCGGTTGCGACGCGGATGCGCTGGCGGCTGGAGGTGCCGACGCCGTCGTTGGGGTGGGACTGGAACAGGTGCAGGGCCACAGGCCGGCGCCAGGTGTTGACTTCTACGCCCATGATGACGGTGTTGTCACCGTGGCGGCCGGTGAAGGTGGTGTCGATGCGGTCTACGTCGATGACTTGCAGCGCAAAGTTGAAGCGGTTGCCGGCCTCGGCGCCACGTACGAAGCGCACAAGGAATTCGCCGTCTGCCGGCAGGGAGCCGACGAGGTTGTCGCAAAGGTCGCGCAGGCGCATCTGGCCGGTGATGTCGCAGTGCCGGCTCCATTCGAGCCACGCGGATTCGATGGCGGCGTTGGCAAGTCGGTCTGGCCTTCCGGGGGCGTCTTGCACGCGCACTTGCAGGCGCACGCCGCCCGGGCCGATGATGTTGTTTTGCACCATGCCGACGAATTTGCGGGCGTAGTCGTTGTTATTGACGAGCTGGCGGCCACGTTCGCGCAGTTTGTCGAGGTCCTGGCGGAGTTCTTCGTTGATGCTGGCGGCTGTGCTGAACCAGTCGGCAGTGAGGCGGTCAATGCGGGCGGCCTCGAACCGGCGCACGTTGTGCACAACGGGCTTGCCGCTGATCCACTGGCGGGCGCGCTGGAAGAGGCTGGGTTTCATGGTGTTGTTTTTCATGGGCCAAAGCGCACCTGAATGCGTCCACGGGGTGCACGGCCGGCAGCGATGGCGGCGGCAGCGTCTTCACGGGCGACGTCCTGGCGCAGGCGGTCGCGCAGCATGAGCAGCTCGGGGATGGGGTAGTTCTGCAGCATGCGGCCGGCGATTTCGTATTTGTGCGTGGCGCTGCTGGCGCGGCCTTCCAGCATGGATTCAACAGCCTCCAGGGCGCGGCGGGCCTGGGTGCGGTTGTCCAGCGTGGCGGCGCTGAAGGATGGCAGCACGGTGGCGCGGCCACTGGCGACGGTGTAGATCTCGCCGGACTTGCTGGCCTGTGCGCGCCAGTCGTAGGCGCCGGCTGTGAGTGCGCCGCTGGTGGCAGCGCTGATGGTGACTAGGTGGTCAGAGCCGCTGGCGGTGGCGGTGGCGCTGAATTTGGCGCTGGCGTTGATGAAGGTGTAGAACACGCTCCACCCCTAATAATAAAAAAAAAAAGGCAGGGTGCGGGTCCATTTGATGGTATCGCCGGCTGCGAGGGTGGCGGGTTCTGTCGTGGGGATGGCTGCTGTCACACGTCAGGTCCTTGGCGGTTGGGTTGGGCGGATGGTTCGCCCAAATGTGGCCGTCAAGGGGTGAAATGCGTAAGGCGCCGGATTTCACCTTCTCTTGATGATTTGCAGGATGCGGCGCTGTGTGAGTTGGTAGCGGATGGACAAGAAGCTGATCTGCTCGCCCTTGATGTAGTCGCGCACGATGGCGTCGTTGCGGGTGCTGCGGCCTTCGCCGGCTTTGGCGTTGATGTAGGGCCTGTCGCCCGCCCAGCGTGCTCGCACTTCGGCGTCGATCTGGCGCATGATGGCCTCCGAGAAGCCGGGGGCCATTTGCAGGCACACGCGCAGGATGTCTTCGATGATGTCGTCGCTGTGCGGGGTGGTTGACTCTGCGGGCTGCTGGCTTGGGGTGATTACCATGTGCGTGCGGTGGTTTGGTGTCTGCTGGGGCGGTAGGTGGCGGGGTTAATGGGGCGTAGATTGCTTTTGTTTTGATAGCTTTCTGTGACCGTTTCGCGCTGGGGTGCGGCTTGTTCGGATGGTTTTTCTGGCTGGGTGAACAGGTCAGGCGCGCGGGGCGCGTACTTTTCCTCACGGCGTGCCCAGCCGGGTTCACGGTAGGTCTGGATGCCGAGGTGGCAGGCGGCAGCGTAGGAATAGACCATGCAGTCGCCGCCCTCTTCGCGTTTGCCGGCCGGGGTGATCCAGCGCATAAAGGATTTGCCCTGCACGGTGACGGGCATGAGGCGCGCGGCGGTCATCTGCTCGAATTCGTCGGTGGTCACCAGGCTTTTGGGGACGTGCACGTAACCCGGGCCGGTCTGGGTAATGCGCATGCGGCCGTACAGCAAGTGCTTGGCGGTGTCGGTGCCGACGCTCCAGAGCTTGAGGCTCTTGGGCTGGGTCTTGCCGCGCCATGTGACGTCGATCATGCTGGGCTTGCCGATGACGGGGCGGCCGTAGGTGCTGGCGCCCTTGACGGCCAGGACGTTGGCGTGGGCGTGGGCGCGGCAGTAGCTGTAGACGGCGTGGGTGTTGTGGCCGCCGGTGTCGATGCAGGTGGCTTCGATCAGCATCTGGGCGCCGCTGCTGTGCATCAATGGGGTGCGGCGGATTTCAGTGAGGCGGGTCCATGGGCTTCCCTCGGTGTTTTCGTCTAGGTTGGGGTCGCCGTAGATGAGGTGGCGGTCCACCAGCCAGGATTCTTCACCACGGCCGTAGGCGTAGACGCGGGCCTCCAGCCGGTCGGGCTGGGTGTCCACGCCCATGGTGAGCATGAGGCCACCACGGGGGACGATGCCGAGTTCGTAGTCTTCGGCCCGGCTGGCGAGTGCGCGGCTGTCGGCACCGGTGCCGACTTCTTCCCAGGTTTCGGCCAGGCTGGAGTTGGTGAATTTCTTGAGCGGGGCGCTGTTGCCGGTGCGCTTGGCCTCCATGGCGGATTCCCACTCTTCCACCAGCGATGCCCAGCTTTTCCAGCCCAGCGGGCTGTAGAGCTTGTTCAGCCAGAAGCCGGCGCGCTTGCCCAGGCCGGCGCCGGGTACATCAGGAATCCAGATGCCGTGCGAGAGCATGCCGTCTTTCTGATGCTCTTCAATGGCGCCGCCACAGTGACGGCAGATGTAGACAGCGGTTTCGGGTCGGGCTTTGCCGCTGTCGGTCTTGAGCCACTTGATGCCCCAGTCGGCTTTGCTTCCCCATTCGAGGATCTGCAGTTCGTTGCAGTGTGGGCAGGGGACGTGGTATTTACGCTGGTCGCTGGCGAGGTATTCGCGCTCGATGGTGCTCTGGCCCTTGATGTTGCAGGTGCTGGCGATGATGAGTTTGCGGCGGCTGAAGTTGCTCATGCGCTCTTCCAGCAGGCCGAGCGGCGGGCCTTCGTTGTCCACGTCGGCCGGCCATTTGTCAACCTCGTCGGCGACGGCGAAGCCCAGCGGCTTGGAGGCCAGGGAGCTGGCCGAGTTGGCGCCACCGAAGAAGACGGTAAACCCGCCCTGGATGGAGCGGCTGCGCCAGCTGGTGGATTCGTCGCGGCTTTTTCGGATGGCGACGCGGCCGTGCATCACCGGGGTCTGGATGATGGTGGGCAGGAAGCGCTGAACGCTGTGGTCTTGTGCGTCTTGCAGGGTGGGCTGCACCATCATGATGTCTTGCGGGTCGGTGTGGATCCGCTGCATGACGGCGTTGTAGAGAACTTCGGATTTGCCGAGCTGGGTGGCAAACCACAACACCACGCGCTCGTACGGCATGTGGCTGGATGCGCAGCGCATGGGCTCGATGAGGTACGGGGTTCGGGCGTTGCGCCACGGGCCGCGCTCGGGGCCTTTGGCAATGTGGCGGTACTTGTCGGCCCAGTCGGCGGTGTCGATGCGGGGTGGCGGCGCGAAGAACTGGCGCTTTACGCGGGCGATCAACTCGGCCGCACGGGCGGTATCGCCGGGCAAGTCGCGGGCGCTCAATCGAAGGCTCCTTCAAGGCGGGTGAGTTGTTCGGCTGCGCCGGACAAGTTGATCAGGGCCTGGTGGATTTCGGCCTCAAGGCTGTTCTGAATGCTGACGGGGTCGGAGTCGGCCGCGAACAGGGGCGCCAGGCGGGCCGGGATCTGCATGAGGGCGTCTCGCGTGGTGGCAAAGTCGGTGGCCAGCATGGTCTCTACGGCCTGCACGCGAATCTGCTCGCGCCGCATCTTGGCCTCTTCCATCTCGGCCTTGTTGGCGTCAGCGATTTCGCGGCGGGTGCGGGCGCGGTCGCGGTCCTCGTCGGGCTCGTTGCCCCAGTCTGGCGGATCAAGCGGCGGCAGGGTATGCAGGGAATCCGGCCGGGCTATATCGGGCGCCGGAGCTGCAGCCGGGCCAACACGCACGGGCGATGGCTTGCGGGCGGCGACGTTTTGACGGGCTTCACGCCATGCCTGGGCGGATTCATAGGAGTCCACTGGCATGCCCATTTTGTTGAGCTGACGCACTCGCTCCGTAGACATGCCAAGTGCGTCTGCCAACTGGACACGGGTGTATTTTCCAGCCCTACCCACCGCAACCCCCAACACCCCAAATGCACAACCCCAACCCTTTACAAAACCCATTCACTAGCGCTTTTTCGGGCTCCTTTGGCACCCGTATTGAGGGGGTGTTGGAAGTACCTTTGACGGGGGGGTGCTGCATCATGCCTTCCCGTTGAACTTGTCTGTGAAGTAGCGGGCTTCGCGTGCGAACAGCTCCGGGAACTTCTCATTGATCAGCCCTACCACCCGCGCGTTGATGCGCCGCTGGTTGAACATGCTTGCCACGTCAATGGTCTGCACTGCCTTGATTGGCAGCCGTTTGTCCGTCGTCCTGATGAACACCGTGCGCCCGTTGTTGCCGATGAACGCCCCAGTGATCACCTTCTTCCCGCCAGTCTTGCGTACCTTGAACTGAAGCTGTGGCGTCGTCCCCTTCTTGGCTGCCTTGCGAATCTCTGCCATCGTCACGAACTTGTTCACGAAGCGGATCATGTTGGCGCTGCGCTTTTTCCCATCTCCACCCACCAGCTCCGCGCTCATGCCGAACACACCCGCCTTGAAGCTTGCCCGCCTGATCCGCAGACGGTCGCGCACATACGCACGATCCACCGAATACTCCGACGTAATCTCCCGCGTCATCTGGGTGCGGGCCTGCTCCATCGTCTTGTTGATGGCAGACGCCAGCGCCTTCTCACGCACGCCACGCTGCATCTCGTCCAGCGCTTTCTGCACACCGGCAAAGTCGGTTTTGATACTGATCAGCACATCACCCCCCGAGCATCCAGCGCTTTGATCTGCGCCACCACATCAGCCACGCTGGGCCGCCCTGGCTGGCGCGCGATGATGGCCAGCATGGCTTCTTGCGCCGCGCGCCACGGCCTGCACGAGCGCACCAGGCGCGCACAGCAGCCTACGCAGTGCAGGTGATACCGCCCCGTGCGCTGGCCCTGCGCGGCGCGGGCGCAGTGCGGGCAGGGTGATGCGCATCCGGTCACAGGCCACCGCCCCGGCTGTTGCTGCTGCTGTAGCCCGTGGCGCGCATAGGCGCCTCGCCGGCCCAGCTGCTGAAGCGGGTCTGGTCGCCCTGGTAATGCAGGTTCAGCACACCGCAGCGGCCATTGCGGTTCTTGGCAATGCTCACCTTGGCATAGCTGGCCCACTCTGGCCCCATCTCAGGCTTGGACTGAATGGGCCGGTGCACGAAGATCACCACGTCAGCGTCCTGCTCAATCGCGCCGGAATCCCGCAGGTCTGACAGGCTGGGCGTGTGGTCGATGCGCTCCTCCACCTTGCGGTTCACCTGCGCCAGGCAGATGATGCCGATGCCCAGCTCTTTGGCCAGCGTCTTCAGGCCCCGGCTGATTTCTTCGAGCTGGTAGGCGCGCTGCTGCTTGGCATCCAGTCCATTCATCAGGCCGATGTAGTCCACCAGCAGCACATTCAGGCCATGCAGGCGTTTGATGTTGCGGGCCTTGCTGCGCACCTGGTTGATGTTCAGGCCGCCCTGGTCGCTCACGAAGAAGTTCAGGGCCTTGGCGCGCTCGATCCCATCCAGCACCCGGCCCCAGTCCAGCCCATCGCCCCGGCTTGGGCGCTTCACAGCGCTCAGGCTAACGCGGCCCAGCATTGCGGTCAGGCGGTCGCGCACCTCGTTGTGCGGCATCTCCATGCTGAGCATCGCCACGCTGTAGGAATCGGCCATGTGCACGCCGATGGACATGGCCAGCGCCGTCTTGCCCATGCTGGGCCGGGCCCCGACGATCACCAGCTCACCCGGTCGCACGCCACCCTCCAGAAACTCGTCCAGGTCCACCAGCCCGGTCGGCATGGCAGTGCTGACACCGGCGGCGCGCTGCTCCAGCACGTCCGTATGCAGGGCCATGCCTTCGTGTGCACTGACCCACTCGTCACGCGGCGCATCGTCCAGCAGCTTCACCAGCTCACCCTGGGCTGATTCCACGCGGTCCTCGATGCTGCGCGTGTGGTCCGTTGCCAGCTCATGCACCTCTGATGCCACCGCCAGCAGCGCGCGGCTCTTGCTGCGCTCGATGATCGCCTCGGCATAGCGGCGGATGTTGGCCGCGCTGGGCACCATCTGGGCATAGCGGTTCAGCTCGGCCAGCGTGATTTCGCTGCCCGTGTTGCTCAGGCCCTGCCACACCGTCACCACGTCAAAGCCGTGCCCAGCCCCTGCCTGGCGGCTGATTTCGGCAAAGATCGAGGCGTTGGTTTCGCTGAAAAAATGCCGGTGCGTGAGGCGGTCGCTGATGCGGTCAAGGGCCGAGTTGTCGAGCAGCAGGCCGCCGATCAGGCCATGCTCAGACTCGATGCTGGCCAGCGTATCGATCTCGAAATTTTCGCGCATCATGCCGTCACCACCGGGTTTTCGTAGTTGCCCTGCAGCACCTTTTCGAAGTTGCTGGCGTTAACCAGCCAGGCCAGGTCAGCCGTCCAGTTTTTTCCGCCCCGGCCCGTCAGCCAGTCCGACTTTTCGACGTAGCCGAAAAATCGGTCAAACCACGCCAAACCCTCCTCCACCGTGGTCGCCATGCGGGTGCCCTTGCGCTCCCCGCCCTCGTACTTTTCGGACATGACCCAGCGCCACCGCGCCCGCATCGCCGGGGCGTTCTTGCCCTTGAGCCACAGGCTCTTGCGCGGTTGCGGCAACGAAGGCAGACGTTCGGCAAACAGGTCGATCAGGGCTTCGTGTGGACAGTCCGGCGGCGAAGCCGACAAAAGAGCTTTAGCTCTTATATCTTCTTCTGAGCTATGAGGAGCTTTCGCGCTGGGTTCGCTCTGGGTTATGTTTTGAAAACCCACTGGGTTTTTATTTTCAAACTCAGTGGGTTCTTTTTTGGGCCTTCCTCCGCGCTTTCCGTTCGCCCTGGCTGCCTCCATGGCCGGCGCTGCATCAGCCAGCTCACAGGCTGCGCGCTCGTTGTGGCGCAGGCCATCCTCACCGATGGGGAAGAACATATCTGCCACAAACACCACCGCAGCCTGCTCGTCGCGGCTCATGGCGCGGCAGATGCGGAACAGGTCTACATGCGCGGCTGGCAGCGGCTGCTCTGTGGCGTAAAACTCGTCCAGCAGCAGCGTGTACGCGCCATGCTGCGCCAGCGTCAGCCGGCTGGTTTTCTTGGCGTAATCGGCCATGAAACGTTTATAGAAGTTCATCGCCGGGCCCTGTTTCCTTGTATTTTTCCCACGCCTGCGCCAGCTCAAATTCAGCCGCCTGCGCACGCTGCAACGCCACAATCAGCAGCGAGAGCTGGATGGGCGACAACTGGAGCGCGGTCACGCTCTCCAGATCAATGAAGTTCGTCGGGCCGATGAACACCGCGCCCGGCTCCACCTTCACCGACACCGCAGACAGGTTGTTTGCCGGGTCGAACACATGCTCGATCACGCCGCACCCCCGGCTTTGATATCGGACGCAGCAAAGGCCGCATTGCGCACCTTGATCAACCCATACATGCACTGCATCCACACCTGCGCCAGCGCACGGTCGCCCGCTGCATAGGCCGACTCCATGCGCTTGCCAGCCAGCCGAATTTCAAGCGACAAGGCATCGCTGTCGGAGGCATCTGCAGCCGGAAACGCCACGCCATTCACAGTCGCGAACCGAAACGTCACGGGTTTGATATCGGAGGCTTGCACAGCCTGCAACACGGCCGCCATCAGTAGCACTCCCCGGCCTCAACGGCAGCACGTACCGCAGCAGGGGCCACAGGCGCCCGCGCCACAATGCCCGGCACCGACAGGCGGCAAGACAGCTTGCGGCTGCCCTGCGGGCGAATCACGCTGCCCTGGCTGGGCCGCTTGGCGTCCTTGTCCTGCAGCACCCGGCCAGCGGCCACCAGATTGGCGACCACGCGGCTGACGATGTTGGGCGTCATCACCTCGTTGAAGCGGATGCGCAGCGCGTCTTCCACCTCGAACGCGGTCAGGTCGGCAGCGCCTTCCAGCATGGCGTGAACGATCACCGCTTCAACCATGTCACCCTGACGGGCTTGATCGGTCAGGCGCACCGTGGGCGCGGCCAGCAGCACCGTTCCCTGGCTCATACACCACCCCGACGCGCCAGGCCATCCACAGGGCGCAGATTGGGCCCCGACGCGCCCTGCGCCTGCGCTTGTTGTTCCCGCACGCCGCGCCTATGTTCTATCAACAGATCCATATAGGCCGCACCATGAACAAACTCACACACCAGGTCACGCAACAGCTCGGACGGGTTCATGCCGGCGTCCTGCGCGCGGCGCTTGAACACCAGGTCGGTCACATCGGGCAAGTGAGTCTTGACCTCGTTCACCAGCTTGCCGGGCTCAAATTCAATGATCATGAAGAGCACTCCAGGTCAGATAACGGAAAAGAAAACCCCGCCGGCCGCCCCACGCCTTTTGAGCGCTTTCACGGAGACTTCATTCGGGTTGGCCAGCCCACGCAGGGCCAGGCGGCGGGAAAAGTGATGCGGGCGCA
>ERZ1034363.799-NODE-799-length-19927-cov-3.713955_pt1 | contig 19927 bp, 18 predicted proteins | sample MGYA00520616_ERZ1034363 | MGnify/ENA primary metagenome ERZ1034363 (study PRJEB33736, sample SAMEA104284506) | Azolla filiculoides | biome: Urban; feature: Water surface; material: Ditch water | place: Netherlands | collected 2015-10-28 | depth 0-0.1 m ...
AGTCAGCATGAAGTTAAGAAACTGATTGCGGGCCCGTCAGTATTTATTTGTGATGAGTGCGTAGATCTTTGTAATGACATTATTCTTGAAGAGGCGCAAACAAGCGTTGATGGAGAAGAAAGTGTTAAGAAAAGTTTACCTACGCCTAAAGAGATTTGCGAGATTTTAGGTCAGTATGTGATTGGTCAGGATCAGGCTAAGAAGAGCTTGGCTGTTGCTGTTTACAATCATTACAAGCGCTTAGATCAACCATCATCTAAAGATGATGTTGAGATCGCTAAAAGTAATATCTTAATTATTGGGCCAACTGGCTCTGGTAAAACATTGCTTGCTCAAACATTGGCACGTTTATTAGATGTGCCTTTCGTGATGGCTGATGCAACTACATTGACTGAAGCTGGTTATGTGGGTGAAGACGTCGAGAACATCATGCAAAAACTTTTGCAGAAATGTGATTACGATATTGAGAAGGCTCAGCGTGGTATCGTTTATATCGATGAAATCGATAAAATCTCTCGTAAATCTGACAATCCATCTATTACACGTGATGTTTCAGGTGAGGGCGTGCAACAAGCTTTGCTTAAATTGATTGAAGGTACTGTGGCTTCCGTACCTCCACAAGGTGGTCGTAAACACCCTAATCAAGAGTTTGTGCAATTAGACACCAAGAATATCTTGTTTATTTGTGGCGGTGCATTTGACGGCTTAGATAAAGTGATTCGTCGCCGGTCTGAAAAAGGTGGTATTGGTTTTGGCGCTGAAGTTAAGAGCAAAGAAGATTCTCGTGCAATTGGTGAAGTGTTGCGTGATGTTGAGCCTGAGGATTTGATTAAGTTTGGCTTGATTCCTGAGTTTGTTGGTCGTTTGCCAGCAATTGCAACATTAGAGTCTTTAGACGAAGATGCTTTAATGACAATCTTGGTTGAGCCAAAAAATGCCCTAACCAAACAATTTGCTAAATTGTTTGAGATGGAAGGTGTTGAGTTAGAGTTCCGTGAACCGGCATTGCGTTTAATCTCTAAGAAAGCTTTGGAGCGTAAAACAGGTGCACGTGGTTTACGTTCCATTATGGAACATTCATTGCTGCAAATTATGTTTGATTTGCCTTCTATACAAAACTTGAGCAAAGTGGTGGTAGACGAGGGCGTGATTAGTGGGGCAAATCCACCAATCATGATTTATTCGGATGAAAATAAATTAGCAGAGTCAGCAAGCTAAGTTTTTAGTAATTTAAGCAATTCGTAGTCATAAAATATTTTGCGCTGGCACTTGAAGCGCCAGCGTATGACCCCAATTACTTGGTATTAGTGAACTGTGTGAGCAGTTCTGAACCAACGCTGAAGGTGTTCCCATGACAGAGCAAACATTACCTACTTTTTCACCAGACTCTGGTTTGATGCCATTGTTGCCTTTGCGCGATGTGGTGGTCTACCCACATTTGGTTATTCCTCTTTTTGTTGGGCGTGCAAAGTCGGTTAAAGCGCTAGAGTTGGCTTCCGAAGGGAATAAAGAAATCCTATTGGTTGCACAAAAGTCAGCCAACAAAGATGAGCCTGATGAGTCTGATTTATACGAGGTTGGTACAGTTGCGACTGTATTGCAAATGCTTAAACTGCCTGATGGCACTGTAAAAGTATTGGTCGAAGGTTTGCATCGTGCAAAAGTTGTTGGCTTTACAGATACTGTTGATTGCTTTGCAGCTAAGGCGGAGGCGATTGCAGATCTTACTGAGGACGACAACGAAACGCAGGCTTTAATGCGTACCGTTTTTACGCAGTTCGACCAGTACGTCAAGCTTAATAAAAAAATCCCCCCTGAAATTTTGACATCATTAGCCACGATTGATGACGCTGGTCGTTTGGCCGATACAATCACTGCACATCTAACGTTGAAGCTAGAAGAGAAGCAAAGCATCTTGGAGATGTTTAGTGTGTCTCAACGCTTGGAGCATTTATTAAGTCTGCTTGAGGCTGAAATTGATATCTTGCAGGTTGAGAAGCGTATTCGTGGTCGCGTTAAACGCCAAATGGAAAAGAGTCAGCGTGAGTACTATTTGAATGAGCAAGTAAAGGCGATTCAAAAAGAACTCGGTGAACAAGATGAGAATGCAGATATTGATGAATTAGCTAAGCGCATTGAAGCTGCAAAAATGCCAAAAGAAGCATTTGATAAAGCCAATTCTGAAATGAAGAAGCTGAAAATGATGTCCCCGATGTCTGCTGAAGCTAGTGTGGTGCGTAACTATGTTGAAACTTTAGTTAATTTACCTTGGAAAAAGAAAACCAAGATTAGTAAAGACTTGCAAGCCGCAAAGCGTATCTTGGATGAGGATCACTATGGCTTGGAAAAGGTTAAAGAGCGTATTGTTGAATATCTTGCTGTGCAACAACGCGTTGATAAGTCTAAGGCTCCAATCCTTTGTCTAGTAGGACCTCCAGGGGTTGGTAAAACTTCACTTGGGCAGAGTATTGCTAAGGCAATTAACCGAAAATTCGTACGTGTTGCCTTAGGTGGCGTGCGTGATGAATCAGAGATTCGTGGTCATCGTCGCACCTACATTGGATCTATGCCAGGTAAGGTACTACAAAGTATGGCTAAAGTGGCCGTTAAAAATCCTTTATTCCTATTGGATGAAGTGGATAAAATGGGCCAAGACTCTCGAGGAGATCCTTCTTCAGCTTTGTTAGAGGTTTTGGATCCAGAGCAAAATCATACATTCGTAGATCACTACGTTGAGGTTGAATATGACTTGTCTGATGTGATGTTTGTTGCCACATCTAACTCGCTCAATATTCCTGAGGCGCTATTGGATCGTATGGAAGTTATTCGTCTAGCGGGTTATACCGAGGATGAAAAGCTCAATATTGCGATGCGATATTTATTGCCTAAACAATACAAAGCGCATGGTTTGAAAGAAAAAGAAATTACTATCTCTGAAGATACCGTGAGAGAGATTATTCAGTACTACACACGTGAAGCTGGTGTGCGTAGTCTTGATCGAGAAATTTCTAAAATTTGCCGTAAGGTTGTGACTGAGCTATTGATCGCAAAAAAAGAAGCTTCAAAAGATGAGGTTCTTAATCAAGTGAACGTGACACCTGATAATTTAGAGAGTTATTTGGGTGTGAAGATTTTTGATTACGGATTAGCGGCAAAAGAAAATCAAATTGGTCAGGTAACTGGTTTGGCCTGGACGCAGGTCGGTGGTGATCTGTTGACCATTGAGTCTGTGGTAATGCCGGGTAAAGGCAAAACTATTACTACAGGTAAGCTTGGTGAGGTAATGCAAGAGTCCATTCAGGCTGCGATGAGCGTCGTACGTACGCGTGCAAAACGTTTGGGAATTGCTGAAGACTTCTACGAAAAGAATGATATTCATATTCACTTCCCAGAAGGTGCCACACCTAAAGATGGGCCAAGTGCAGGTATTGGCATTACTACCGCATTGGTTTCTGTATTAACTAATATTCCTGTGCGTGCTGATGTTGCAATGACGGGTGAAATTACTTTGCGTGGTGAAGTGTTACCAATTGGTGGTTTGAAAGAAAAGCTTTTGGCAGCGCATCGTGGCGGAATTAAAACTGTATTGATTCCTGAGCAGAATGTGAAGGATCTTACTGAGATTCCTGACAACATTAAGAATTGCTTAGTCATTCACCCAGTTAAGTGGATAGATGAAGTTCTTGAGTATGCGCTAGAGCGTATGCCTCAAAGTACTGAAAATGTTGTTGCGCCAGAAGTGTTATCTGAAGCGCAAGTGGTTGAAGTTTCTACAATCACAAAACATTAATTGCAAATAGCTAAAATTATCGTATATTGGGGCTAGCAAAACGCTCAAACATACTGTAATATAGCGCTCTTCGTTGGTTAACGAATGGGTGATTAGCTCAGTTGGTAGAGCGTCGCCCTTACAAGGCGAATGTCGGCGGTTCGACCCCGTCATCACCCACCATTCAACCATCGAAAAAAGACGTTATAGATTTTTTAAATACTGTAGCGCAAAGTTTTGGAGTGGTAGTTCAGTTGGTTAGAATACCGGCCTGTCACGCCGGGGGTCGCGGGTTCGAGTCCCGTCCACTCCGCCAAGAATTGCCGTTAAAAAGTGATTCACAAAAAAGCCTCGCGCAAGCGGGGCTTTTTTGTTTTTAACTACTATCTTATTCTAGAGAAATTCTGAATTTTTCTAGTTTCTCTTCGTAATTTTCCGGATCGCCATAAGCTATAAATCCTTGGTATCTTGAATGTGTTCCTATCATGGTTCTTGCATGTTTGATTGGACAAAAATACTGTTCTGTACGGGCAATAATTTCACTCATATATGCCATTAGGCCTGAGCCATAAGCACAATAAGTACAGTGAAATTTCTCGATAAAATTTAGATAATGAAGTTGGTGCCGATCAAAATTGATATAGCTTGAACGTTGCACTTTCGCGATCCGGTAAATGGGAAAGCAGCAGAACTGATAAAAGCTAACACAGATATCCAGCAATATGAGAGGGAAAATCATACTGTAGATGATTGGGCCTGTAATAAGGTTTTGTGGGCGTGTCGCTAACCATCTAAAAAAATTAACTTTTAATTTTCTGTGTGCCTCTTTGATTGAATGATCAAAAATTACTTTTTTGCCTTTAAAATTAAAGCGAATTTCATGTTCTTGTTCGCGTAGCGTTTGATTGATTTCATTTTCTATTTCGGCCATTTTGGCTAAAAGAGTACGTAATTTTTCAGGCATTAGGATTCCTAATATAATTGAGTGATGTGCGAAACTTATACCTTGGTTTGTCCATCTTAGCAGTAGCATAGTCGATACTGCTAAATTTCAGACTTACTAGCTTGATATAGGTCAAAATGAAAACGTGTGGGTATTTGTATATTAAAGGTGTTTGGAAATGTTATTTAAAAGGAGATTGATAATGAATAAATTACATGTGGCAGTATTAGCGGCCTTTTTAACAACATCAGGTTTTGCGTATGCTGATCATGATGGAATGGGTGAGCATTGCAAAATGCATACTCAAACTACCTTTGAGCAAGCTGACAAAGATAAAGATGGCACATTAGATCGCGAAGAAGCTAAGTTGGTTTGTAAAGAAAAGTTCGATGTGATGGATACCGACAAAGACGGTACTTTGACCAAAGATGAAGTCAATGTTTGCGGTCGTAAGAAGCACGATAAGCACTCTAAGTTACATGAAAAGCGTTCGAAAGAGTTCACTGGCGCTGATAAAGACAACGATGGTACTTTGACTAAAGATGAGGCTAAGGGCTTAAAGAAGATTTATCAAAATTTCGAAGCAATTGACACCGACAAAGATGGCACCGTAGATCGTGATGAGGTGCATGAGTTTATGCACAGTAAAAAAGCTAAATAGCCATTTTATTTTAAGAAAAAACAAGGGCGTTCATAGCGCCCTTGTTTTTTTGCATTAGCTAGCAATTACTAATTGCAGCGTGTTATGGCTGGCTTGTTGTGATATATTTATAGACTGTTAATTTTTTAATAAATGCTATTAATTAGTTTTAATTGTATTTATTTTTTCAAATCCAAGTTATTGAATTAAAGGCGTATCGTTATGTTGGAAGCTATTCGTGCACATTCCCAAGGTTGGTTGGCTAAGCTAATTCTTACACTCATCGCTGTGCCATTTGCTTTATTTGGTATTGATGCCTATTTAAAAAATGCGGGTAGTGATGCTGCTGTAGCTAAAGTTGCTGGATCGTCAGTTTCTGTTGTTGAGTATAGAAATGCGATGCAAAGCTTAAGAAATAAGATGCAATCTGAAGGTCAAAAAGATTTGTCTTTGCTTGATACGCCTCAAGCTAGACTCACTGTACTTAATCGTTTGATTAATACACGATTATTGAATGCAGAAGCTCAAGATAGCAAATTCAAAATTAGCAATGAACAATTGAGTGAGTTTGTCATTACGCTCCCTGAATTTCAGCAAAATGGTAAATTCTCTCAAGAGGTTTACGATAAGTTGCTTACACAGAATCAAATGACACCATCTAAATTTGAAAATATGATGCGTGGTGAGTTGGTTACCCAGCAAGTTCGTGATGGCATTCCACCTTTAGCATTCGCTACTAAAGCAGTTGAAGACCGTGCAATTAAGACTGAGCTGCAGCAACGTGAAGTAACGATTGCTGAAATCAAATCAGCTGATTTTATTTCCCAAGTGAAAGTAGATGATGCAGAAGTAAAAGCTTATTACGAAAAGCATAAAGATAAATTTCAGGTTCCAGAGCAAGTTAAATTAGAGTTTGTAAGATTCTCTGCTAATGACTTAATTATGAAAATGCAAGTGACTGAAGAAGACTCTAAGCGTTTTTATAATGAGAATGCTGCAAAATTTCAAGGTGATGAAAAGCGTCGCGCTAGTCATATTTTGATTGGTTTTGGTCCAGGGGCAACACCGGAAGCTAAAGCGCAAGCTAAGAAAAAGGCCGAAGAAATTTTAGCTGAAGTAAAAAAGAACCCAGCTAAATTTGCTGAGTTAGCTAAGAAAAACTCTCAGGATCCTGGATCAGCTGAAAAGGGCGGCGACTTGGGTATGTTTGGTCGTGGCGCCATGGTTAAAGCGTTTGAAGAAGCTGCTTACTCTATGAAGCCTGGGCAGGTGAGTGATTTAGTCCAATCTGAGTTTGGTTTCCACATCATTAAATTGACCGAGATTAGCGGTCAAGCACAGAGTTATGAGTCTTTAAAACCTCAAATTCGTGCTGAATTAATGTATCAAAAAGCCTTGGCTAAATTCTCAGAAGAAGCTGAAAACTTCAACAATCTGGTTTATGAACAATCTTCTAGCTTGAAACCGGCAGCTGATAACTATGGTTTGCAAGTGCAAAAGACGGATTGGGTTAGCGCTGCTGATGGAGCTAAATTCTTTAAAAATGATAAGTTGATGAGTTTGGTATTTAGTAACGAAGTTCTCAATGATAAGCGCAACACTGAGGCTGTTGAGGTTGCTAACAACACTTTAGTTGCGGCTCGTGTGGTTGAGCATAAGGCTGCAGCACCTCGCAGCTTTGACGAGGTTAAAGCAGGAATTACTGATTTCTTAAAAATAGAGAAAGCTTCGAAATTAGCGATTGATAAAGGTAATGCTGCGCTTGCTAGCTTGAAACAAAATCAAGCTGTGTCTAATATTGATTGGATTCCAGCGGTGACTGTTGATCGTAAGAATGCTCAAGGATTAACTGAGTTGACGATGTCTAATGTTTTTAAAATCGATACAACTAAATTGCCTGCTTATACTGGGGTTTCTGACAGTAAAAAAGGTTTCTTATTGATTAAAGTGGTTGCTGTACATGATGCAGATGAAGACACTGTTAAAGCAGCTTCTGCTGATTATAAAGCTGCTCTTACTGCTGAATATGGCGCTGCTTACATTGCAACATTGAAAACAAAAAATAAAGTGTCTGTGAATCAACGTTTGTTGATGGGTGACATGGCAGCTCAGTAGTTTATAGGTGTTAACCTAATAAAAAAGGCCGCTATAAGCGGCCTTTTTTATTACTACTTACTTGGTAAGTTAATCAACAATACCTGCAGCAGTAATATTCATACCACCATCTACATAAGTAATTTCGCCTGTAACACCTGAAGCTAAATCACTACATAGGAAGGCTGAAACATTTCCTACTTCTTCAATGGTTACATTACGACGTAGCGGAGCATGTTTCTCGTTGAAGCCTTGCATCTTGTCAAAGTCTGCAATGCCTGATGCTGCTAAGGTCTTAATTGGACCTGCAGAAACGGCATTCACGCGAATGCCTTTTGGACCGAGGCTTTGTGCCATGTAGCGCACATTAGCTTCTAGGCTTGCTTTAGCAACACCCATTACGTTGTAATTTGGCAATGTGCGTTCAGCACCCAAGTAACTGATTGTTAATAAGCTAGCATCACGACCTTCCATCATTGGCATTGCTGCTTTTGCAAGTGCGGCAAAGCTATACGAACTAATGTCATGTGCTATACGGAAGTATTCACGTGTTACTTTTTCTAGGTAATCGCCATCTAGCGCATCTTTAGGAACAAATGCTACTGAGTGAACAATAATGTCGATTCCATCCCAATGTTTTGCTAGGGCAGGAAATAAGGCGTCAATTTGAGTGTCATCAGCGACATCACATGGAAGCACAATGTTTGAATCGAATTCTGCTGCAAGTTTAGTCACGCGATCTTGGAATTTATCCATTTGATAAGTGAACGCAAGTTCAGCACCTTCACGTTTCATCGCTTCCGCAATACCGTAAGCAATTGAGCGGTTACTTAACAAACCAACGATGAGGGCACGTTTGCCTTTGAGGAATCCCATGAGTAACTTTCCTTAATGTCTAATTATTAATGTTATTAGTTCTTACTAGTTCGAGGATCGAGTGCATCTCTCAAACCTTCTCCGAGTAAATTATAACCTAACACGGTGATTAAGATGGCAATCCCAGGAAATAGCGATAGCCACCATGCGAACTCAATATACTCTTTTCCATCAGTTAAAATATTGCCCCATGATGCTTGCGGAGCTTGTACGCCGAGACCTAAGAAACTTAAGCCGGATTCTACAAGTACGGCACTTGCAACTCCTAGTACGGAGCTTACGATGATAGGCGTTAGGCTATTAGGTAATAAATGTTTAAAAATTAGCCTATAGTCTTTAGCGCCTAGTGTTTGCGAAGCTAAAACAAACTCTCGATTCCTCAAGCTTAAAAACTCGGCTCTGACTAAGCGTGTAACACCCATCCATGAAGTTAGTCCAATCACAATCATGATGTTCCAAATTGATGGTGTTAAGAAAGCAATAACCGCGAGAATTAAGAAAAAGGTTGGAATGGATAGCATGACATCGACTAGTCTCATGATGACGGTATCTACCCAGCCCCGGTAGAAGCCTGCGATGGCCCCTAAAAAGATCCCAATGATAGTGGCAATGCCAACAGCGACTATTCCAACTAGTAGCGAAATACGTGCGCCAAATAGCATTCTTGACCATACGTCTCGACCAAGGCCATCAGTGCCCATAATGTGTTCTGCTGAGGGAGCTAATAAAATGGTTTTGACGTGGATTGCATCTGGATCGTATGGCGCGATTAATGGTGCGAATATTGCCATCAATAAAATAGCACTGATAATGCATAATCCAGCGACTGCTAGAGGGTTTCTAAAGATGCTTCTCATGATGAAACCCCTTTTCTAACACGAGGGTCAGCCCATGCATAAGCCAAGTCCGCTAGTAAATTTCCTAGTAATGTTAATGCTGAACCTATAGTGAGTATCCCCATGATGACGGGAAAGTCTCTCATCAGTACAGCGTCATAAAATAGCTTTCCCATCCCAGGGATGGCAAAAATTGATTCTGCAATGACTGAGCCGCCAATTAAACCTGGAATAGACAAGCCGAAGATGGTGATTAATGGTAGCAGGGCATTACGCAGAGCGTGTTTATAAACAACTGTATTTTCTGGTAAACCTTTTGCGCGAGCTGTTGTGATGTAATCCTGGTGGAGCACATCAAGCATCCCATTTCTAACAAATAGAGAAATTCCTGCTAATCCAGTTAAGCCTGAGATTAGTATAGGTAATGTTAGGTGATGAAGGGTGTCTATTACTTGAGAAATCCAAGGCAATTTGTCACTACCTAAGCTATGTAAGCCAGATATTGGCAGCCAATGGTGACTAACTCCTGTCCAGTACATGAGCATTAAAGCAAGCCAGAAGCCCGGAATAGCAAAACCAATAAATACAAAAATGGTAATTGCTCGATCAGGTAATTTATTTTGGGTTAACGCTGAGATGACGCCCAGAGGCAGGGCGATTGCAATAATCAATATGAGGCTAAGAACATTAATGAGAAGCGTGATGGGGAGCGCTTCTTGAATCATGCCTTTAGTGATATTTCCATCTTTATCTTTTTCTTCCCAAAAAACAGGTTTTTGATGGCTTGCGAATGAATGTCCAAAATCTAATTTCGAAATGCGTTTTAGCCATAACCCATATTGAACAACGACAGGTTTATCTAAGTTGTACATTTCTCTTAGTTTTTGGCGAGACTCCTCACTGGTCTTGGGATTAAAGCCCGCTTCAGTAGAAGTGATATCACCTGGGGCAAGGTGCATGATTAAAAATGAAATTAGACTAATGCCTACAAGTAACGGCACCATCCAAAATAAACGCTTAAGTAAGTAGCTCAGCATATTAATTCGCGCTCATTTCATTACGTCTATAAGGTTTGGGTATAAACCACTCATATGCGTTGTGACCAATCCCTGCGGGAGGTGCTGGATTGTCGATGCCTTTAATTCGTTTATGCATTGCTGGTAAACCATAACCTGCGTAAAGGTAAACAATAGGGCTATCTTCAAGTAATATTTCTGCAAAATCATGATAGATCTTCATGCGCTTGTCAGGATTAAGTTCTAGTCGTCCTTTTTCTAACAAATGATCTACCTTTTTGTTTTGATATCCAATGAAGTTAAATTGCCCTGGTGCTTGTTGGGAAGAGTGCCAAATGTTGTATTGGTCAGGTTCAACACCTAAGCCCCAGCCTAAAAGTACGACATTGAAATCACCAGTTTTGATGAATCGACTAATGAATGTTGCCCATTCAACGACACGTATTTTGACGTCGATTCCAATTTCTTTGAGTCGACGCTGAATAAGCACAGCGCTCATTTCACGTTCTTTATTCTGATTGGTCAGAATTTCAAATGCCAAAGGCTTGCCATCTTTATCTAGAATTCCATCACCGTCATGGTCTTCGAAGCCAGCTGCTTTAAGTAATTCGATTGCTTTCTGAGGATTGTATGCATATGGTTTTAATTTTGGATTGCTCCAACGTGTCCCAGGCTTGTAGGGCGATGCGACAGGTAGTCCTAGGCCTAGCAATACACCATCAATAATTTCTTGTTTGTCGATTGCATAGTTAATTGCTTTTCTCACACGAATATCGTCAAAAGGCTTATGTTTTAGATTGAATCCAAGATAGGTGTAGCTATTTCCTAACTCTTTATACAGAGAAAATTTCTCATTTAAATCTGGCCTTGCAGGAAAAATACGAGCGTATTGAATTGAATTTAGGCTCATAGAATCGATATTGTCAGCCATGAGCTCTAAAAATTGAGCGGCACGGTCAGGAATGATTCTGGACACCAATCGATCTATGTTGGCTTGGCCTTGAGTAGCATTTTCATTGCGGCTTAAAGAAATACTCTCGCCACTCTTCCATTGATCAAGTTTGTAGTAATGACTGCCAACTGGATTGCGCGCAAATGATGATGTGTTGATGTCTTGATTTTGTAGTAAATGTTTTGGAAGAATGTGTAAGCCTGACCATGAGTCTAGCGCAGGCGCATAGGGTTGTGCGTAGGTAACACGGAAAGTATTCTTGTCGGGAGTTTCAGCTTTTATGACGAGTTTGTAATCGGCACCATAAGGTGTACGCGTATTGTCATCGGTAACTGTTTGCCAGGTAAACATGACATCGTTACTCGTGAGTGGTTCGCCATCCGCCCATTTAAGATTTGGTTTTAAGTGGAAAGTAATTGTTCTCTGATCAGAGGAAATATCCCAGCTTTGTGCGAGTTCGCCAGTTAGCTCTAAATTTTTATCGTACTTAAGTAAGCTATTGAAAATATTTGACGCAATCGCGGATGCTGACGATTCGCCTGCAATCATTGCTATTAAGCCGCTAGGTTCACCTGATAGCGCATCAATCATAGTGCCACCTTTTTCAATCGGTGCCGTTGGATTGTAATCAATATGATCTGTTGACGGCTTTTGGTCGCAAGCACTTAAGGTCATGATAATCAGAAGGCCAGCTAAGCTTGAATAAGCACTGTGTTTAAAGCTTTGTGATTGGTATTGTTTGTAGTTAAACAAAATTAGGCCTTTATTTTTAACTAACGTTTCTTGCTCTTTTTATTGGAGCTTTTTTTCACAGAAGATTTATTCTGTCCGCTTTTTTCGACAACGTTTTTTTGATTTTGTTTACTTGCGGCCTGATTTTTTTGCTTAGATTTTTGAGATTCTGGTGCAGGGACTTTTAGTATTTGTCCAATTTGGATTTCACCGCTGTCTAATTCATTTAATTGCATCAATGTATCAATATCCGTTTTATATAAACGCCCTAGCGAAGCTAACGTCTCTTTGGGTTTGACGATGTGATCTTTTGTGTTTTCATTCATTGGCTTGTTAGATGCTGAAGTGGAGTCGGTGCTTTCGTTAATTGTGTTGTCACCGTTACTAGGAACTAAAATAGACTGTGATCCGCCTGATTTTCCTTTGGGTTGCAGGCCATTCACTTCTCTTAGTTGATTAACGTCAATGCCGAATTTCTTAGCAATTTTATCCATACGCTCACCGTTTTTCATGTGATAAGTTTGCCAGCTAACAAGTGGTTTGTTGTAGTTTGCTAAATTTGCTTTGAATGTATTTGCGGCAGATACAGGGAGTAGGATTTCGTGAGCATTGCCATTCTCTGTGATGACTGGCCTGTTATATTCTGGATTTAAAGATGAAAATTCTTCAAATGAAATTTCAGCTAATGATGCAGCAAGCTTTGCATCAATTTGTTCTGGTGCTATTACTTTGCTGAAATAGGGGCGGTTAGGAATCTTTTCAATATTCAGTCCGAATTGTTCAGGCTGGGTCATGATGTTTTTGATTGCTTGTAATTTCGGTACGTAATTTCGAGTTTCTGCAGGCAAAGGAAGGCTTGCGTAGTCTGTAGGTAAGCCTTTTCTGCGGTTTTTATCAATTGCACGCTGTACAGTACCTTCGCCAGCGTTATATGCTGCAAGTGCTAAGTCCCATGTACCAAACATAACATGTAGTTTTTGTAAGTAGGTGAGGGCGGCATTAGTCGCAGCTGTAACATTGCGTCTGTTATCTACCCACCAGTCTTGTTTTAAGCCGAAACTTTTGCCTGTAGCTGGCATGAATTGCCAAATGCCAGAGGCCTTAGAAACCGAATTGGCTTTAGGGTTAAACGCACTTTCAACCATGGGCAATAGGGCGATTTCACTGGGCATACCACGCTTCTCAACTTCGACTACGATATGGTAAAGATAGCGTTGGCTACGACCTATCATGCGTTTGACGTAGTCCGGACGTGCTGCGTACCAAGCCTCATGATTCTTGGTGAAGTCGGATTCAACTTGCGGCATGTTGTAACCGCTGATGATGCGTTGTCTTAAGTCTGTTGCTGAATTGTCTGTCTGCTCGCTATTTTCAATATCTGGTAAATAACTGTGTGCAGGATCTGTTTTTAAAGTAGGACTGATGTTAAATGTCGGATCGATCAGATCCTTGTTGACATTGTTTGGGCTGTCGAGAATAACTATGTAATCGCCTTCTAGATTGGTTTCAGCGCACACATTGATAGCAATGAACGTGTGCGAGAAAAGTAACATGAGTAGTGCCGACTTTAGGGTCATGCAGGACTTTCTTTTTTGAAGCGATAAACCCGTCAATCTTAGCTAAGTTTAGCGCTCCCAGTCAAGCAAGAGTCGATTTAAAAATATTGATTTATCTTTATGATTTTAATTGATTTTTTTAGAAATTATTTCTCATGTTTCTTAGGGTTTTAAAAACTGTAATTGTATCAGGTGCTTGGAGTCCTAAAGCTGATGCAATTGTTTGATCATCGCATCTTAAAAAAGGGTTGGTTTCTTTCTCTAACCCAATTGAGCTGGGTAATGATGGCGTGTTAGATGCCCTCACTCGATTAGTGAGGATGATGCGATTGATCAATGCTGCGTTTTTTGAGTCAACTAAATTAGCAAACCTAAGGTTGTGTTCTGTATATTCATGCGCACAATAAACTAGCGTTTCATCTGGCAAGGCTGCAAGTTTTTGTAATGAATTGAATAGTTGTTCGTAAGTTCCTTCAAACAATCTTCCGCAGCCGCCCCCAAATAAAGTGTCGCCACAAAATAAGTGATTTAAGCCATAATATGCAACGTGTCCATTAGTGTGTCCTGGTATGTCCAGAACGGATAGATTAAGTTTTAGATTTGGTAAATGAATCAAGTCGTTTTCACGAACAGCTCGGTGTGTGAAGTCAAAAGATTCATTTGCTGGCGCAAAAACCTGAGTTTGATACTCTTTCAGTAGATTCTGAACTCCGCCGATGTGATCGTTGTGGTGATGAGTAATTAAAATTGCATCTAAAGTGAGATTTTCTTTTTGAAGTGTTGATATGACTGGCGCTGCATCACCTGGATCAATAACTGCAACATGGTTGCCGTTTTGAATCATCCAAATGTAGTTATCTTGGAATGCTGGAATGGGTCTAATTTTGAGCATGTGTTAGCGTAACATTTTATTGAGTGTTTTTATATTCGCAGGTTGCGCATGACAGAGAATCAGCAGTACTTTTTAAATGGAGCACTTGGTGAATACCTGAAATCAGAGGAGCAGGCATTATATGATGCGGCTGTTACTGATTTGTTTGGGTTTAATGCGTTGCAATATGGGATGTTAGAGCTGGATTTGCTGCGTGAATCCCGTATTCCTTATTGCTTGAAAGCTGATGTTGTTTCTGGAAATTTTCAGGCTGAAAGTCCTTTTTTACCACTCCCTGCTAGTAGTTTAGATTTGCTGCTTTTGCCGCATGCTTTAGATTTTAGTGATTTTCCTCAGCAAACATTACGAGAAGCTGAGCGAGTTTTAGTGCCAGAGGGGTATGTTGTACTAACAGGCGTTAATCCACTTAGCCTATGGGGATTGCGGCGTTCCTTGCAAAGAAAGTCTAACTGTTCCAATCGGCAAAATTTATGGGCAGGACAGTCTTTTGGTATTTTACGTATCAAAGACTGGTTGAATTTACTGGGATTCGAGATAGTTAGCACGCATTTTTCTTGTTATCGCATTCCAGTGCAAAATCAAATTTGGTCTAAACGTTTAGCTTTAGATGTTTTGGGCCGAAAGTGTTGGTCGCATTTTGGTGGTGTGTATTGTATTGTTGCTAAAAAACGTGTCCTTGGAATGAGGATCATCAAGCCAAACTGGAAAAAAGTTAAATTAAACTCTAAATTTGTAACAACGACATCTCAAAAAGATGAATTGTGTAAATAAAATTAATCTGTATATCTGATAAGAAACTAATTGAAAGACTGATGAATAAAGATCAAGAAATTGTTGTGATTTATGCCGATGGAGCCTGTAAAGGTAATCCTGGCCCTGGTGGTTGGGGGGCTTGGATTAGGATGGGTGAACATTCTAAAGAGTTATGTGGGGGTGAGCCCATTACGACTAATAATCGTATGGAATTAATGGCGGTCATTAAAGCGTTAGAAGCGCTTAAACGTAGTTGCCCAGTAAAAATATATACAGACTCTGTTTATGTTCAAAAAGGAATGAGCGAGTGGCTGAAGAGTTGGAAGGCAAGAGGTTGGCGAACAGCGGATAAAAAGCCAGTTAAGAATGATGACCTATGGCGACAATTAGATACGCTAGCCCAACAGCATCAAATTGAATGGTTGTGGGTTAAGGGGCATGCTGGAGATTTAGGAAATGAGCGTGCTGATGAGTTAGCCAATCGTGGTGTTGCTCAAGTGATGCAAGGTTAATAGATTATTAATAGAGATAAAGATGATGAGACAAGTTTTTTTAGACACCGAGACAACAGGGCTTTACCCAGCACAAGGTCACCGTATTATTGAAATTGCGGCAGTGGAAGCTATTAATCGTCGTGTGACAAATAATCATTTTCATGTTTATTTGAACCCCGACCGTGAAATTGACCCTGCTGCACAAGAGGTGCATGGAATTACATTGGAGTTTTTGCAAGATAAGCCACGTTTTAAAGATGTGGTGGATGAGTTTTTGGATTTTGTAGCCGATGCCGAATTGGTTATTCATAACGCACCTTTTGATGTGGGCTTTCTGAATTCAGAGTTAGGTAAGATTGATAGGCAAAATCTTGAAAAAACTTCAGGCAATATCATCGATACATTGAAAATGGCTAAAGAAATGCGCCCTGGACAACGTAACAATCTAGATGCGCTTTGTCGACATTTTGGTATTGATAATTCCAAACGAACCCTTCACGGCGCCTTGTTGGATGCTGAGTTGCTCGCTGATGTTTATATGTCGATGACTCGGGGTCAAGAGAGTTTAATGATGGACTTGGCTGAAGAGTCTGTTGTGGAGCAAGATTTAAGCGTAGACGTTGACGCTCGAACAATAAAAGTGTTGGCTGCCTCGCCCGATGAGTTAAGTGCACATCAGGAATATATTAAGGGCTTAAATAAAAATGGAGATTGTGTTTGGCAATCTTTGGAAGGTAAAACCCAAGAGGTGAGTTAGGCTAAGGCATCAGCCCAGCTGTTAGGTGTTTCGTATAATCGAACGCGTTCAAGTTTCAGGTGGTTTCCATAAACATCTTGATATTGCATATTCAAAATTCGGAAAGCTTCTGCAGCCATATTTTCAGCAGTAGGCACGCTATTCATAATCACGGTTTTATGATTAGGTAATGAGTTTAAGAAATTCAGTATTTCTGAATCGCCTTTGTATACTAAGAAAGCGTGATCCCAAACGTCGACAATCGCTTTCTTTGCAATGGCTTTAACATCCGAAAAATCCATCACCATTCCATTATCTGAAGAGTTTTCTTGTTGAATGATATCGCCAGACAAGGTGATCTCCATCGCATAGCGATGACCATGTAAGTTTCGGCACTGGCTTTTATGGCAGGGAATACGATGGCCAGAATCGAATTCTAATCGGGTGGTGATTTGCATAGGGCGAGATTATAGCACTTTAAAGAATAAGCCTAACATCAGCTTTATTGGCCTATTTCTTGTGTCATTGCTTGGTAAAACGCTAGTCTTACAGGTGAGATTTTGCCACTTTCAACTGCGCTAATCACTGCACAGTCAGGTTCGTGTAAGTGTTTGCAATTATTGAAACGGCATTTCCCTAAGAAAGGGCGGAATTCAATAAACGCATGTTCTAACTCTTCTATATTAAGGTGGTTAAGCCCAAATTCTTGTAAGCCGGGTGAATCAATTAAATCGCTATCCGAATCCAAATGATATAGATGTGCTGCTGTAGTCGTGTGTTTCCCACTGTCAAGAACGGTTGAGACTTCTTGGGTGCGAACAGCTGAGTTGGGTAGTAGGGCATTGACGATGGTTGACTTACCCATCCCAGATTGACCAACTAAAACACTGGTTTGATTTTTTAGCCATTGCTTCAATGGTGCAATATCATTTTTGGCAGATAGTGGCTGAACTTGGTAGCCCAAATTTTGATAAATAGAGAGCAGCTTCATTGCCTCTGTGTTATCAGCTAAATCACATTTGTTTAAAACGATGAGTGCTTTGATTTTTGCGGCTTCAGCGGCGATTAGACATCTGTTTAAAAGTGCTTCGTAAAAGCTAGGGGTTGTTGCCAATACAATAATGACTTGAGTGACGTTTGAAGCCAGTGTTTTGGTTTTATAAGCATTACTACGAAACAAAAGACTGCTGCGTGAATGTAGTTTTTCGACGACCCCTTCATGCGTGTCTGTCATCTTAACTTCAACTCGGTCACCGCAGGCTAAATCATTCTTTTTACCGCGAGTTACACAGCTTATTTGTGATCCATCTTCAACTTCAACGCCATAACGTTTGCCATATGCAGCTACAACTAAACCTTGTTGCAAAGCTTCCTTCTTAATTTGATTCAAACGATTACTTTTCGAAATGGTAATAGGTTTTATTGAGGTAGCTGGCGACGTTTAATTCTTCGTCTTCAAACCATTTTACGCCTAGCATTGTGTTGCAATTGCGAATCTGAGCAAGTAAGCCTCGTGACGTTTTTACTAAACGGTTTTCACGAGTGTATATGGCTGAGCCATTACCACCAAATCTGTCAGCGTGGCATTGAATACAATTTTTATCCACTAAGGCTTTACCAGCATCAGAATCGCCGCCAGCATATGGCACAGCGTTTGCGTTACTCGCAATAAATATTGAGAGTATTGCGCTGAATAAAAAAAGATTAGTTTTTTGCATGCAATTGATTTTAGCTTTTAAATTTCGCCAGTTTACTGATTCTAATACTTGCAGGTGGGTGTGAATCATAAAATGCAGAGTGTAGCGGGTCTGGCGTTAATGTCGAAGCATTATCACGATAAAGTTTAACCAGAGCTTCTATCAAATGTTTTGCGCTAGCGTGTGTTGCTGCATATGAATCAGCTTCAAATTCATTCTTTCGCGAGTAGTTTGCCATGATAGGTCTCAATACAAAAAGAAATACTGGGCTAACTAATAAAAATAGAATTAATGCCATATAGCTACTGGCTTCAGTTACACCTAGTCCATTATAAAACCAAGTTTGTTGTGATATCCAACCAAGTAGAGCAAGTCCTAGGAAACTGACACCAAACAACATGGCAATTCTTTTGATGACATGATGATGTTTGAAGTGACCGAGTTCATGCGCAAGTACTGCTTCTATTTCATCCTCGTTTAAGCGTTCGAGTAAGGTGTCAAAGAATACAACTCTTTTACTTGAGCCAAAGCCTGTGAAATAAGCATTACCATGGCTGCTGCGTGCTGATCCATCCATGACAAATAGACCCTGTGACTTAAATCCGCACTTGGTGAGTAATGTTTCAATTTTTGTTTTAAGGCTACCATCTTCAAGCGGTGTGAATTTGTTGAAGATAGGTGCAATAAACGTTGGATAAACTGCAAGCATTAGCAGGTTAAATACGCTCCAAATAGTCCAAAGGTAAAGCCACCAGTAATCACCGGCGCCTTCCATTAGCCAAAGCGCAGCAAATAAAATAGGTGCTCCTAAAAGTGTTCCTACTAAGCTCTGTTTTACCATGTCGCTAAAGAACATTTGGCGTGTCATTTTATTAAAACCAAAATGTTGGTCTACAACAAAAGTTTTGTAATAGTCGAAAGGTAAATCAATGATGCTGCTAATGATTAATGCAGTTGCAATGACTGACGCTCCTCTAAACATTTCTTGTGACGGTAAGAGGTTACGCCAAATTTCATCAATCGCTTGTAGTCCGCCTCCTACTGTTAGCATTAAAAGTAGTAATGCTTGAACTGTGCTCTCGGCAATCAGCAGTTTTGTTTTGGCTGTAGAGTAATCAGCAGCCTTTTGGTGAGCTTCAAGGCTAATATCTTTGGTAAATGCCTTAGGCACTTCATGACGATGACCTTGCATGAAGCTTACATGGCGTCTGCCCAGCCAAACACGTGTTAGCGTGGTTAAAATTAATAAGCTAATAAATAAAGTACTAAGTGTGGTTTCCATGATTCGTTACTTTTTCAGTTAAACTATGTACCTATTATAGAAGCATCGCTTCTTGTAAGGTTCACAAAAGCTTACTTTTTAAACAAATTTAATGGAAATCATGATGGCAAATCCGAATGACAATTTAATCTGGCTCGATATGGAAATGAGTGGCCTGATGCCAGACACTGATCGCATTCTAGAATTAGCAGTCGTAGTCACAGATCCGGAATTAAATGTCATTGCAGAATCCCCAGTGCTTGTGATTCATCAATCTGATGATGTGCTTGATGGAATGGATGCCTGGAATAAAGGTACACACGGTCGTTCTGGGTTAATAGAAAAAGTAAAGGCTTCAACATTAGATGAAGTTGCTGCAACTGAAATCATGATTGAATTTTTAAAAAAACATGTACCAGCAGGTAAGTCGCCCATGTGTGGCAATTCTATTTGTCAGGATAGACGCTTTATGGCGAGATATATGGCTGATTTAGAAAAGTACTTTCACTATAGAAATCTAGATGTCAGTACTTTTAAAGAGCTTGCTCGTCGCTGGAAGCCGGTCGTTTATTCGGGATTTAAAAAAGCTAGCCGACATGAAGCGTTAGCGGACATTTATGAATCAATTGATGAGCTTAGATACTACCGAGAGCATTTTATTAAGCTTGATTAAGCCTGTT
>ERZ1034363.800-NODE-800-length-19924-cov-3.365194_pt1 | contig 19924 bp, 20 predicted proteins | sample MGYA00520616_ERZ1034363 | MGnify/ENA primary metagenome ERZ1034363 (study PRJEB33736, sample SAMEA104284506) | Azolla filiculoides | biome: Urban; feature: Water surface; material: Ditch water | place: Netherlands | collected 2015-10-28 | depth 0-0.1 m ...
AATATCATTTCTAATACCTTTTAAAATTGACCTATGAATTTTATCGGATAAGCCATTATTAAGCATGCAGAATCTTCAAATTAATCAACATGGCATATGCCCTCAAGCGCAATTCATCGAATCTCCAAACTACGATTTGAGAGAAATCGACGATATAAGCTTAATTGTCATTCATAACATTAGCCTACCGCCAGGCGAATACGGTAGCAATGGCATCATTGATTTGTTCAAGAATCAACTCAACGCTAATGAACATCCTTATTATGCTGAAATTGCACATCTCAAAGTATCTTCACACTTTCTTATTCGCCGTGATGGTTGCTTAATTCAGTTTGTACCATGCACTAAACGTGCTTGGCATGCAGGCGTCTCGAACTGGAAAGGAAAGGAACGCTGCAATGATTTTTCAATTGGAATTGAGCTTGAAGGAAGTGACTTTGAGGCCTTTGAACCTAATCAGTACGAAACACTCAAATTGCTAATCGCATCATTAAAAACATTTTATCCAATTCAAGCAATCGTGGGTCACTCTGACATCGCGCCAGGAAGAAAAACGGATCCCGGCCCTTATTTTAATTGGAACGAAATTGATCGCTAATCAAGATTTAATCTGAGACTATCGTTATACTTCAAGCAAGAGTTAGTAATTATAAAAACGAAAGTAATACCAATGTTAAAACCGAGCACAACAATTCACACAACTGCCCTCATCATCGTATTACTGAGCTTAGTTTCATGCGGAAATAAGAGTGATAATAAAGAAGAAAAAAAACCACAAGGTTCATTAATTAGTGTAACGACAGCCGAATCAAAATCGCTTGAGCTACGAGAAGAAGCAATAGGCACATTAGAAGGGCTTATTGATCCTACGGTTGGAGCGGAAGCGGCAGGTCGCGTATTGAAAGTTTTCGTACATCCAGGGAATGTCGTAAAAAAAGGTGACCCCCTCATTTTAATTGATGCGACGGATTACAACCTACAACGCAACGAAGCACAATCAGAGGTTGCACGCTTAGAAGCGCTTGTTGCAAATCAAGGCCGCATCGTTGAACGTAATCAAACATTAGTCACCAAGAAGTTCATCTCACAAAACGCACTTGAAGATGTCACTACTCAACAAGCAGCTCTGCAACAACAACTCGACGGTGCAAAAGCGCGCATCGCCATCATTGACCATACCCGAGCAAAAACTAAACTCATATCACCGATTGATGGCGTTGTACAAAAACAAATCGTTTCAACTGGCGATTACGTCAAAATAGGCGACCCGCTTTTACAAATTATCAGTAAACAGCGTTTACGTGCGCATCTACCTTTACCTGAAAATATTGCTGCGAAATTACATGCAGGCATTAAAGTTCGTCTTAGCACACCAACTTCAAATACAGAAGTAATAAGTACCATTCATGAACTAAAACCGTTAATCAGTGAAACCAGTCGTGCTGTCGATGTAATTGCCGATGTTACCGACCAAGCTGGATGGCAACCAGGTGCTAGCGTAAAAGGATTAATTATTTTAGGGGAGCATACACAAGCGGTGATTGTGCCCGAGGAAAGTGTTGTTCTACGTTCGGCCGGTGAAGTTGTTTATGTCATTAAAGAGAATCTTGCCATTCAACATGTAGTAAAAACCGGACTACGCCAAGATGGGAAGATTGAAATTATCGAAGGCCTTAATGCCGGCGAAGTAATCGCAACAAACGGTGCAGCATTTCTAACAGACCAAGCTAAAATTAAAATTGAAGCTAATAAAAAGAATAAATAGGAAAATGCCGCATGACGTTACCTGAGCTTTCCATTAAACGCCACGTTTTTGCGTGGATGCTATCTGCGGTTATCGTCCTTTTTGGCGTAATCTCTTATCAACGGATTGGTGTAGACCGTATTCCATCGATTGATTTCCCAATCATCATGGTTAATACCACACTCAAGGGTGCCAACCCAGATGTTGTAGATGCAAGCATTACTAGCATTATTGAATCCGCAATCAATACAACTCCTGGCATTGATCATATTCAATCATCATCCTCACCAGGTGTCTCAACAATCACAATCACCTTTGCACTTAATAAAAATATTGATGTCGCTTACAACGAAGTACAGGCGAAAGTCAGTCAGGTACTTCGTCGCCTTCCCCAAGACACCGACCCACCAACCATTCAAAAAGTAGACTCCAACGCACAGGCAGTTATTTGGTTGGCGCTTACTGGTGACAGAACGATTCAACAACTAAATCTTTACGCAACTAATGTTCTTAAGAAGAAACTTGAAACAATCAATGGGGTGGGCGAAGTCACTTTAGGTGGTCGTCGTGACCGTGTAATTAGAGTCAATTTATCTCCAGATAGAATGGCAGCTTACAAACTAACCTCTACCGATCTGATTAACGCTTTTAATCGTGAACATGTTCAGCTTCCTGGTGGATTTTTAGTCAGCTCCCAAACTGAAAAATTACTCAAATTAGACCTTGAATTTCATAACGTACAAGATCTCGGCAATTTAATTATTCAACATAAAGACGGCGCACCTGTTCGATTGAAAGACGTTGCAAATATTGAAGACAGCATTACGGATAATCGACAAGTTGCTCGGTACAACGGCAAGCCTACAGTAGGTTTAGGGATGGTAAAAATCGCCAATGCCAATACCGTAGAAATTATTAAAGAAGTTGAACGCCGTCTTGATGAAGAAATTCGCCCGAATCTTCCACAAGGGATGAATATCGACATTTCAACCAATGACTCCATTTTCATCAATCAAATGGTTTCATCGCTCAAAGAGCATTTGTTCACAGGTACATTTTTAGCGGCATTAGTTGTATTCATTTTCTTGCGATCTATGCGCTCCACTTTAATTATCGCCACAGCCATTCCAGTATCTCTGTTAGGCGCAATTGCAGTAATGTACTTTTCTGGATACACCTTTAACTCAATGACCTTACTCGGCCTACTCCTACTGATTGGCGTTGTGGTTGATGATGCAATTGTTGTTCTTGAAAACATTTATCGTCATCGAGAGCATATTGATAAAAATCCAATGTCAGCCGCCATTAACGGCTCCCGAGAAGTAACCTTTGCTGTTATCGCCGCATCGTTATCCTTGGTTTGTATTTTTGCCCCTGTCATTTTTATGGATGGCATCATTGGCATGTTCTTTAAATCCTTTGGCGTAGTCGTGACATTTGGCGTATTAGCTTCACTATTCGTCTCCCTCACACTCACGCCGATGCTTTGCTCTCGTTACCTACAAGTTGGCCATACTGATAATAAATGGTACACAGCAATCAGCGACAAACTTAACAAGCTTGATACCTATTATCACAAGCTCTTAACGATGGCGCTTAATCGTCGTTGGACAGTGCTCATTTCAACATTCTTTTTTGTTATTGTTGGCGGCAGCGTTTCCCTTTCTTATGTCAAAAAAGACTTCGTTCCGGAAGCTGATGAAGGTAGCTTTAGTATCAATGTAAAAACACCTCTAGGCTCCTCTTTAGAATATACAAATGACCGCATGAAATTGGTGGAAGCAGCCATTGCAAAACATCCAAAAGAAGTTGCTAGTTATTTCTCTACCATTGGCTCTGGATCAAAAGGTCAAGTAAACCAAGGGAATGTCAACGTACGTCTCTTATCAAAAGCGGATCGCAAAAAAAGTCAGCAGGCTCTAATTAAAGAACTGAAAAAAGATTTCGATAGCATTCCTGGCGTAAAAGCCATTCCATCACCTGCATCGATTGCTAAAGGCCAACGCTCAGAAAAATTGCAATTCAACATCACAGGCAACAACTTAGAAGAGATTGGGCAACTCTCAAAAGCAATGCAACAATCACTCAGCAAAAACACAGAAATGGGGAAAGTGGATTTAGATGTACAGCTAGATTTACCACAGTTAGACATGGAAATTGACCGCCAACGCGCTACAGCTATGGGGTTAAATGCAAGCGATATTGCTGGCGCAGTCAGCTTATTTGCTGGTGGCATCAACGTTGCTAAGTACAACGACACTAATGGTGATGGTCAACGTTACGACATCCGCCTAAAAGCAACGGAAGGTGAACTTAAACAAGTTGCCGATTTAAGTAAAATTTACTTACGAAGCGCTAGTGGTGAGTTAGTACGTTTAGATTCTGTAGCCAGCTTCAAATCAACCCTTGGCGCGGCAGTGATTGGTCGCTATGACTTACAATATTCAGCTAACTTTTATGCGAACCCAAGCATGCCGCTAGGTGATGCTGTTACCCTCGTTAAAGAAACCGCATCAAAAATTGTACCTTCAAATTACAAACTTAAAATGACAGGGCAAGCAGAAGAATTCGGCAAAACAATTAAAAATGTGAAGTTTGTATTCTTACTCGCGCTCATCTTACTTTACATGGTATTGGCAAGCCAATTTAACTCATTCGTACAACCATTTATCATCATGCTAGCCCAGCCACTTGCCATTATTGGCGGTCTAATCGCCCTATTAATCGCAGGTGATTCTCTCAATATTTACTCTATGATTGGCCTAGTCTTGCTGATTGGATTAGTTGCAAAGAACTCTATTTTACTAGTCGACTTAACCAATCAATTACGTGAAAGTGGTGAAAGTATTGATGACGCATTAAAAGCAGCCTGTCCAATTCGTTTGCGTCCAGTTGTTATGACTTCTCTCACAATCATTCTGGCGCTATTACCTGCCGCGCTTGGCCTAGGTGCTGGTAGCGAGACAAACAAACCGCTTTCCGTTGCAATTATTGGTGGGATGATTTCTTCTACACTACTGACATTAATTGTAGTGCCGGCCGCTTATTCTTTGGCGATGAATGGATTAGACAACTTCAAGAAAAAATATAGGAAAACTTAATCTGACGCTGCTGGACGCCTCATAATTTTTACAAGATATTCCAGTTTTAAATTTGGCACTTTCACTTGCCACAAATCAGATTCAACAGGAAAGTCATTTAAATTTCCCGTGCGCTCATAACCCAAGCGCTCATAAAATTCGATTAGTTCTTTACGCACCGTAATCACAGACATAAAGAAACCAGCAACACGCCACTCTCTTAAGGTAATCGCTTCAACCGCTTGTATCATTTCTCGACCATAGCCTTTATTTTGCAAAGCAGGCTTTACTGCCACCATGCCAAGCTTGGCAGTGTTCTCATGACGCTCACAACAAATCGTAGCGACAATCTGATCCTTCAATACACCAACCAATATAAAGGCGTCTTCACGTCGAATAATTTCTGCCACTTCAGCAGTTGTTGTACGCAAACCATCAATCAAATCGGCCTCTGTCGTCCAGCCCAAACGACTAGTTTCGCCACGATATGCGGCATTAATTAGATCACTAATAGCTGAGGCATCACCGATTTCGGCTTTATGGAAACTAAGCATTTAAATCACTTCGACAATGGCTGTGTGAATTTCTGCAGGGTAAATTTCTGAACAATCACGCTTCCCACCATATCACCCTGCACGTTGACTGTTGTTCTTATAGTGTCGAGCAGTCGGTCGATAGGCAATAAAATTGCAATTGCTTCAAGAGGCAAGCCTACTGACTGTAAAACCATAACCATCGTGACCATACCAGCACTTGGAATACCTGGCGCACCCATCGCAGCAATCATGGCAGTAAAAAATACAATCATCTGTTGAGTCATGCTTAAGTCTATCCCAGCCAAATTGGCGATAAACAGTGCAGCAGACGCTTCATAAAGCGCCGTACCATCCATGTTGATAGTTGCCCCTAAGGGAATAACGAAACCGGCGATTTCAGGCTTTACGTGCAAATGTTGAGTGGTGCAACGTAATGTTACTGGCAAAGTCGCATTACTCGAACTCGTCGCGAATGCCGTTAATAAAGCTTCACGAGCACCCTGCCAAAACCACAAAGGAGATTTTCGAGTAAATAAATATAGAATTAATGGTAAAACAATGACGCCATGAAACAAGGTGGTGCCGACAACTACTGCAACAAACTTAGCTAAGGTATTCAACATGGCAGCATCTTGAACAGCAACCAGTTTCACTAAAAGCGCCATGACCCCCAACGGCGCTAAATGCATGATCCAGCCAACCATGCGCATGATGATTTCAAGACCTTCTTCAAACAAAGCTAATATATTTTTATAGCGCTCACCACCAACGACCAAAGCGATACCAAGAATTAATGCAAATACCACAACGGCAAGCACGTTCCCTTGAGCGAGGGCAGAAAACGGATTAAGAAATAATCCATGAAGAAATTGTGTGAAGAATTCTGACAATGGCAATTGTTTTGCTTCAAAAGCATGCAAGGAATTTTGGAACATATCCAAATGCAAACCCAATCCAGGCTTAAAGTAATTACTTGCCGCAAGCCCCAGGGCAATTGCAATCGCCATAGAGCTAAGAAAGAACATCAAAGTCACCACCCAAACCCGATGGATTTGTTGATGCTGCCTCAAATTAGCAATGCCCACAGCAATTGAACAAAACACCAAAGGAACAAGAATCATTTTAAGCAAATCAATAAATAGTGTGCCAACAACATTAGCGGCATACACACTATTTTGAAAAGTTGCTTGTTCTGGACTGATTCCGTGAAGATAAACACCCAGGCCTACACCCAAAATTGCACCAAGCAGAATTTGGATATTAAGGCTCAGGCGTCTCATGATTAAGCCTTTTTCTTAGTAGACTTAGTTGCGGACTTTGGTTTTGAGGCTAATTTCGTTTTTGCTGCGCTTTTAGCAATATTCTTTGCCTTAGCCACTGCTTTCTCATTTAAAACTTCTTCGTCCACACTGATAGCTGGATTATCCACATCTATCTTTTCTACTGGCTTGGCTGCTGTTTTTTCAAATACTGCGGCAAAGAAGCCATCTGTTTGATGTAAATGTGGAAGTAATTTTAAATACGGGCCAGTATCTAAGTTAATTTGCTGTTGTTGCAAAATAGGACCTGCAGGAACCAATACGAAATCTGAATTGGCTTTTAAGAATGCATCTGCAATCACTTCGTTTTCATCTTGCAACAAACTACATGTGGCATAAACCAAACGACCACCTGTTTTTACTAATTTAGCGGCACGCGCCAAAATATTCGTTTGCTTAACCGAAAGCTCTAAAACATCTTGTGGCTTTTGACGCCATTTTAAATCTGGATTGCGGCGCAGAGTACCTAAACCACTACAAGGTGCATCAACCAACACACGATCAAATTTACCATTCAAACGTTTTAATTTTGGATCAGCTTCACTGCTGATGACTTGGCTATGCAAATTAGACAGGCCTGAACGTTTTAGACGCTTACCTAAATTCTGCAAGCGCTTTTCTGAAACATCAAACGCATAAATTCGACCTGAATTACGCATCAATGCACCCATCGCCAAACTCTTGCCACCTGCACCAGCACAGAAGTCAGCAACCATTTCACCACGACGTGGCGCAACTAATTGCGCTAGCAATTGACTACCTTCATCCTGAACTTCAATCTTGCCATCCGTGAACAATACATGACGACTAATCGTCATCTTTTGAGGCATACGCAAACCATTAGGAGCATAAGGAGTAGGATTTACTTCTGTTTTTTCAGATGCAAATTTTGCAATCACATCCTCACGTGTTGCTTTAACCAAGTTCACACGTAAATCTAAAGATGCAGGTTGGTGCATACTTCTGGCGATAGTAAGCGCTTCTTCTTCGCCGTACTGTACAACCAATTTATCCCATAACCATTCGGGCAAATCAGCTTGCATGGCTTTGCTAATATCGTCAGTCTTTTTAGCTTTAATTTCTTGTGCCCACTCTTTTTGTTGTGCAGTAAGTGAGTCAGCCAAATCACGTGTGCTCATTCCTTGCACACGAACTAACCAAGCAACTAATAATTTACGTGGATCTTCACCATCAGAAACATAAGATAGAAATGATTTACGACGCAAAACGCCATAAACTGACTCAGCAATAAATGCACGATCTTTGGTGCCAAGGTCACGATTCTGCTTAAAGAACCACCCTAACTTGACGTCTGCAGGGCCAGTATTCGATAAGACATCTGCCAGCACCACACCAGCTAATCGTAAAAGGTTAGAGTTCACTATCATTTTGCTATATCGGTATTCAAGCGCGTTGCGACTAATTCGAACCCGCTACCGTCCTTTGCTATTTTTAAAATTTTAATCGGAATAAATCGATAATCCATTGCTAACCAAACCTCGGTTTTTTCATCTGGGTCACCGCTACTTTTTGCGATGTGAAACGCATTTAATTGCCCCATCTCAGTTTGAATTTTATCCTCACCCACAAACTGATAATCATAAGTCATTAATGTTTTGCCATTAGTTAAAGGGTATTGCATACGATTCAACGGCGGAACAAAAATAAATTGAAACAAGAAACTTAAAAAATCTTGAGTCCCTTCTGGTAAATCCAACACTTTTTCTGCTTTCGCATTTCTAATGGTGAGCTTCATCGCCTCCCAGTCAAAATGTGCGGTTTGTAACTTTTCCGGCTTATTAGAAAGCTCAAAACGATAATCCTCTGGCTGCAACCCCTCATCAGTTACCTTGCCAACGCTAGTTTCTAAACGCTTACCAGAAAAAGCTAAACTTGCCAGTCCTTTTGCTTCAGCCTCGCTACGAAGGCTGTATCGACCATCAGGCTCTGCCTGATAACGAATATGCGCTTTGCCACTTCCAAATCCCATTCGCTTAATTTCAAAGAACAAATCTACATAAGTTGGCGGTGGCAAAGGCGGCTCTTCAGCAAATCGCGGCTCTCGATCAAGAGTATCTTCAACGTTCATATTCGAAGTTTCAGCAACTTGATGTTGCTGATTAACTGAAGATGATTGTGGCCTTAATTCTTTCCTTTCTAAAGGAGGCTTATCCTTGCTAACTTTTTTGGGGAGTTTTTGAGCAACAGATTTTGGTGGTAAAACCAACTCAGCTTCTATCGTATGCGGCTCCAAATCAAAATCGGGCCATTCAAATTGCATGCCACCAAACAAAATAACGTGCATCAAAACAGAAAATAATAGCGCCCAAAACCACACCCAAGGGATCGCTAACTTTTTTAAATACTGCTTTAATTGTGCTGTTGGCAAATTGTTAACATCGCCTCAATAGAAAACTACTGAACAACGATACTCGTCAATATCTGCTCTATGACGGCACCTTTGTCATCTTGCATTAAGATACGCACAGGCAAATAATGCTGATCGACTGCTAACCAAAAATGCTTTTCATCAGCAGGCTCAACTTTGCCACTATTCGTTAATTCAACCACTTTAAATTGTCCTGCCGGCGTTTCCATTACATCGTCTTTAGAGATTAAATGGTAATGATAATTCCTTAATTTCTTACCTGTCGTGACTGACAAAAGCACCGCTTCAGAAAGTGGTGGGGTATGCATCCATTGGTAAGGATAACTCACTAAGTCTTGCGTACCTTTATTCAAAGGCTCAACCGTCTCATTACCTTTGGATTTCATAGTGAGCTGCAACTTAGTCCAATCAAAATCAGCAACAATAGACTTCTTAGGATTGTCTGCTTGATGTGATTCAAAGTGTAAAGGTTGCAAACCTTCAGCCGTCACCAAACCTTCGCTTTTTAAAATACGTTTACCAAAAAGGGCATACACGCCAATACCTTCAGTCACACTTTCAATTTTGTATTGATTACCTGACTGATGATAAGTCTCGGTCACTATCGCAAAAGGTTTGTCATTACGAATCGCTTGATAAGTAAGCGTGACTTGCTTAGGTGCAGCAAACGCAATGTTTGCCAACACCAACAAAGCCAAACCTAACAATCTAAGCTTCATATCAGTAAAGACTTCTTAAACAACAACTGTCGGCGCTTCGCCTGCTTGTTGGGCACGAATATGTCCAATTTCAAAGACTTGTTCGCCCTCTGCTTTCAATAAAGCCATCGCTGCTGATGCTTGTTCTTTAGCCACAATCACCACCATACCAATACCGCAGTTAAATGTTTTATGCATTTCACTTTCAGCCACATTACCTTGTGCTTGCAACCAAGTGAACAAAGCAGGCATATCCCAACTACCTTTTTTAATTTCCGCAGTTAATCCTTCTGGCAACACACGCGGCACGTTTTCTGTAATGCCGCCACCTGTAATATGCGCCATACCCTTCACTGGTATCGCTTCAATAAGCTTCAATAAAGATTTAACGTAAATACGTGTTGGAGCCATCACAACATCTTTAAATGGCTTACCGTGGAAATCTGCATCCATATCAATACCAGATTTCGCAATTAACTTACGAATAAGTGAATAACCATTTGAGTGAGCGCCACTTGAAGCTAAACCAAGCACAACATCACCTGTTGAGATGGTTTTACCCGTAATTAAGCTTTCTTTATCTACACAACCTACGGCAAAGCCTGCCAAGTCGTATTCGCCGGCTGGGTACATGCCTGGCATTTCCGCCGTTTCGCCGCCAACCAAAGCGCAACCTGATTGTTCGCAGCCTTGCGCAATACCTTTAATTACCTGTGCAGCAGTACCGACTTCCAATTTGCCACAAGCAAAATAATCTAAGAAGAACAATGGTTCAGCACCCTGAACCAAAATATCGTTGACACTCATCGCGACCAAATCGATACCAACGGTGTCATGTTTATTTAATTCAAAAGCGAGTTTTAGTTTTGTGCCTACCCCATCCGTACCAGAAACCAATACTGGATTCTTGAATTTCTTAGGCATTTCAAATAAAGATCCGAAGCCGCCAATACCACCCAACACTTCAGGGCGCATCGTACGTTTAGCAAAAGGCTTAATCTGCTCTACCAGCGCATCACCTGCTTCAATATCTACCCCAGCATCACGGTAGCTAATAGAAGTGTTGCCGGCTTGGTCATTAGAATTCAAGGCTTTCTCGCTTTCTACAAGATAAAAACAAATAAAAGGTTAAAATACGCTTTATTGCGGTATTTTTTGGAATACCCGAATTTTAACCTAAATGACGACTAAACGAAAAAAGACTCAGCGATAAAATTAAGTATTCATCATGCTTTTATTAGATAGTCTACCCAATTAAATGAAACAACTTTTACTCGACATTCAGCCGCTTGCTTTGCCTAGCCTCGATAACTTTGTCGTGGGTAAAAATGCTGAAGCATTGCACAGCATTAAAGAAGCACTCAGTCCTGCGCTAAACATTAGCAGTAATAACCGTTTTATTTATCTATGGGGCGCAGAGGGCAGTGGCAAAACGCATCTCATTAAAGCGAGCAAAGCGCTCGCTGACCAAAACAGAATTCCTTTTGTTTTTGCAGATGACGTTCATGCCCTTAACGACCAAGAGCAAATTGACTTATTTAACCAATATAACGAACTGCGCGCAGGTCAAGGTGTGTTAATCGCGACAGGGAATGCTTCGCCAAGCCAAATGGGCTTACGAGATGATTTAGCTACGCGGTTAGCCTGGGGCTTAACTTATCAACTACACCCTCTCACCGACGAAGAAAAAGCACAGGCTCTTAAATCTCACGCTGCGGCACGCGGAATGAATTTACCTGACGAAGTGGTCGATTATTGTTTACGCTATCTACGAAGAGATTTACCTAACCTCATGGCTACCTTAGACGCACTCGATGAATGGTCACTCACAGAGAAAAAACCAATCACCGTGCCTTTGCTTAAAAAACTGCTTCAACTTCCACTTAATATTTAGAACCAAACAATTGCTATGCTACGCCTTTCAGAAATCAAACTCCCTTTAGCTAATGCCACTTCGCTTCATCACGAACCCGAAGTCATTCAAGCTGCAGCGATTAAAAAACTTGGTATCCCAGCCAGTGATTTAATCAGCATGGCCATTTTCAAACGCGGCGTAGATGCACGTAAATCACATGCAATTTTGTTTGTGTACACACTCGATATCGAAGTAAAAAACGAAGCAAAAATTTTAGCAAAATTCAAAAAAGACCCGCACGTTAAAGTAGCGCCTGACACCTCTTACCACTTTGTAGCAAAAGCAAGCGATGACAACAAAACACCACGCCCAGTGATTATAGGCTTTGGTCCATCAGGGATTTTTGCAGCACTCATTTTGGCACAATCTGGATTCAAGCCGATTGTCTTAGAACGCGGCAAAGCCGTACGAGAACGCACTAAAGATACTTGGGGTTTATGGCGCAAAAGTGTACTCAATCCAGAATCTAATGTGCAGTTTGGTGAAGGTGGTGCCGGCACTTTTTCAGATGGCAAGCTCTACAGCCAAATCAAAGACCCTAAACATTACGGTCGCAAAGTACTCAATGAGTTTGTGAAAGCAGGCGCGCCAGAAGAAATTTTATACGTAAGCCATCCACACATTGGCACATTCCGTTTAGTAGGTATGGTAGAAGAAATGCGTAAAAACATCATCGAACTGGGCGGAGAAATCCGCTTTCAGAGTCGCGTAGATGATATTGAAATTGAAAATGGCCAAGTGCAAGGTGTCGTGCTACAAAATGGCGAGCGGATTGCAACCAATCATCTTGTGTTAGCAGTCGGCCATAGCGCACGTGATACTTTTGAAATGATCCACAAACGTGGCATTTATATTGAAGCAAAACCTTTTTCAATTGGCTTCCGTATTGAACATCCACAATCGCTCATTGACCATGCACGCTTTGGCCCGAATGCCCAGCATCCAGTCTTGGGGGCGGCAGATTATAAGCTCGTGCATCACGCCAAAAATGGCCGCAGTGTGTATAGCTTCTGCATGTGCCCGGGCGGAACAGTGGTCGCAGCGGCCTCTGAAGAAGGTCGTGTAGTCACGAATGGCATGAGCCAGTACTCACGTAACGAACGTAATGCCAATGCGGGCATTGTCGTGGGCATTGACCCTGAAAAAGATTACCCAGGTGACCCACTCGCTGGCATGGAGTTTCAACGAAAATGGGAAGCAAGAGCATTTGAACTAGGTGGAAGAAATTACAAAGCACCAGGACAACTCATTGGCGACTTTATCAATGGCAAACCCTCTAATGAATTTGGCACAGTGCAACCATCCTACACACCAGGGGTTCATCTCACAGATTTAAGCACCGCCTTACCTGAATATGCCATTACCGCTATCCGTGAAGCACTCCCTGCTTTTGCAAAACAGATCAAAGGCTTTGATTTACCAGATGGAGTACTGACAGGGGTAGAAACTAGAACCTCATCACCGATTAGAATTAAACGCGACGACGAAACCCTACAAAGCATCAATACCAAAGGGCTCTATCCAACGGGCGAAGGGGCTGGCTACGCAGGTGGAATTTTATCGGCGGCAGTCGATGGAATTAGGATTGCTGAAGCAGTTGGGTTTGATATTAGTAAGCAAAACTAAGCAGAAGTGACAGCAATTTCCCCACGACCTGTTTTGCCATGATTATCAGTCCAGATCACGACGACTACATCACCTGCCTTGGCATGATTCAAATGAAAAGTAAGGTAAGGATTTTTAGAAATACCAGTGCCCCATTGCGCTTCAAACACTATCTTTCCGTTTAAGCTAGCATTCACTAACTGAACAAAATTAGCAGGAATAAATTCGCCCAAATCATTCTTACGGCGCCCTGTTTCCATAGGGTGACCAATCAGCACTTTAACTTCAGTCACACCGCCTTTAAGCTGAGCACGCATTTTCATGGTATCTGCCATTTTAGCCACATCCATTCTCTAAAACTTCTACACGCTTTTTAGCTGAGAAATATTGATTACCCACTTTAATGATTGCTTGTACGTCTGAAGTTTCTGCCATCTTAATACGGGTAACAATATAAGGATCAGCGCCTTCACCAAATACAAAATGCGCAATCAGCGGCGTAGGATTGTTTTCTACAAGAATAGTGAGCGATTCACTATGCGCTATCTCACTTTTAACTTCAATTTGTACCACAGCACCGTTTTCCGCTTTATCTGGTGCAATGATTGTGATTTGTTTGGATTCTTTAATCTCACCAATACCTAAACCACTCAGCGCTGAATTTAATTTTGTGGATTCAAAAGCAGGCGAGTTCCACATCGCGGCAAACGCACGAATAGGGACTAAAACGAGCGCACTCGCCGCAAACAATATTTTTACAAAGTCTCTACGTTGCATAAGCTTCCTTATTTAAAAATCCCACTTTTTTTAGGCTCATCTATCATTTTTCTAAGCTCATTTAATCGGGCTTCAGCAATTGATTGTTGATAAAAGTCACCATCATTTGCACGCACTGCTAAGTCCATTTGTTCAAGCGCTCTTTGTAAATTGTATCGATAAAAATAACCTTCACCTTGCGCCTGATGACTCAACAAACGTTTACCTAAAAAGGCATAGGATTTTGACTTAAGCTCAAACAAAACTGGGTCACTAGGATAAAGCTGTTGTTTCTCATTAATAAATTTAATCGCTTGATCAAACTGTCGCACCCGAATCAAATGCTCGGCATAACCCTGAATCAAAGCACGATGATTAGGGTGGGTCGCCAAACCTGAAGTGTACGCCTTAGCTGCCTGAACAGGGTTGTCACGTGCCACTTCAATAGTGGCTGCCAAGGTTGCAAAGAATGCATGATTAGGTGCATTTGAACGTAGCCAAGCAAGCTGCTTACTTGCGCCATTTAAATCATTATTTCTAATGAGCGCACATGCCAAACCATAGTGCTGCGCAGTCTCACTGCTGTATCTCTTTTCTTTTAAGTTATCTTGATACAAAGCCACAGCTTGCGATGGTGTATTTAAGCTGGCTAAAATTTTGGCGCGAACATAATCGAATTCAGGGGAATAAGGTAATAAACGAAAACGACTTTGTGAAACGCGTGCTCGAACATCCGCAATACGTTCACCCGTCACAGGGTGGGTGCGCAAAAATGCTGGCGCACTACCCTCAACAAAACGTGTGCCTTTCTGCATCGTTTCAAAAAATGCAGGCATTGCATTTGTATCAAATCCAGATTGTTCAAGAATGCTGATGCCAACTCTATCGGCCTCTCGCTCGTGAGTTCTTGTGTAATCCAATTGCTTTTGAACTGCTCCTGCTGATGAAGCAGTCATCGCAGCACTAGCCAATTGTGTATTCGCACGAGCAGCCAAGACAGCTAGCGCCATACTTGCCATGCTAATAATAGAGTCATTTTTCTGCTGAGCTAACATTCTTGCCAAATGGTGTTGAACAACGTGGCCAATTTCATGGCCTATCACGCTTGCTAACTCCGACTCATTATTTGCAGCAATAATCAACCCTGTATGAACCCCAACAACACCGCCAGGCATTGCAAAAGCGTTAATACTGTTATCACGCACAACAAAAAAATTAAAAGACTGTGTTTTGTCAGGGCCGTTACTGGCGAGGCGCATCCCTAAATTCTGAATATAATCCTGAATCTCTGGATCACCCACGACTTCGTCACTTGACATGACATCGCGCATAATCTGATCAGCAATTTTCTTCTCATCTAAAGGCGAAAGCACTGTCTGCGAAACATCACCCAAATCAGGCAATTCGTCAGCCAAAACGCACGGGGCAAAAATACTAATAAGTAAAATGGTATAAACAAGCTTCATCATTGATATGATAACGATATTGAGTGCCAAGTTCACTGATTGAAATGAAATTTGGCTGAATAAAATTAGAAAAAGGCATAGCTTATGAGTAGCACCCTCACGCATTTTGATAGCCAGGGCCAAGCGCACATGGTCGATGTTGGGAACAAGTCAGATACAAATCGCGCTGCCATCGCCCAAGGTAGCATTAGAATGCTACCTGAAACACTGGTGTTAATTATGCAGGGTGATGCAAAAAAGGGGGATGTTTTAGGTATCGCCCGAATTGCTGCTATTCAAGCCTCAAAGCGTACTGCAGACTTAATTCCTTTATGTCATCCAATCAGCCTAACTAAAGTGAGCGTGGAATTTAAGATTGATACCCCAAACAACACGATTAACTGTCAAGTCCTCGCACAATGCACAGGAAAAACAGGCGTGGAAATGGAAGCATTGACTGCGACCAGCGTCGCATTACTCACCATTTACGATATGGTCAAAGCAGCGGACAAAAGCATGGTCATCAGTGAAATTAAATTGCTTGAAAAACAAGGCGGAAAATCAGGTCATTGGATAGCGTAAAATTTCCATTAATAATTAAATTGAATATTAATTTCCGAGTCCTGATTAATCTGAAACTCACTATCTTTGAATGCTGGGGGCCCCATCACTTTAGGGTTGTTTGATAAGCCATAACCTTCAGTTGGAATCATCCCAAATCGCTTATTCATTTGATTATTTCCATCTTCATCATGATAGGTCAATACAGCATAGCTGCCAGCGTCAAGGCCAGAAAAAACAACTGTTACAGTGCCAGCTATTGCAGGTTGCTTGATAATTTTTAACGCTTTTGCACTTTTACGAAATGTTGCTGAATCAGAATAAAGCTCAACGACAATATTCCCCTGATCATTTTTAATGTTAGTTAAATGAATAGTTAACTGATGCCCTTCAGCAGCAAATATTGTTGTTGAAAATAAAAGGCTTAATGTGACAAAAGTCTTAAATAATAATTTCATCGAATGAATAATCCTTTTTGCTATTAATGAATTTTTAATCTTCAACTGGCAAGATTAGATTCTTTTTACCAGTTTCACACATCTCTGCTTTTAATTCGTATGCTCGTAATAAGCCACAAAATAAATCACCATGATCCAAAGGATAACTTTTAAACTTTTCTAACTGACCGAGTTTTATATCAAAGTGCTCACCCAGCCATAATATAGCGGGCACATGCGTTTGTTCTTTGGGGGCAATCATGTAAGGCGCAGCGTGTAAATAGATATCGTGCTCACCTAATGATTCTCCATGATCTGCAATATAAAACATTGCTGCCTCATATTTACCATCATATTTCTTCAAGAAATCAATTGTATTTGAGAGAAAATAATCGGTATATAACACTGCATTATCATAAGCATTGTCTATTTCAGATTTGCTGCAGTTACTTAAACGACTGTTTTTACACACAGGACTAAAACGTTCAAATTCTTTAGGGTATCTTCGATAATATTCAGGCCCATGATTTCCCATTTGATGCAGCACAATCAATATGTCATGGCCGTTATTTTGTTTAATAAACTGATCCAAGCCACTTAACATACCGACGTCTCTGCATTCGTTATCGCACTTGGGATTAAGAGTTGGGGTTTTAAAATCCTCATATTTCACATGAAGTGCAACACCCTTAGAGTCTGAGTTGTTATCTCTCCATAATATTTTCACACCATGATCTTTTAAAACATCGAGCACATTCTCAATTTGAAGTGCTCTATCATAATTAAAGTCTTTGCGTTTTAAAGATGAAAACATGCAAGGCACAGAGACCCCGGTAGAGGTTCCGCACGAGGTAACATTATCAAAACTAATAACAGACTGTTTCTGCAACATTGGGTTTGTTGGTTTTGAATAACCATTCAAAGAAAAACGGTCTGCTCTTGCTGTCTCACCTACCACCAAAATGATGAGTTCATTTTTTTCTCCTCCTCCAGAAAAATGCGCATCTTTAGCAATTTTTTTAATGCTTGAAGATGATGAATGCTTGAATTTATTTTTAATAAATAGCCCTGAGGAATAAATAAAGTAAGTTGGATTAGCGTAAAACCTAACGATTTTGTGCTCCCTTACAAAATCAGCATAATCAGCACTAAAAGCAGCAACTGTTGGGATCAACATACCCAAACTTAGAATAAGAATGAACAATTTTGATTTGAGCTCAACTAAAATTTCTTTAGTCTTAGGCCAAAATTTAATTGCAAGAATGGCTGGAATAATGCCAAGAAATATAGTTCGGACTATAAAACCCATACTCAAAAGGGCGCTTATTTCTTTACTATCTGACTGGAAAATATTTGCGATCATGACATCGTCAATAATGACGCCATAGGTGTCCATAAAAAAACCTGCTTGTGCAGAGAATACTAAAATTAGAGCAATAAACCATCGCGTCATCACACCATGGCATATTGCAATCATGAGCATGCTCGAAGTCAGTACAAAAAATACTCCTAAGGATATTAAAAATAATAAGTTGCTATCGGCAACTGGATATATTTCTACTAGGCGACTAAATAATGAAAAATTACCGGTTAATAAAATAAAAGTAGTCGCAATAACAATAGCGAGATTATTGGCAGTAAAGATTTTTTTGAAAAACATCAAAAGTTTTATCCATATCATTACAAAGTGATATGGAGTATTGGCAAGATACGTACCAAGTATTTATTCAAGGCTTATTTAAAAATAGTTTATTAAATACAGATGATTAACGGCTTGAGTAGGAGGAAATAAATAATCTAAGAAATTAAAATGTCAGATAATGCGCAAGGGTTGAAAACTTCCATGCAATATATGCGCGATTCATGATGGACTAAATTGATAATTAAAGAAACACTCGTATAAAAAACCGAATATATTGAAAAATAATTAATGGTAATACGATAAATATGAGTCGATTTAACTGCCAGGCCATTTCAAGATCACCATCTAGAACAGCTAATGTTGCACGTGTTAGTCCGCAACCCCAGCAATAATTAAAACCAAAGAAGTAATTGAAAATACAAGGCGGGGAATATTGAAGTACAAAATTAGGTGCAGCAATTGCTGCTACACCTAAGCCTGTTAGTAATACGAATACTAATAAATCAAATGATCTAGCCGCGTTTGAGTGGGCGACCATCGATATCTCTGAAACTACCAACTGCGATCATAATAAAGTCGACAATTGTCCAAATACCACAACCACCCAATGTAAATAACATCAGAACACCTGTACCAACTTTACCAGTATAAAAACGGTGAACTCCGAATGCGCCTAAAAAGAAGCAAAGTAAAAGTGCTGCAACAAATGATTTATCAGATTCACCTGCGACTGATGAGTTTGAATTTAGTGATACACCACATTTAGTGCAAATAACTGCTTTCTCGTTAACTTCATTACCGCATGATGGACAAAACGCCATGACAACCCCTTTAATATGAATAATTGCTTTAGTGACTAAATGCCACTTACCAAAATATTATCAGAAATAGTATGATCAACAAAATGATTAAGCTGATACAACTCAATTTTTAAAAGCCTGGTGAACTATGTTTGATTTTTTATCTTTATTAATACTTGCAATTGCCTGTAGTGCAGCTTGCGGGTTTAGAGTTTTTCTGCCGCCACTGGGCCTGGGGATTGCCGGACATTTTGGAGCACTCACGTTAAATTCAGAAATGCTCTGGCTAACAAACTCGTGGACACTTACTCTACTTGGCTTAGCAAGCTTATTCGAAATTACTGCTTACTATATCCCATGGGTCGATAACTTATTAGATAGCATCACAACACCTACGGCAGTAATTGCTGGCACTCTACTAACCTCCACCATGCTTACAGAATACGACCCTGCAGTGAAATGGTCATTAGGTTTAATCGCTGGGGGAGGTGCTGCTGGAGTAGTACAAGGCTCTACCGTTGCGATTAGAGCTAGTTCAACAGCCCTCACGGGCGGATTGGGTAATTTTATTGTTGCAACAATTGAATGGATTTTAGCTGCACTGATTATTTACTTAGCCATTATTTTTCCATTACTAGCAATTTTATTACTCGGTGCCATTTTATATGGGACCTTTTTAATCATCCAAAAACTACGAATGAAAATAAAGCTACGAAAGCGCGAAAGCCTCTACTGACATAAATGGCTGGCGAACGTCTATTAAGTCAGCAACTAATTTCGCACTGGCTGGCGCCATGGTCAATCCATATCGGAAATGACCAGTATTCAAATACAAGTTCTTAATAGTCGGATGCGCTGAAATTGTAGGGAGGTTTTCTGGCGTACCAGGACGCAAACCACTCCAATGCTTAATAATAGGGATGCCTTTTAATGCCGGCATAATTGCTTCAGCTTTAGCTGCCAATTCAACACGCACCTGTTCCGTTGTTGAGCTATC
>ERZ1034363.803-NODE-803-length-19835-cov-10.008503_pt1 | contig 19835 bp, 14 predicted proteins | sample MGYA00520616_ERZ1034363 | MGnify/ENA primary metagenome ERZ1034363 (study PRJEB33736, sample SAMEA104284506) | Azolla filiculoides | biome: Urban; feature: Water surface; material: Ditch water | place: Netherlands | collected 2015-10-28 | depth 0-0.1 m ...
GTAAGTTGTTTAAAGACTTCGGAAACGTCCATGCCGATGGCTTCGTTACAGGTGAGTAGGCCAAAGTCCGTGTAGAGGCGTGCTGTACGTGGGTGATAGTTGCCGGTACCCAGATGCACGTAGCGACGCAACATCGGTATGCCCCGTTCATCCTCTTCCCGCCGCAGTATAAGTAGCGCTTTGGCATGAGTTTTGTAGCCAACGACACCGTAAACAACGTGCGCACCTACTTCTTCCAGTTTTGTTGCCCAGCTGACGTTGGTTTCTTCGTCAAAGCGGGCCAGCAGCTCAACCACCACGGTAACTTCTTTACCGTTCTGGGCGGCACGAATGAGTGAGTTCATGAGCACCGAGTCGGTGCCGGTACGGTAAACCGTCATCTTGATGGCAACCACTTGCGGGTCGGTGGCGGCTGATTCGAGTAACTGGATGACCGGCGTGAAGCGTTGGTAGGGGTGGTAGAGCAGTACGTCACCTTTACGGATGACGCTGAAAATATTTTTGCCCTTTTCCAGGCGTTTGACTTCGCCCGGTACAAAAACGGGGAATTTAAGTGCCGGCCGATCTACCCAGCCAGGCACCTGCATTAGGCGTACCAGGTTGACCGGGCCTTCAACACGGTAGAGATCCTTTTCTTCCAGCCCAAACTGCGTGAGCAGGAATTCAGTCATGGCGGGGGAGGTGTTGTCTGCCACTTCCAGCCGGACGGCATCGCCGAAGTTACGTTGTGGGAGCTCGCCCTGAATTTTGGCACGCAGATTTTTGACTTCTTCCTCATCGACGAAGAGATCTGAATTGCGCGTAACGCGAAACTGGTAGCAGCCCTGTACCGTCATCCCGCTAAACAGTTCCCCTACAAAGGCGTGAACGATCGAGGACAGGAAGATAAAGGTGTATTCCGATTCTGGTGTCAGTTCTTGCGGCAAACGGATAATGCGCGGTAGAACACGGGGTGCCTGAACAATGGCAATGCCGGAACTACGTCCGAAAGCATCACGGCCTTCCAGTTCCACGATGAAATTAAGGCTCTTGTTGTAAATGCGCGGGAAGGGGTGTGATGGATCAAGACCAATCGGGGTCAGGACCGGCATGACTTCCCGGAAGAAGTAGTCACGTATCCACTCACGTTGTGCATCCGTCCACTGGGATCGGCGCAAGAAGCGGATGCCTTCGTTCGCGGCAGCTGGCAGCAGGGTGTCGTTCAGTTCGCGGTACTGATCTGCAACAAGTCGATGTACAGCCGAAGAGACCTCGTCGTAGGCTTCCTGGGGCAGCAGGCCGTCGGTTGTGCGCGTCTTGCTATGTCCCTTGATCTGCTCTTTAAGCCCGGCCATGCGGATTTCAAAGAATTCGTCCAGATTGGATGACACGATACATAGGAAGAACAGCCGCTCAAGCAACGGCACCCGTTCGTCCTGTGCCTGGGCAAGCACCCGGCGGTTAAAGGCGATCAGCCCCAGTTCACGGTTCAGAAAATGGCTGGGGGGTGCGTTATGTGCCGTCGGTGTCATGGATCAGAGGTAGTGTCAGAGTATTAATTAGCAAAGTAAGCATGGGTATTGTGACAGGAATATGAAAACACCGTTTTTTGGACTGAGAAATTTGCCTAACGCCTGATATGCCACTGGGTTAAAATCAGGGCTTGTGGCTTAGCCATCAAACAAGGGACAGGCATGCAGTACGAATCGATCGCCGCAGTAGATCTGGGATCCAACAGCTTTCGCCTAGAGGTGGGGCGCGTTGTCGACGATCAGATTTACACCCTGGATTCGCTCAAGGACGCAGTAAGGCTGGCTTCCGGGTTGCAAGCAGATAAAAGCCTGGACCAGGCTTCTCAGGATCGTGCGCTGGTCGCGCTATCACGTTTTGGAGAGCGTCTACGCGGGCTGCCCCAGGATGCGGTACGTGCCGTGGCGACGAATGCTTTGCGTGTGGCTAAAAATGCGAATAGTTTTCTGCTTCAAGCAGAAGCGGCGCTTGGCTTTCCGATTGAAATTATTGCCGGCCGGGAAGAGGCACGCCTGATTTACATCGGTGCGGTGCATTCGCTGCCGGCTTCTGATCAACAACGTCTGGTTTTCGATATTGGCGGCGGCTCCACCGAGTTCATCATCGGTTCAGGAATGAAGCCCCTCAAACTCGAATCTCTCTTTATGGGGTGTGTCAGTTATTCGCTGCGCTATTTCCCGGACGGTTTGATCGATCGTCGTCGGTTGCGCGAGGCGCAGATGGCCGCCGCTAAAGAGGTATCGTTGATTGCGCACGCCTATAGGCAAACAGGCTGGGGGGAAGCGATAGGCTCTTCCGGGACAGCCAGTGCTATTGCCGAAATATTAGAACAGAATGATCTGAACCCACGGGGCATGACGGGTATTACCCGATCCGGTTTGGATAAGCTTTGCGCGCTCATGATTCGCTACAAGCACATTGACGCTTTACCCTTACAGGGTGTTAAGTCAGACCGAATTCCTGTGTTGACGGGTGGCATTGCGATTATGTCGGCCATTCTTGATACCCTAGGTATCCAGCAGGTGACCTATGCTGATGGCGCGCTGCGTCTGGGTGTTTTATATGATTTGCTCGGGCGCTTTCATCACCATGATATGCGTACGGCTACAGTGAAGCATTTTCAACGTCGTTATCAGGTTGAGTCTGACCAGGCGAATCGTGTGAGTGATACCGCAATTGAGATCTTCTCTGATTTAATGGGGCTCAAGCTGCGTAGTGCCGAAGAGCGTGAGCGCGATCTGCAATTTGTCCGCTGGGCGGCCGCATTGCATGAAGTGGGGTTGTCGATCGCCCACAGTGGTTACCATAAGCATGGCGCCTATATCCTGGGCTACGCTGATATGCCGGGTTTTTCCAAGATGGATCAGGCACGGTTGGCCCTGCTTGTTCTTTGCCACCGCGGAAAGCTCAATAAAGTGGATGCGCTCAGCCGCGACGATATGGCCTGGCGCCAAGTTCTGGCGCTGCGCCTGGCGGTTATTCTGCATCGTTCACGTCTCGAATCCGGGGTGCCGGAGCTACAGGCATCGGAAACCGTTAACGGATTTACCCTCCAGTTGCCAGCTGTTTGGTTGGATGACAACCCAATGACTATGGCGGCTTTACGAGATGAAACGGCGATTTGGGAAGAGGCGGGATTCCGTCTACGTATCCGTGCCACGCGTCGATGATTCATTCGGGGGCGATTGATCCGGCCTGGCTGGTCACTGGCTTTCTCATTGCAGGCTGGTTTTACCTTCTGGCCTTGCGACCTTTTTCAGTGCTGCTAGCTGATATTAAAGAACGCTGGCCAGCCCTACTGATCGCTGCCTTGGCACTCGTGGTGCTCTGGCATATCCGGGCAACAGTATTGCCGGGGTTAAGCCTGCATCTTATCGGGGCTACATTATGTACGCTGGTTTTCGGGCGTCGTTTGGCGCTGCTGCCATTAACCATTGCACTGGTTGTGTCACAAATCACTGCTGTAGGTGAATGGCGCACATTAGGCCTTAATGCCTGCCTTCTTGTGTTGTGGCCAGTTGCATTGACCCAGCTCGTGGCACATCTGGTTGATCGGCTTCCTTCGAACCTTTTTGTATTCATTTTCGCCGGCGGATTCTTTGGTGGGGCAGGTGTCGTGTTGCTGACCGGCTGGCTGTTGACGCTGATGTTCTGGTTGACCCAGCTATATCCATGGGGGCCATTACTCGAAGACTATGCCGCCTATTGGTTGCTGGTGGCCTTTTCGGAAGCCTGGTTGACGGGCATGCTCTTAACCGTGATGGTGGTCTATCGTCCGGATTTGGTACGTTTATTCGATAGCGCCCGTTATATCGATAACGCCTGAATCATGTTGCGTACTTCTCTAACCCGGCTGTACCGATTGGCCTGGCCGGTACTGATCGCCCAATTGGCGACTATTGGGATGATGGCTATTGATACGGTGGTTGTTGGCCGATCCAATACCGATAATCTTGCTGCACTGGCTGTCGGTGCCAGTATTTACGTGTCCCTGGCGCTTGCGCTCTCCGGTATTGTCCAGGCCTTGTTGCCGGGAATTGCCCATCAGATTGGCCGGGGCGATAAGGCCATGACCGGCAAACTCATTTATCAGGCTTTCTGGCTCGTCGTTTTGCTGGCAGTGTTTGGCGACCTGGTGCTTTGCTTTCCTGGTTGGATGATCGCGCTGGCCGAACTGCCGCCAGCGGTAGAAGCCTTGACCCGGGATTATCTGTTCATTCTGGCATTTTCTTTGCCGGCATCGTTGGGATACCGTGCTTTTCATGCCATTGCCGGGGGTGTTGGTAAAACACGCCCATTGATGTGGCTGAGCCTGGGTCAGACTACCGGCCATGCGTTGCTAGCGCCGATCCTGGTTGATAGCCTCACCCTCGGATCATTGTCGTTGGGGATGGGATTAGGTGTTAGCGGGGCAGCGCTGTCTCAAGCCATGCTTGCCTGGATGGTTTGCGGCGCTGGCATTCTTGTTCTGTGGAAAGCACCGATTTACCAGCAATTTTTGGAAAGTGCCCGTTGGACGGGTCCTAATTGGCAGGTGCAAGCCAAGTTGCTTCGCGTTGGCCTACCCATGGGACTTTCTTATTTTGTCGAGATTACGGCGTTTACGGTGATGGCGATCTTTATTGCACGTCTGGGACCAGAGGTACTATCGGGCCACCGGATCGTCGCCAATTTATCTGCCATGGTTTATATGTTCCCCTTGGCGATTGGTACGGCGACTGCTGCGCTCGTCGGTCAGGCAGCAGGTGCCGATCGAGATGACGAGGCGCGTGCAATGGCACGTAGTGCCTTTATGGTGGCCTGCTGTGGGTCGGGGATGCTCGCCGTTCTGCTCTGGATCTTTCGTGCCGAATTGGCTTGGCTGGGCAGCCCGGATCAGGATGTGCAGATGGTGGCTGTGAGCCTTGTCGGCTTTGTGGCGGCATATCAGTTGTTTGATGCCGCCCAGACGGTTGCCGCATTCGCATTACGGGGCTATCACGTTACTTTGCTGCCCTTGGGCATCCATCTTGCAGCCTTCTGGCTGATTGGCCTCTGGGGAGGCTACCAGTTGGCTTTCTACGGACTGCCCCTGTTAGCTATTAGCCCGATGGGTGCATCCGGTTTCTGGTGTGCGGTACTTGTCGCCACCATGCTGGCTGCAATTGGCCTGGTAAGTCTGTTGATCTGGGTACAAAGACTGCGGCGCGCGCAAATTTGACCCAGATCGGTGTTCTAGCTTACTTGCGTGGGGGCATTACGGGTGGCCAGCTACCATCAGCACGTTTACAAAAGCGGTAGTAACCAGCGCTTTTGACGTTTTCAGCAATATTCACCATATGCACTACACGGCAGTTGGCGTCTTTTTCAGGATCGGGATAAGGGGTCAGTGTGCCGAAGGCACCGGTGCCCGGATTATTCCACTTGATTTCCGTCCCATCTTTAGCTTTCAGGGCTTCATGGGCTGCCTCATTAAAAAATTCAGCATCCTGGTCGGTAAAGCGCGACATCGCCTGGTCAGCCATAAAGGCCATATTGGCAGCCTGTGCCAAACCGCTGCCCAGAAGCGTTAGGGCAATTGCGAGTGCTGTGAGTGTGTTTTTGCGCATACCTGAACTCCTGAGGCGATCTCGTTAAATGACTAAATTCAGCCGCGGGTGCTGGCCTGGCTGGAAACTTCGACCAGTGTCACCGGGGGAAGTTGCTGCCAGCCTTGTTTCCTGTGTTCGGCTATCACGGTCGTGAAAACGCCGCCACGTACGTAAAACTTAGCGGTCAGACGCATGAAGCGGGGCGCTGTTGCTACAACAAGGTCATCCAGAATCCGGTTGGTAACGGCTTCATGGAACGCGCCCTCGTCACGGAAGCTCCACATATAAAGTTTGAGGCTTTTTAGCTCTACACATAGCTGATCCGGGATGTAATCCAGGATCAGGGTAGCAAAGTCGGGTTGCCCGGTTTTCGGACAAAGACAAGTAAATTCAGGGATTTCCATATGAATCGTGAAATCCCGCTGAGGTGTGGGGTTCGGGAAGGTTTCTAGGGACTTGGTCGGTTGCGTGCTCATAGTGGCGGCTCTTCTGTGTCTGGTTCTCTGCAACTGATATTATAAGCAGCCTTTACCGGCAGTTCAGCCTTATTCTTGGTTGAATGCCCATTAACAGTCGTCCGCTAGCGGGCGCAACACGAAATATGCGACTCACCAAGCTTAAACTTGCCGGCTTTAAATCCTTTGTAGATCCGACAAATGTCGAACTTCCGGGCCAATTGATTGGCGTGGTGGGTCCGAACGGTTGCGGCAAATCAAATATTATCGATGCGGTACGCTGGGTGCTGGGTGAGTCCCGGGCAACCGAGCTGCGTGGCGAATCGATGCAGGACGTGATCTTTAACGGCACAACCACACGTAAGCCGGTATCCCGCGCTAGCGTCGAGATGGTTTTCGATAACAGCCTGGGCCGCGCTGTGGGGCAGTGGTCGCAATACGCCGAACTCTCGGTGAAGCGTGTGCTGACACGTAATGGTCAATCTGATTACTTTATTAATAATCTGAAGGTTCGCCGCAAGGATGTGACGGATCTATTCATGGGTACGGGTTTAGGCCCACGTGCATACGCCATTATTGGCCAGGGTACGGTGTCTCGTATTATCGAAGCAAAACCGGAAGAGCTACGGGTTTTCCTGGAAGAAGCTGCCGGTGTCACCCGTTACAAGGAACGCCGTAAGGAAACCGAAGGCCGTCTCTCTGACACCCGTGAAAACCTCGCACGTCTGGAAGATATCCGTCAGGAACTAGGTGCCCAGATCAATCGGCTGGAGAGCCAGGCTGAAGTGGCCGAACGTTACCAGAGCCTGCAGGCTGAGCTGATTAGTACCCAGCAGAAACTATGGTCGGTAAAGCTGCTTGAAGGCCGTACGGATGCCCAGCTACTGGCTGCTGGCCTAGGTGCCGCCCAGACAGAACTCGAAGAGACCGTTGCCCGGCAGCGAAATATTGAAGCCGAGCTGGAAATACTTCGTGAAGCCTATTACACCGCTAATGATGTCGTCCAGACGGCGCAAAGCGCTTTCTTTAGCATCAATGCCGAAGTTGCTACGATTGAAGCCGATATCAGGCACCGTCAGGAAACCCGCCGTAATCTTGAAGCCCGTTTGCAACAACTGACAATCGATCGCGAAAGCTGGAAGCAACGTCAGATTCAGGCAGAAGAAGACTTGGTTCGCTGGACCGAGTTGCAAGAACATGCCGCCATGCGTCTGGCGCAGAACCAGGAAATGCTGGAGCGCGCCCAGGAAGGCTTGCCTGCATTTGAAGATGCCGAGCGTGAAGCGCAGGCTCAGGCCAGCCAGTTCCGTGGCGAACTGTCGGGTCTGGAACAGCGCTTGCAAGTGGCTCAGGCCAACCGTAGTAACGCAGAACGCAATCTGGCACGCATTACCCAACAAATAGAACGTTTGCAGCGCGACGAAGCAGCACTGGCACCGCCTGACGCGGACCAGCTGCAGGCGCTAGCCGAGCAACGTGAATCGGCTGCTATGGCACTAGCCGAATTGCAGGAACAGCAGGCGGTGGCTGAAGAAAGCTTGTCTGTTGCCGAACAGCATTTGCAGGATTCAACCGATAAGCAGCGCACGCTGCATCAGGAATTCACCCAGACGCAAGCGCGTCATCAGGCCCTGAAGCAGTTGCAGGAACGTGTTCAGGCGAGTGGGTCGCTGCCAGATTGGCTGCGTAAAGTTGGCCTGCAGGAACGTCCGGCGCTTTGGCAGAAAATTCGCGTGACGAGTGGTTGGGAGCTTGCTGTAGAAGCCGTGCTCCGAGATCGTCTGAAAGCAGTGGCCTGTGGCCAGCAGGATCTACCTGAACTTGATCGTTGTTTTGCCGAGCCCCCTGCGTTACGACTAACGCTCCTGTTGCCAGAGGCGGCTGGTGCAACGATCACGGAAAGCGCAGACGCATTGATGGCGCAGGTGGAATGCCTGGATGGCCAGATGAAACCGGTGCTGGCACGCTGGCTGTCCGGTGTTAGGACGGCACCTACTTTAGAAGCTGCGCGAGCCATGCAACCCCAGTTGTCGGCCGAGGCGACAGTCGTTACGCCACAAGGACATCTGCTGGATCGATATAGCGTTACGTTCTTCGCGCCGGATGCCGGTGACCATGGCTTACTGGAACGTCAACAGGAGCTAGAAAACACCCAGGCCCGTGTTGAGGCCCTGGGTGCGCCATTGGATGCAACCAATGCGCAAGTGGAAACGGCACGTGAAGCGCTGCGCACAGCCCGTCTAACTTTAGAAGGGTTGCGTCAGCAATCTCAAGCCGCGCAGGCAGAGCAGAATCGCCATGCCATTGAGCATGAGAAACTGGCTCAGGCCGTTCGTCATTATGAAGAGCGTTTGCGGGCGTTAAACGCAGGACGTGATGAGCAACAAGCCGAATTGCAGGCGGAGCAGTTGCGTCTTGAAGAACAGAATGCGCTGTTGCAGAACCTTGAGTCGGCAGTCGCCGTAGCACAGAGCTCTTTAAGTGAACGCCTCTCCGTGCGGGAAACTGCAAGCCGTGCCTTGCGTGACGCACGGGATGCCATGGTGAAGGTAGAGCGTGATGTGCAGGAAGCCGAGTTTTCCTGTCGCGAATGCCAGAGCCGCCTGGATGACTTGAAAAACCAGGCACGACTTTCCGTAGACGAATGTCGTCGTATTGACGACAGTACCGTGCAGGCAAAGTCAGAACTGGAAGGCGCAGACGGTGACGAACTGCGTGAAAAGCTGGAAACCGCACTAAGCTTGCGTACGGAAAAAGAACAGGCCTTGGCCGAGATTCGCGATGCTGCAGAGAGTAAAGCCAGTGAATTGCGTACGCTGGAAGAAAACCGGATGCGCATGGAGCAGCAGCTCGAACCGGTGCGTGCCCGAATCAATGACCACCAACTAAAGCATCAGGCAGCCGAATTGGCTGCAGCCCAGTTTGAAGGTTTGCTGGTTGAGGCTGGTTGCAGTCCTGAACAGATCGAAGTGCTGATCGCAGGTATAGGTGAAGTGAAGGCAGGGCCATTGCAGTCTGCTATTACCCGTGTACAGCGGGAAATTGAGGCCATGGGGCCGGTCAATCTGGCGGCATTGGTGGAGTTGAACTCCGCCCAGGAACGTAAGACTTACCTGGATGCGCAATCGGAAGATCTACTGCTGGCGATGGAAACCCTGGAAAATGCGATCCGACGCATTGACCGTGAAACGCGGACGCTGCTACAGACCACCTTCGATGCAGTGAATCAGCACTTCGGCACCTTGTTCCCGGGGCTGTTTGGTGGTGGTGAAGCACGTCTGCTCATGACGGGCGATGAAATCCTGGATGCTGGTGTGCAGGTGATGGCACAACCACCGGGCAAGAAAAACTCGACCATCCATTTGCTATCGGGTGGCGAAAAAACGCTGACGGCGATTGCGCTGGTTTTCTCCTTGTTCCAGTTGAATCCGGCACCATTCTGTCTGCTGGATGAAGTGGATGCACCGCTTGATGATGCCAACACCTTGCGTTTCTGCGAGATGGTTAAGCGCATGTCTGACAAGACGCAGTTCCTATTCATCAGCCACAACAAGATTGCGATGGAGATGGGTAATCAGCTGGTCGGTGTGACGATGCAGGAATTTGGTGTGTCGCGTATTGTGGAAGTTGACATGGAAGAAGCGCTGCAAATGCGCGAAACAACGGTGGGTTGATCATGAATGAATTGCAACTGAGTCTTCTGGGTCTGGGTGTATTCGCCATCGTGCTGGTGGTGGTTTACAACCGTTGGGTTGAGCATAAGCACCGCAAGTTAAATGCACCGGCGCCGACAGAAGTGGCTGCTGAGCCTATGGAAGAGGGGACGACCACCGATCGACAGGAGCCTGTATGGGATCACGACGGTGCCAGTCCGCATTCAGATGTCCCTGACGCCCCCGCTGAATCGGTTGTATCGGATACACCCGCGTCACCGCTTGAGCCGATTGCTGCGCTAACGGACGTTGAATCTTGGGTCGATGCGATTGCGACGCTGCGTTTTTATGAACCACGCACCGCGGGCTCAATCCGTGAAACCCTGAATCAGATGGGGGCCGAACGTTTTGAACGTGTTGAGTTCTACTCTGGTGATGGCTGGCACCGTGCTGACGTATTACCTAATGCAGCGCTGGTGAGTAATTTGCGGGCAAGGATGCAGCTGGCTTCGCGTCGCGGTCCTGTGTCACCTGATAGCCTGCATGAGTGGATGCGCTCTCTTGAAAGCCTGGCGCAGATGCTGTCGGCGGGGTTATCCGTAGAGGCTGAATCTACCTTGATTGATCGTGCTGCCAATCTGGATGCTTTCTGCGTACGTGTTGATGCGCTGATCAGCCTTAATCTAAAGCCCAGACAGGATACGGCGACTACTTTTGATCAGTTAACGACGGCTGCCGCGTCACTTTCTCTTTCAGGTGAGTTTCCGAACTATGCCCGTCTTGGCGCGCTGGGTGATGTCGATTTTCAGATTCAGGTAGACCAGAATGCGGCGCTAATTAGTCTGATTCTGGACTTCCCGCACGTGCTGCGTCCGGATGCTGTAGTAACAGAGATGCTGGATTTGGCTCGGACGCTGTCGACAACCCTGGATGCCGACATTGTTGATGATGCCGGACGCCCTATGAGCGAAGACGGTATGGCCTTGCTAGTCAATCAGGTCATTCGACTGAATGCCATGTTGCAAGCGCAGGGTATTGAGCCGGGTTCTGCACTGGCGCACCGTCTCTTCTCCTGATCGGTACGGTGCAGGACGCATTTGATTTTAGCGTCCCCGAAGTGACGGGGAAATCCGCATCTGGGCCCGCTGCTGCAGATCGCGCTGCAGAATTGCGTGCATTGCTGGATCGATATGCGCATGCCTATTATGTGTGCGATGCCCCGGAAGTGCCTGACGCTGAATATGATCGCCTATTTCGCGAGCTGGAATCCATAGAATCAACACATCCTGAATTAGTAATTGCGGCGTCGCCGACACAGCGGGTGGGTGCCAAGCCATTGGCAGCTTTTGAATCGGTGAGCCATCTGACACCAATGCTGTCAATTAACAATGCATTTACAGCGGAGGAAGTGGAAGCCTTTGATCGACGTTGCCGGGAAACGCTTTTGTTGTCGGATAGCGCCCCACCTATTGCCTATGCCTGTGAACCCAAGTTTGATGGCCTAGCTATCTCCCTCGTTTACGAGAACGGGGTATTTCAACAGGGAGCGACCCGGGGTGATGGTACAACGGGTGAAAACGTCACCCTGAATCTAAGAACGATTCGTAGTATTCCGCTGCATCTGACTAAAGAGGCGCCTCAGGGACGTTTTGAGGTGCGGGGTGAAGTACTTATCCGTCGGGCGGATTTTGCGCAGTTGAATGCTGCCCAGGAAGCTGCGGGTGAAAAAACCTTTGCCAACCCACGCAATGCAGCGGCAGGAAGCCTGAGGCAGTTAGACTCATCCATTACGGCGCAACGCCCATTAACGTTTTTTGCTTACGGCATTGGCGAAGCAGCAGATTCAAGAACAACACCTCATACCCAGTCAGGGATTCTCGACTGGCTGTCATCACTCGGCTTTCGCGTTGCCGAAACGCGAGCCGTTGTGCAAGGCGCTAGTGGACTATTGTCTTACTACGAGCAGATGGGAATGCAGCGTCCCTCATTAGCTTATGACATCGACGGGGTGGTTTATAAAGTAGATCAGCGCGAATTACAGGCCCGTTTGGGTTTTGTTTCCCGTGCCCCCCGTTTTGTCATTGCACACAAGTTTCCTGCTGAAGAAGTCCTTTCCCGGGTTGTGGAAATTGATGTGCAGATCGGTCGAACGGGTGCGGTGACACCCGTTGCCCGGCTAGAACCCGTTTTTGTTGGCGGTGTTACCGTCACCAATGCCACGCTTCACAACTTTATCGAGATGGCACGCAAGGACATCCGTGTCGGGGATACCGTGATCGTTCGACGGGCAGGTGATGTCATTCCGGAGGTCGTGTCTGCACTGATTGATCGCCGACCGCTGGATGCTGAAGGTCAAGCCCTGTATCCACTGATGCAGTGTCCTGCACTTTGCCCAGAGTGTGGCTCTCATATTGAATTGCCACCGGATGAAGCGGTTGCTCGTTGCACGGGTGGCCTGGTCTGTCCGGCGCAGCGCAAACAGGCATTACGGCATTTTGCATCGCGCCGCGCTATGGACATTGAAGGCCTCGGTGAAAAAATTGTCGATCAGCTGGTCGAGGCCGGTTTGGTTCATTCACCTGCCGACTTATATACGCTAACGGTGCCGCAGCTTTCTGTCCTGGATCGTTTTGCCGAAAAATCTGCCGAGAATCTGGTGGCAGCGATTCAGCAAAGCTGTCATGCACGCTTGGACCGTTTGATCTACGGCTTGGGCATCCGAAATGTCGGGGAACAGACAGCCAAAGATCTGGCGCGTTATCTGGGGTCGATGGATGCCCTAGTTCAAGCCGATATTGCAACCTTGATGCAGGTGCCCGATGTGGGACCGGTGGTCGCTGATTCAATTGTGTCGTTTTTTGCCGAAAGTCATAACCGTGAGGTTCTGACTCGAATGCAGGCCGCTGGTGTGCATTGGCAGGATTTGCCGACTCAGGTCGTCGATGGGCCTTTAGTGGGTAAAACCATTGTGCTGACGGGTACCTTGCCTCATCTGAGCCGCGATGAGGCTAAGGCACTCATTGAAGCAGCTGGCGCGAAGGTATCCGGGTCTGTATCAGCCAAAACCCACTGGGTGGTCGCTGGTGAGGCTGCTGGTTCCAAGTTTGAGAAGGCGCAAAGCCTGGGCATAGAGATTCTGGATGAAGCTGAATTTCTGAAACGTTTACAATCATGAAAAATACTAATGCAGTTGATACGGAGTGTTCGATGAAAAAAGTTCGTAAGGCGGTTTTTCCGGTTGCCGGTCTGGGCACTCGTTTTTTGCCAGCAACCAAGGCCAGTCCAAAGGAAATGCTGACGGTGGTGGATAAGCCATTGATTCAGTACGCTGTGGAAGAGGCTGTGGCCGCCGGAATTACAGAAATGGTGTTTGTTACGGGGCGCAGCAAGCGCGCTATCGAAGACCATTTCGATAAAGCCTATGAATTGGAAACCGAACTTGCCCAGAAGAATAAGCAGGCTTTGCTGGACATCGTGCAGAATATTCTGCCCAAACACGTTAACTGTATTTATATCCGCCAAGCGGAACCATTGGGCTTGGGTCATGCAGTCCTTTGTGCCAAGCCAGTGATTGGTGATGAGCCTTTTGCCGTGCTATTGGCTGATGATCTACTGGATGGTTCTACGCCTGTGATGAAGCAGATGGTGGATTGCTATGACTATTACCGATGTTCGGTACTGGGTGTTCAGGATGTGCCGCGAGCCGATACCAAGAGCTACGGTATTGTCGATGCCCGTACAGTTTCGGATCGTCTGGAACAGGTAAACGCCATTGTCGAAAAACCGGATCCGGCATCAGCGCCTTCAACGCTGGCCGTTGTTGGACGGTACATTTTGTCGGGCCGAATTTTCCATCACCTGGAAAACGTCAAGCCAGGTGCTGGCGGCGAAATTCAGCTGACCGATGGTATTGCAAGCCTGCTTAGCGAAGAGCAGGTGCTTGCCTATCGCTACGATGGCGTTCGTTATGACTGTGGTTCCAAGCTGGGTTATCTGAAGGCAACCGTTGCGCTGGGGCAACGTCATCCTGAGGTCGGGCCAGAGTTCTCTCAGTACCTGGAATCGATCAAGTAAGTTATCGGGTTAGCACAATGCATCATGATCCGTTGGTCGCAGAATGTCTTTATGATCGTGCGGCCATCGATGGGCTGATGGATGATCAGGCAGCGCGTTTAAATGTGCGCTATGCAGGTACGTGTCCCCTGGTGCTATGTGTCATGACGGGCGCCCTGGTTTATGTGGGGCATTTGTTACCTAGACTGAACTTTTCGCTAGACCTCGATTATGTTCATGCAAGTCGTTATGGCGATGCGCGAACGGGTGGCTCGTTAAACTGGGTGATGCGTCCCCGGCAATCAGTTGTTGATCGTGAGATTTTGTTGCTTGATGACATCCTCGACGAAGGTGTCACCCTGCACGAGATCGCTGAATGGCTAAAAACAGAAGGGGCACGCAGTGTAGAAATTGCTGTGTTGACCCATAAGCAAAAAGATTTCCCGCAGCCGTGCCAGCCGGACTATCCGTCATTGATGACGCCAGATCGCTACGTGTATGGTTTTGGACTGGATGTGGATGGTTTATGGCGTAACGCCAATGGCATCTTTGTGGCTAAGCCAACATGATGCAGCCACCCGTTAAGCCTACGGCACTAGATGAGCCGATATCGGATACATTGGCGCGCTGGTCATCTGAATCGACTGATCTTGATAAACAGGGCGCCTATGATTGGCTGTGTGGTCGGGTCAAGGCCAGTCGCGTTCTGGAAATCGGTTGTGGTTTCGGACAGTCAACCGCTGCATTGAACCGACATGGCAAGGCAGTTTTCGCGCTAGATAACCGTATGGATTGTCTGGAAGCGGCCCGAGAGCGCGTGCCTGATGCGGTGTATGGTCTTGCTGACATCAGACAAGTACACGAATTGCTCATACAGGATCTGCTCGATTTTTCACCTGAAGCAATGGTCCTCTGGATCGCCGGTGCGCCAGCAGATTCTTTACCCAGGGATGTGCCTGAGCAATATGCCGTGATGCAATACCGCCTGGCATTTCAGCAAGCAGCGGTTGCGTTGGCGGGCCAGGTTGATTCAATTCGTACAGTTCATCTGGCAGACCGGACTGCATTCCCCTGGGCTATGAAGGATGCAGGGCGGCAAACCATGGCGCAATTGATTACCAATTCGGTCATTGGTAGCAGCCCGTTCAGAGTCGATCAAGCGAATGTCCAGTATCGGAAGTTGGCTTTGCCTGCAGCATCAACTCATCATGCCATGCCCGGTGGTATGGTACCGGTGTTGGGTGAGGCAACGCTTGAGCGGATTGACCCGGTGGCGATTTCTTCCTAGATCCAGTTCATCAAGGACAACATGAGCACAATAGTTAAGCCTGAGTTGCTGGCAATTATCGGTGGTAGTGGCCTTAACCGGTTGCCGATTCTTGAAGGCGCGCATCGACAGTTTGTAAGAACACCTTACGGCGAACCCTCCTGTCCGATGACGCTGGGGACGATCTGTGGACAGCCTATGGTATTTCTGGCACGTCATGGATATGGACACACCATACAACCAGATCACATTAATTATCGTGCCAATATTTACGCATTGCATTCGCTTGGCGTCACGGGCATCGTTGCTGTGGGTTCGGTTGGATCTATTCATCCATCACTTAGCCCGGGCGATCTGGTGATTCCGGACCAGATGATTGATTACACCTGGGGACGTGCTTCTACCTTCTATGGCTCTGAGCCTGACGTAAGCATGCACATTGATTTCACGCATCCTTTCTCTGAGGGTATCCGTAACAAGCTTCTGGGTGTGGCTGACCTGTTGGGTTTCAATATCCACGAAGGTGGCGTTTATGCCTGTACGCAGGGGCCACGTCTGGAAACTGCCGCAGAAATTCGGCGTCTGGCAGGAGATGGGGCAGATGTCGTAGGTATGACAGGTATGCCTGAAGCGGTGTTGGCGCGCGAGTTAAATATTCCCTATGCGCAACTGAATGTCGTGGCTAACTATGCAGCGGGTATTGGTGAAAGTGTGCAAGGTATCGAGTTCAGTGCGTTGGGGCCGGTGCTCGAAACGGCCATGTGCAAAGTGCGTCTGATGGTTGAGACGCTGGTGGGCTGTAAGGTCCCGGAGTAGGCGCTTCGCCACTCAGATTTTTAGCTGTTCCAAGAGGTCGTTTTCAAGCAATAGGCGATCACGACTCTGAGAGAGTGCACGGCCCGATATCAGGAAGGTATCTTCAACGCGTTCGCCCAGCGTCGAGATGCGTGCTGTATGTAACGCAACGCCATGACGCGTTAATGTTTCGGCAATGGCATAAAGCAAGCCGGTGCGATCAGCGGCGCGAATCGAGAGGACGTATTGTTGTCCCGTTTCATCGGGTTCCAACATAACATCGGGTGCAATTGGAAACGATCTGACCTGTCGGGAAATTCTCCCCATGCCAGGTGTGCTGGGCTGGATCTTTCCAAGGAGTACTTCGAGTAAATCATGTTCGATGATCGCGCAGGTTTCTCGATCGATTCCCCGGGCTGACGCATCCAGCAGGTTAAAGCTATCGAGGGCATAACCATGCTTCGTGGTATGGATTTTTGCATCCATGATCGAGTAACCGATTGAGCTGAAGTATCCGGAAAGACGTACAAATAGATCAGGTTGATCGGGTGCATAGGCAAGCACCTGAATACCTTCGCCGTCTGGGTTAGGCCGGGCACGAACTACCGGTTTGTTTTCATGGGTGCGGTAATACAGGCATCGGGTATGCCAGGCGATTTCTTCATCGGTATGGCGAAGAAAATACACGTCATCCAGCTGCTTCCAGAATTGCGCTTGTACAGAGTCGCCCAGCGCAAAAAAACGGAGGTGGGTGAGGGCATCGCGTTTGCGCTGAACCACCATGTCGCCCAGTTGGTCCGGGTTGTCACCTTGCAGCACCTCTAGACGATTCAGTGTGCTGCGATACAGCGCTTCCAGCAGCCGGGCCTTCCAGGAGTTCCAGACTTTGGGACTGGTGCCACGGATATCCGCAACGGTTAGCAGGTACAGTGCGGTGAGGTGACGTGCATCGCCGACACGTTTGCAAAAGGCGGCAACGGTCGACGGGTCTGAAATATCTTCCTTTTGGGCAACTGCAGACATGGTCAGATGTTCTTTGACCAGCCATACGATCAGTTCGGTATCTTTTTTATTCAGGCCATGTGATTTACAGAAAGCCTCGGCATCTGCCATGCCTAATTCGGAGTGGTCGCCGCCACGTCCTTTGGCGATGTCATGGAAAAGTGCGGCTAGGACGAGCAACCAGGGGCGCTCGAATTCGTTCATGAGACGATGGCAGAAAGGGTTTTCGTGGGCGAAGTCTTCCCGCACGAAACGGCGAATATTACGAACGACCTGGAGAATATGCTGGTCTACGGTGAATACATGAAAGAGGTCGTGTTGCATCTGGCCGACCACTTGCCCGAAGGCAGGAATATATCTGCCCAGAATATCGAACTGGTTCATCAGACGCAGTGCATGCAGGACACCGTTTTTCTGGCGCAGGATCTGAATGAATAGTTGCTTATTTTCCGGTTGCTGGCGGAACTCACGATTGATCATGCGCCGAGCTGCATAAAGTGCGCGCAAGGTGCGCGCGGTCATTTCTTGCACGCCGCCCTGTTTCTCCATAAGCAGGAAGGTTTCAAGAATTGCGGAAGGATTGCTCTGGTATATCAGTGGATCGACGATATCCAGCTTGTGACCGACTTTCTGGAAGCGGTCATTTAAACGACGGATCTTCTGCTTGCTGGCAGGCGCAAGTCGTTCGCTAATGGATTTAAGTACCAGTGTGTTGATCTGCGTGACGCGTTTGGCAATCCGATAGTAACGCTGCATGAATTGTTCGCTGGCGCGGCGGTCAGCAACATCGGTGAAACCGAATTGTTGTGCGATCTGCCCTTGTATATCGAAGAGTAGACGGTCTTCAGCACGGCCTGTGAGGAGGTGCAGGTGAATCCGCACATCTGCCAGAAAACCAGCGGCACGTTCCAGAGCTACTCGCTCATCGCCTTGCATAAGTGCGTTTTTCTGTAATGATTGCCAGGCATCGGTGTGTGCACCAAAGCCTGCGGCGCGGGCAATCCAATTCAAGCTATGCAGATCGCGCAGCCCCCCGGGGCTTTCTTTACAGTTGGGTTCCAGGCTGAACGCGCTGAAGGCATAGCGCAAATGGCGTTCCTCCTGCTCTGCCAGCTTGGCGGCAATGAACTGGTCACCCGCCATGCTGGTTTCTATCGCCTGTTGTAGCTGTTTTTGTAGCTTCGCATGACCGCAAATCAGGCGTGATTCCGATAGCGCGGTTTGGATCGTGATGTCCGTTTGGGCAGCTGTTATACACTCATCGATAGTGCGTACGCTATGCCCAACAGCAAGTCCGATATCCCAGAACTGGCTAACCAGACGTTCGAGGGCCGATTCAACTTCAGGTGTTGTGGTGCTTTCCAGCGCGATCAGAACATCAATATCCGAATGTGGATAAAGCTCGTTTCTGCCGTACCCGCCTACGGCGATGAGCGCAGCAGACTTGGGCAGCTTTGCCTGAGTCCAGAGGCGCTCGAGCAAGCCATCTACCAATTGCGAACGACCAGCCAGATAGGCTTTATAGTCGGGTCGCGCCAGGTAGGCTGCGGCTAAATCTTTCTGGCCGCTTTGAAGCGTTTCGCGAATATCGGCGAGGGTATTCTTGGCGTTCTGGGTCATTGTCAGGCCTGATTAAAAGCTTGGCCGTGCCGGCGCGCCTTCGGATAGGGTGAGGACTTCAACGCCATCGGCAGTAACAACGATGGTGTGTTCCCATTGCGCCGAAAGCGAGTGATCTTTGGTCACAATCGTCCAGCCATCGGCCAATTCACGAATATCGGCTTTTCCTGCGTTGATCATTGGCTCGATAGTGAAAATCATGCCTTCCTGAAGCTTGAGGCCAGTGCCGGGTTTGCCGTAGTGAAGTACTTGTGGATCTTCGTGGAAATGCTGGCCGATACCGTGGCCGCAGAATTCACGAACAACGGAATAGCCATGTTTCTGGGCATGGGTCTGAATGGCATGGCCAATATCTCCTAAAGTTGCGCCGGGTCGAACCACGTCTATACCTTTCCATAGGCACTCGTAGGTGACTTCGCTCAGGCGCTGGGCGAGGGTGGAGACTTCGCCAACGCTGTACATGCGACTCGTGTCGCCATACCAGCCATCTTTGATGACGGTGATGTCCAGATTAACCACATCCCCTTTTTTCAACTGCTTGTCGCCCGGAATGCCATGGCAAATCTGGTGGTTGACGGAAGTGCAGATAGACTTCGGATAAGGGGTGTAACCGGGCGGTTGATAGTTCAGGGGTGCCGGGATGGTGCCTTGCACATTGACCATGTAGTCGTGGCAGAGCCGATCAAGCTCGCCCGTTGTGACGCCCGGTTTTACAAAAGGCGCTATGTAATCAAGGACTTCGGAGGCAAGTCGGCAGGCGACACGCATGGATTGAATCTGTTCGGGGGTTTTGATTGTGACGCTCATGTTTTTGGCTTTATTGAGTGTGAAGCGGGGTAAAAGCAGGGCATTTACAGCCGAGTACGAAGCATAACCGAGTCCCTCCTGTGCGGCCAGCCAAAAGTGATGTCAGGCTTGCTGCACTGCGCTGTTTGCTGATACAATCCGCGGGTTTTCTTAATGAAAACCAGCCGTTTGGCTGAAATCGTCCCGAAGCATCCGTTTCGGGGCAAATCCACACACAATGCCGAATTCAGGGTGTTTTTCTCCGGAAAAATCGCAGTCGGTGTTGTGGCGGTCTAACCCTGCAAGGAGTCGTTATGTCGACAATGCGTCAAATGCTGGAAGCCGGCGTCCACTTCGGACACCAAACACGCTTCTGGAACCCCCGTATGGCCCCCTATATTTTCGGGGCTCGCAACAAGATTCACATCGTTAACCTTGAAAAGACAGTAGCCAAGTACAACGAAGCGATCGCTTTCGTTAAGAAGCTGTCTACTAACAAGGGCACGGTTCTGTTTGTTAGCACCAAGCGCCAGGCTCGCGAAATCGTCGCTGAAGAAGCTGCACGCGCCGGTATGCCTTGGGTTGACCAGCGCTGGCTGGGCGGCATGCTGACTAACTACAAGAC
>ERZ1034363.805-NODE-805-length-19822-cov-4.588503_pt1 | contig 19822 bp, 16 predicted proteins | sample MGYA00520616_ERZ1034363 | MGnify/ENA primary metagenome ERZ1034363 (study PRJEB33736, sample SAMEA104284506) | Azolla filiculoides | biome: Urban; feature: Water surface; material: Ditch water | place: Netherlands | collected 2015-10-28 | depth 0-0.1 m ...
TCGGCTTTGTCAAGAAGTCCCAAACCAAGCAATTCCGAAGTCATTATTTTACCAACTTCAAGATGGTATTGTTTCCAAAGTGTTCCTGGTGTCAACATTTTGGTAGCTTCGTTTTTTACTCTTAAAACGGCATTGTAAACCGCTTTTTGTCTGTCGGAATAACGACCAGAAACGGGAATGGTTCGAGTTAAATCGCTAGAATAATTGGCATATTCTGCAGCAACGTCCAATAAAATCAAATCGCCGGCTTTACATTGCTGGTTATTTTCGATGTAATGCAAAACATTGGCATTGTTTCCCGAAGCGATAATGGGTGTGTAAGCAAAACCTTTGGAACGATTGCGGATGAATTCGTGAATCAACTCGGCTTCGATTTCGTATTCCATTATGTTAGGTTTTACAAAAGGAAGTAGTCTTCTAAAACCTTTTTCGGTAATGTTGCAGGCATTTTGGATTAAATCCAATTCTTCAGTTTCTTTAACGGAACGCAAGCGTTGCAAAATCGGATTGCTTTTGGCAACCTGATGTGCTGGATATTTCTCTTTCCACCATTTCACAAAACGGGCTTCGCGGGTTTCGGTTTCTACGGTGGCGCGGTAATGTTCGTTGGTGTTGATGTAAATCGTGTCGGAATAGGTCATTAATTCGAATAAAACTTTCTCGAAATCTTGCAACCAATGCACGGTTTTGATTCCCGAAACTTCAAAAGCACGTTCTTTGGTTAGTTTTTCGCCTTCCCAAATGGCAATGTGCTCGCTAGTTTCTTTGAGGAACAACATTTCTCTTTGGTTTTCATAAGGAGCGTCCGGGAATAGCAACAAGATGCTTTCTTCTTGATCAACGCCAGACAAATAGAAAATATCGCGATGTTGTGCAAAAGGCAAAGTGCTGTCTGCAGAAACCGGATAAATGTCGTTGGAATTGAAAATAGCGACGCTATTTGGCTTCATTTGAGCCGTGAATTTAGCACGATTTTTTATGAATAATTGTCGGTCGATTGGATGGTATTTCATATATGTAAAATTTATTTGTCAGCGGTCATATGTGTTATCGCCTTTTTATTTATTGGTGTTTGCATACGCAAACTTCTATTTAGTGGCGATTTCATAACAATTCAGATTTTTATTTTGAGTACTCAAAAGTAGAAACTTTGTGACCAATAATAAAAAAAATAACATTTTTATTTTAGTTTGTTTCAAAATTTGAATGGCAATTATTTCTATTGTATTTTCAGAAATGCCGTTTTTATGTTTTTCTTGAAAAACAAGTAAAAACACGTATTGATTTTTGTTTATACGTAAAAATACTTATTTTTTAAAAATATATAATAATATTTGATGGTATTTGAGAGTAATGTTTATTAATAATTAAACACTTTAGACCTAATATAAATTAGTTGAAAAAGGTTGTAGGGTTTTTCAAATAACCCTATTTTTGTGAAACTTTTTAAAAAACAATTTATTTTATACTTATGGCAAAATCTGCAATATTGAAGTCGTCAATTGCTAAAAAAGTGGCAATGGCGCTTTCAGGACTTTTTTTGATTATGTTTCTATCGCTTCACTTTTTTATTAATATGGTTTCGGTTTTTAGTGCCGATTCATTTAATGCGATGTCACATTTTATGGGTTACAATCCGTTAATCCAATTTGTAATGCAACCCGTTTTAATTGCTGGTGTTGTTTTTCATTTCGTTATGGGGTTTGTTTTGGAATTAAAAAACCGAAGCGCTAGACCTGTTGCCTATGTGAAATATGATGGTGCAGCAAATGCTTCTTGGGCTTCCAGAAACATGATTATTTCTGGAGTTGTGGTGTTGGCTTTTTTAGGTTTGCATATGTATGACTTTTGGGTACAAGAAATTGCCTATAAGTATTGTTTAGCAAATCCAATAGACGAAACTCGTTATTATGGAGAATTGGTTCATAAATTTGAAAGTCCAGTTCGTACAGGATTGTATAGTGTGGCTTTCGTGTTGTTAGGTTTACACCTTTGGCACGGTTTCACTTCTTCTTTGCAATCTATCGGATTTGATAGCAAAATCGGAAAATCATTACACACAATTTGTTATGGTTTTGCAGTAATAGTTCCTGCTGGATTTATTTTCATTGCATTATTTCACCATTTTATTAATAATTAATATCAATCTATATAATGAAACTAGATTCTAAAATACCAGAAGGTCACATTTCACAAAAATGGACTGATTATAAAGATCACTTACGATTAGTTGCTCCAAATAACCGACCAAAAATAGATATTATCGTTGTAGGAACTGGATTAGCTGGTGCTTCGGCAGCCGCGTCTTTTGCCGAAATGGGTTATAATGTAAAAGCATTTTGTTACCAAGATTCTCCGCGTCGTGCGCACTCTATTGCTGCACAAGGAGGTATCAATGCAGCAAAAAATTATCAAAATGACGGAGACAGTACTTTCCGTTTATTTTATGACACTATCAAAGGTGGAGATTACAGAGCACGTGAAGCAAACGTTCACCGTTTAGCCGAAGTTTCTGGAAACATCATCGACCAATGTGTGGCTCAGGGAGTTCCTTTTGCCCGTGATTACGGTGGAATGTTAGACAACCGTTCTTTTGGTGGTACACAAGTACAACGTACTTTTTACGCTGCTGGACAAACAGGACAACAATTATTATTAGGTGCTTATTCCGCTTTATCAAGACAAATTGGTTTAGGGAAAGTGGATATGTACAACCGTCACGAAATGTTGGAATTGGTAAAAGTGGATGGAAAAGCTCGTGGAATCATTGCTCGTAACTTGATTACTGGAGAGTTGGAAAGACATTCTGCTCACGCTGTAATTATTGCAACTGGAGGATACGGAAATGTTTATTTCCTTTCTACCAATGCAATGGGGTCGAATGTAACTGCTGGATGGAAAATCCACAAACAAGGAGCTTTGTTCGCCAATCCTTGTTATGTGCAAATTCACCCAACTTGTATTCCAGTTCACGGAACCAATCAATCTAAATTGACGTTGATGTCGGAGTCGTTAAGAAACTCTGGACGTATTTGGGTTCCAAAGAAAAAAGAAGATTCAGAAGCGATTCGTGCAGGGAAATTGAAACCAACACAAATTGCTGAAGAAGATAGAGATTACTACTTGGAAAGAAAATATCCAGCATTTGGTAACTTGGTTCCTCGTGATGTGGCTTCAAGAGCAGGAAAAGAAGTTTGTGACGCAGGTCACGGAATTGAAGCGAATGATACCAATGAAGGAGTTTATTTGGATTTCTCTACAGAGATTCAAAATAAAGGAAAACAAACGGCTTATGCCAAAGGAAACCACAATCCTTCTCAAGAGGAAATCCTTACTTTAGGAAAAAAATGGTTGGAGGAAAAATATGGTAACTTGTTTACTATGTACCAAAAAATCACGGATGAGAATCCTTATGAAACTCCAATGAAAATTTACCCTGCAGTTCACTACACAATGGGTGGAGTTTGGGTTGATTACAACTTACAATCTACTATTCCAGGTTGTTTCGTTGCAGGAGAAGCCAACTTCTCTGACCACGGAGCGAACCGTTTGGGAGCTTCGGCTTTGATGCAAGGTTTGGCTGATGGATATTTTGTATTGCCATACACTGTTTCTAATTATTTGGCTGACGATATTCGTACTGGAAAAATCTCTACCGATTTGCCGGAATTCGTAGCTGCCGAGAATAGTGTAAAAGAGCAAATCAACAAATTCTTGTCTAATAATGGATCTAAAACGGTGGATCATTTCCACAAACGTTTAGGTCATATTATGTGGAACAAAGTAGGAATGGGTCGTAATGAAAAAGGTTTAACTGAAGCTATTTCTGAAATTGCAGCTTTAAAAGAAGAATTCTACAAAGAAGTTTATGTTCCTGGTAGCGCAGACGAATTGAATCCTGAATTAGAAAAAGCACTTCGTGTTGCCGATTTCATCGAATTAGGACAATTGATGGCTATGGATGCTTTGCAACGTAAAGAATCTTGTGGAGGTCACTTCCGTGAAGAGTATCAGGATTCAGAAGGAGAAACACTTCGTGATGACGAAAACTTCTCGTTTGTAGGAGCTTGGGAAAACAAAGGATACGATGTTACAAAATCGGAACTTCACAAAGAGGAATTGAAATACGAGTTTATTAAAATAGCCGCAAGAAACTATAAATAGTAATTAGCGATTAGTAATTAGTGAATAGCAAGGTAAATGAGCAATATGAAATCTTATAAAGATTTATTGATTTGGCAAAAAGGGATTCAGATTGTGATTTTAACTTATAAAATTGCCAAACAATTTCCTTCAGATGAAGTATATGCTTTGACAAGTCAAGTAAAAAGAGCTGCAGTTTCTATTCCGTCAAATATTGCGGAAGGATACGGAAGAAATGGAGATAAATCATTAAATCATTTTTTGAATATTTCTAGAGGTTCTTTATATGAATTAGAAACACAATTGCTTATCGCAAAAGAACTTGATTTCATTACAGATTTGAGTTCTTTTGAAAAAATAAATTTTTTAATTGAAGAAGAAAGCAAAATGATAAATGCTTTTTCCGCAAAATTACAGAGCTAATAGCCAATCACTAAAAGCTAATCACTTTAAAAATAAAAATTATGAGCGCAGCAAAAAATATCAATATTACCCTTAATATTTGGCGTCAGAAAAACTCCAAAGAAAAAGGAAAAATGGAAACATACAAATTGAACGATGTCTCAACGGCAAGTTCATTTTTGGAAATGTTAGACCAATTGAACGAACAATTAGTAAACGAAAGACAAGAACCAATCGCCTTTGACCACGATTGTCGTGAAGGAATTTGCGGAATGTGTTCTTTATACATCAACGGACGTGCACACGGACCAGATACTGGAATCACTACTTGTCAATTGCACATGAGAATGTTCAACGACGGAGATACAATCGTTATCGAGCCTTGGCGTTCTGCAGCTTTCCCTGTAATTAAGGATTTGATTGTGGACAGAACTTCTTTTGACAGAATTCAACAAGCGGGAGGTTTTGTTTCTGTAAATACTTCTGGAAACACTATCGATGCGAATGCAACTCCAATTAACAAACAAGATGCAGACAAAGCTTTTGAAGCAGCAGCTTGTATCGGTTGTGGAGCTTGTGTGGCGACTTGTAAAAACGGTTCAGCGATGTTGTTTGTTGGAGCAAAAGTATCTCAATATGCATTGTTGCCACAAGGAAGAATTGAAGCTACAGACCGTGTATTGAATATGGTGCGTCAAATGGATGAAGAAGGTTTTGGTAACTGTACCAATACTGGAGCTTGCGAAATCGAATGTCCTAAAGGAATTTCTTTGGAAAACATCGCTCGTATGAATAGAGAATATTTATCGGCAAGTTTGAAATAGCCACAAGGTAAAAGGCATTGGCCAAAAGCAAAAACGCATTCATTGATTTGGATGCGTTTTTTTATGCCAATCCTTTTTCGAAAGCCACTCTTACAAGTCCTGCGGAGTTTTTTACGCCCAGTTTTTGAATCAAATTACTTCGATGCGATTCTACTGTTTTGGTACTTACAAAAAGTTCATTTGCCATTTCTTCGGTTGTGTATTCTTTGATTATTAAAGCCAGAATTTCTTTTTCTCGGCTAGTTAATTTTGGAATAAAATAATTCGAATTTTCAAGACCTATTGATTCGTTTAGCAAAAGATCGCTGATATTTTTGGGCAAATAACGATTGCCTTTATAAACTTCTTTTATGGCTTCGGTGAGTTCGCTTTTACTGGTGTTTTTGAGTAAATAACCCATTGCACCATTTTTTAGAATTTGTTTAATAATGAGACTATCTTCAAAATTAGTTAAAGCTATGATTTTTAAATCTTTATACTTTTCTAAAAGTTCTTTGCAGGCCGTTATTCCATTTCCGTCGGGTAAATTGATGTCTAGCAACAATACTTCAACCGAGGGATTCAAACTCTCAAAAGTGTCTTTTAAGTTTTCAAAAGATTGAACGACTTCAATTTCTTTGTTCGATTTTAGCATTGTTTTTATGCCTTCGATTACAATTGTGTGGTCGTCTGTTATGGCTATTTGAATCATTTTACTGTATTTAAATCTATTGAAATGGTGTAAGATGTTCCATCAGCTGATGTATTCACATCTAAATTGGCATTCAAAAAATCAATTCTGGTTTGGATGTTTTTATGACCAATTCCTTTTGAAACTGCGTTTTTATCAAAACCAATTCCGTTATCTTCGACTGTTATAAAAAGTTCATCTTTTCTATAATTGAATTGAATCATTGCTTCGGTTGCTTTGGAATGTTTTAGAATATTGGTCACCAATTCTTGAATAATTCTATAAATTACCGTTTCATTTTTCTTGGATAAAGCGATGTAACTGCCAAAGATTTGAAAATCAATTTTGAAATTATCGGAACTTTTAATTTTAATACAATATTCGCGAATACTTTCTATTAAACCATATTCTAGTATCGACGAAGGCATCAAATTATGTGAAATGCTTCGTACTTGTGCACAAGATTCGTCTATCATATCGATAACTTTATTCAAGTTTTCAGTATCAATAGCGCTTAAACCCGATTCTTCTAGTGTTGACAAACGGTATTTTATGGCCGATAAATCGCCGTTTAAGCCATCGTGCAATTCTTGAGCAATTCTACGTCTTTCCTTTTCTTCTCCATCAATCAAGGCTTCTAATTTAGCAATTTCTTGGTTTTGTTTTAAAGTTTCAATTTCTTGGTTTTTAAGCTTTTGTCTTTGTTTAAAGAAATACCAAATTCCCAAAGACACTAGAATTAGACCAAGGCTTGCAATAAAATAGAGTTGTTTTTCTTTTTGGCTTTTGATTAAATCTAACTCTTGTTTTTTGAGTTTAACCTGTTGTTCAGCAATAGATTTGTCTTTTTTTTCGGTTTCAAATTTGGTTTGAAGCAAAGTTGTCTCTTTTAGATGATTTTGAGAAAAAAAAGTATCTTTAAGAACATAACTTTTTTCTAAAAAATCATACGCTTTTTGAGGTTGGTTAAGCTTGTTATGAATTTCCGAAAGGCGTTTTAATGTTTTGTATTCAAATTCACTTGCGCCAATTTTTCTTGAAAGTGCTAAGGATTGATTGGCTAACTCTAAAGCTTTGGAATAATTGCCATCTTTAAAGTATAAACCACTAACAATGTACATCAAATCATTTTTTCGAATAATATCAACAGCAAAATCAGCAAGTTTAAATGCTTTTTCGTAATATGGAATAGCTTTTTTATACTCTTTTTTTATTCTATAATATTCGCCAAAATTTCGAGTAACATAAAACCATAATTCATTATTGTTTTCTTTGACAGCAATTGTTTCTGCTTTTTTGAAATAAGAAAAACTTTCTGCAAAATCATTATATCTAATAAATCCAAGACCAATGTCTCCATACAATAATGCTAATTGCACTTTATTGGCTTTAGGCATAAATTGTTCAGCTTTTTTAAGATAAAAGAACTCTAACTTTCTGTTTATGAATTGTGTATAAACAGCTGATAGATTTTGATAAGACTGACTAATTATGGCACTATCTTTAGTTTTTTCAAATATTTTGATAGATTTAATATAATTATTTATTGCTGCTGGATATTCGCCTTTGAATTGATAGGTGTTAGCTAAATTTGCATAACCTTTAGCTTCTCCTATTAGATTTTTTGATTTTTTACAATAATCAATTGTTTTGTCAAAATAATATTTAGCAGAATCATATTTTCCAATATCATTGTAAACAAATCCGCTATATAATAGTGATTTAAATGCACCATCATTATAGTTGGCTTTTAAACTTAATAGATGCACTTTTTTATATAATTGCAATGCTTTTTCAGGCTGTTTTTTTTCGAAAGTATAAGCATCATCCATCAATTTTTTAATAATTATTGTATCTTTTTGCGCTACCAAAATCGAGCAAAAGAATAAAAAAAACAGATTTAAAAAAGTTTTGTGCATAACAACTAATTTAGTGCGTAAAGTAAGAAATAAATAGATTGCATCTACTCTTTTGGCATAAAAAAGAGTAGATTACACTCATTCACAAAGAAAAACAACTATTTATTGTTTTATAATTTTCTTTTGAAAAACAGTTTCTCCAGAGTAGATTTTGAATATATAAATTCCATTTGCCACATTACTAATATCAACTTGAGAACTCTTGTCGATTTTTGTAGAAATAGTTTTTCCTAAAATATCTACAATTTCAATTTTATCAAAAGAAAGGTTATCTTGATTTAAAATGGTTACTATCCCTGTTGTTGGATTTGGATAAACAGAAAAACTGTTTTTAATTTCAAAGCTATCTGTAGCCAAAGTGCCGTTTATTGGGTTAAAATTGGTCCAAATGGCGGCGGCTTCATACAATGATTCGGTTCCTGTAGTCACATTCAAAGCGCATACTGTTTGATTCACATTTTGAAATACAGTAGCATTGATTGCTAAAGGTGTTTCAATGTAGCAATTTACCGTAGTTAAAACTGGACAATACGAAAATGCACCATTGGCAATAGAAGTTATTGATTTAGGAATCGTTACCGAAGCTAATTTTGTGCAATTATAAAGACAGTAAGCTCCAATAGAAGTGACCGAATCAGGAAAAGTTATAGAAGTTAGACCTATACAATTTTGAAAAGCAGTCTCTCCGATAGAAGTAACTGAACTAGGAATACTTACAGAAGTTAATCCCGTACAATAGGCAAAAGTATCTGTTGTAATAGCTGTCACCGAATTAGGAATTATTATCGAAGTTAAAGAAGAACATCTATGAAAAGCAGCACTACCTATAGAAGTAACCGAATCTGGAATGGTAAAAGAAGTTAAACCATAGCAGCCAGAGAAAGCGCTTGCTCCAATAGAAATTACCGAATTAGGAATAGTGATGGAAGTTAATTTATAACAACGATAAAAAGCCGTACTCCCAATAGAAGTAATTGTATTTGGAATAGTAACCGAAGTTAGCCCAGAACATTCATAAAAAATACCAATACCTATAGAAGTCATTGAATCAGGAATGGTAACCGATGCTAATTTTATACAATTATAAAAAGCATAAGACCCCATAGTTGTAACCGAATTGGGAATAGTAACCGAAACCAGTTTTGAACAGTTTTGAAATGCACCTTCGCCAATAGACGTTACCGAATTAGGAATGGTAAGTGAAGTTAAACTTGAACAGGAATTAAAAGCGACATTGCCAATAGAAGTTACTGAATGGGGAATGGTTATAGAAGTCAAACTCTTACATTCTCCAAAAGTTTCTGTTGCAATTGAAGTAATCGAATCAGGAATAGTTATCGATGTTAAATTTAAACATTTTCTAAAAGCAAATTGCTTGATAGAAGTAACCGAATTAGGAATAACAATCGATGTTAAATTATAACAATAATAAAAAGCCGCTTCACCAATAGATGTTACAGAACCAGGAATTGTTACAGAATTTAATGAAAAACAATTAGCAAAAACATAATCACCAATAGAAGTAATAGAACTAGGAATAACAACCGATGTTAAACTTACACAAAATTCAAAAGCTCCCTCACCGATAGAAGTAACCGAATTAGGAATAGTAATTGAAGTTACTATTCTACAATTGTAAAAAGCATCTGCTCCGATAGTTGTGACCGAATTTGGAATAGCAAGAGAAGTTAAAATTCTACATTCTTTGAAAGCAGACCCTCCAATTGAAGTAACTGAATTAGGAATAGTAATTGATGTTAAACCTACACAATTATAAAAAGCATTAACTCCGATAGCGTTTACCTCATAATTTTGGTTATTATACACAACTGTATTTGGGATGTTAGCATCACCCGAAAAACCAGTATTGACTCCAACAGCAACTTTAAAATTGGCAGCATCGGTAATAGTGTAATTGATGCCATTGTATGTAAAATTTTGTCCAAAGGTGCTGATGCTTATTGCAGTAAGTAGTAGAAGTAATATTTTTTTCATAACTGTTATTGTTTTATAATTTTTTTCAAAAACACTTTTTCATAGGCAAATACTTTTATGAAATAAATTCCAGAATGTAATGCCGCAAGGTCTATTGTGTTTGACTGGCTATTTTGCGAAACCACTATTTTGCCTAGAATATTAATAATTTCGATTTTGCGAATGCTTTCGTTTTGCGGCAGTTGAATTGTTACAAATCCAGTCGTGGGATTGGGAAACGCTTGTACCTCAAAATACATATTTTCAGAAACAGAAAGTGGGCTGGTCAATGTAAAAGCCTTTTTGCTGATGACACTCCAAACACCATCCTGATTTTTTACTCTCACAAATAGAGTATGATTACCTACAGCTAAACCATTGGTATTTACATCAAAACTTTGATTTATTGTGGTTCCGGCGGTTATGCTTATTGCATTTGCTAGTCCAACTCCCGGATCGGTATCTACAAAATATTCGGCTGTTGTAATAGGCGAAGTGGCATTAAGATTAGGATGAATGTACATCACTTTTCGCATTGGCAGACTCCATTTGTTGTTGGCATCTTTGCATCTGATGTATAGAAAATGAATGCCTTCGGGGAGGTTTTGTGTGGCAATACTATAATTAGTAAGTGTAAATGTATTTCCAGCATTCACAGTTATAGCATTGGCACTGCCAAAACCTGGATCGTTATCAAAAAAATATTCGGCCTGGTTAATGTCGCTTTGTGAATAGAGATTACCAAAGAACATTAGCACTAATAGGGTTCGGATTGATTTCATCGCATTGGATTTTTTAGATTAATTTAAAAAAATAACTCCAGCAAAAATCAATTCGATTTGGCGGTTAAATTAATTTGCAATGTTCCATTTGCAGGTATTGTTGGGTTTAGTATTGTCATTGATTCTATAAAAGGCATCGAAAAGGAATAACCCCTTTTGTTGAAAGGAAAATTCAATCCATAAACACCAATTGTTGTCCCATCGGTACCCAATAGTGTCGCATTGCTAGAGTGGTAATCATTGGTAACGGAATAGCTAGTTAGTGTTGGCGCCAATACAAAAGAAGGATTTGTGTTATTATAATTTCCTGTACCAGAAAGGTCTGTCAAGGTTGTGCCTGTGGTATTAAAGCTAAGGTTATTGGATAATAATATATTTGAACCGCCACTAGTTACGTCAATTGCTGTTACTGTTGCATTTTGAGCAATAAACATATTGTTGCTGGCTATATTGAAGCAATTAGAAAAAATAACATAAGAAGTACCGCTAATATTTGCACGCAGAAAAATATTATTTGAGACAACACAATCGTTTCTTAAATTCGTAAGAACAGCACTAAAAACACTACTATTAAAGAAATTATTAACAAATTGCCAATTGTGATTGTTAGTTTCAATAGAGACATAACCAGTAATAACATTTCCTCTAATTATCCAATTATGGCAACTTGTTGCTGTTGAAATATTAGCTATTTTATTATTTTCCAACACAATATCGCTAAACGAAAAAGAAGTGCCTGAACTATAAATTGTAGAAATTTCTGAGATAATTAGCCCAGAAATGGAACTTCCTGTTGGATTAGTTGCAGGTGTAGTACTTCTATCAAAAGTTATCGAGGCTATGGTTGCTCCTACTCCGTTGGTTATTTCTGGTGTATGTCCAATACCCCTAAGATGCAGTTTTTTCTTAATAGTACAACTGCCATAACTAGTTTCAGAGGGATAGAGGTAGATAAAATCGTTTTCCTGCGCATTGTCGATTGCAGTTTGCAATGAAGTATAATTGGCAGATGAATTGACATTATTATCAACTGTAATAATGTTTTGAGCATAAAACGTATTGCATAACAATAGCGTTATAACTGTAGCGATTTTTGTAATTGAATTTTTCATTGGTTTAATTTTTATAATTGCTTTATAATTTTTAGGGCAAGTTATATTCATTAAACAATTCATTCATCAGGGGAATTGACCATTTTAAAAATTCGGGGTTTTCCCTGATAAATAAGTTACACTGTTGTGGATAATTCTATTTTATGTAATTTTGGTATTATTTCACAAAAAATGAAAATCGGCCTAATTCAATCGTCTTTAACTTGGGAAAATCCCAAAGCCAATCGAAACCATTTCGAAGAAAAAATCAATGCTATTGCTGAAAAAGTAGATTTGATTGTTTTGCCAGAAATGTTCTCAACGGGTTTCACGATGAATCCTAAAGCTGTTTTTGAAACAATGCAAGGCGAAACTATTCATTGGATGCAATCTTTGGCGAAAGCCAAAAACTGTGCGATTACAGGAAGTTTGGTCATTAAAGAAAATGATAATTTCTACAACCGATTGGTATTTGTTTTTCCGTCAGGCGAAATCCAATTTTATGACAAGCGACATTTGTTTACTTTGGCTGGTGAAGACGAAGTTTATACTGCTGGCAAAAAGAAATTAATTGTGGAATATCTGGGTTGGAAAATTTGTCCTTTGATTTGCTACGATTTGCGCTTTCCTGTTTTTGCCCGAAATATTGAAGAATATGATGTATTGCTTTATGTTGCTAATTGGCCAAAAGCAAGAATTCAAGCTTGGGATATTTTACTCAAAGCTCGTTCAGTCGAAAATATTAGTTACACAATAGGAGTCAATAGAATAGGTCTTGATGCCAACAACCACGAATATAATGGTCATTCTCAAGCAATCGATTTTCTTGGGAATTATCTGCTAGAGCCTCAAGAAGCTGATGCTGTTTTTATTATAGAATTAAACAAAGAAAACCTCCTTGATACTAGAAATAAACTAGGATTTCTCAATGATAAAGATTCTTTTGACTTAAAACCCTGATTTCTTTTTCTTCTCCACTTTATTTTTGTCCACTTTCTTTTTGGGTTCTGGAGTGTATGGAATACTCAAATCAAAAACTTGTTCTACATCCCAATTGGCACGAATATCAATTTCTTTCGAAAGATAGACCACTTCTTCGGCTTGGCGTTTTTCGAGATAATTTCCCGAATCCCACTCCTTATTTTTATTGTTGTCATAAATAGCCCTGAGTGAATACAAAGCCGGTTCTACTAAATTAAATTCTACTTTTGTATTGCTTTCGCTATATTCTGTTGCAACCACATCGCCTGCTTGATTAGTCAGTTGAACCATTACTGGAAAGCGTTTAACGTTTTGTAGATTCACCTTTAGATTACCATAATCTTCTAATTCTTTGGTGGATAATCTATAAATTAAGGTGTCGTTTGTTTTTTCTAAATAATCGGTCATTGCTCCAGGTAGCATCTTGAAAGTATAATTTTGCGAAAAATCTTTTTTGAAATCAAAAAACAATCTTTGGTTATACTCATCATATTTAGTTGTAAAAGGCACCGCAACCGAATCTTTATTAATGAGTTTTATCTTCGAATTGTCGAATTTTGTCAATGGTGTTGCACTTTCTATAGTAAATTGTTCTCTAAAATTCAAGACGCCATTTTGAAGAGCGGTTATATTTAAACTGTCTTTTTTTTGTTCTTTAAATTTAAACGTAAAATTCTTGTTGTATTTTTCTTTAGAAACTGCGAGAGAAAGTGAATCCGTTTTTAAAGGTTTATACCAAACCTGAAGTGAATCCTTTTTGGGAAATTTAGTGATGATAATAGGCAAATCGACACCTTTGTTTTTTAAGGCCAATTTTATTCCATCTGCTTTTCCTTCATACGGAAAAATCAATCTGTTTCCAGAGGCTTGAATAGGCTTTATGGCTTTAAAAGGCTGTACTTCTTTGAATAATTTTAGTTCAAAGATAGTGTCGTTCGGAATGGTGATAAATTGTTTATTAAAGCCAATTTTATCTTTACTAGGGTTGAATTTATTATTAGAACCATAATCTTTCATCGCCACAAGAAGGTATTTCCCCGCTTTTAAATTCTCTAATTTGAAAGTTTTCAAACTGTCCAAAGTATTCGTAATATATCTTGGAGTTCCTTTGTAAACCACCGAATCATTGAATTTGTCATTTACATCATAAAGCATAACCGAAACAAAAGATTCAACATCCTTTGTATAAGCGTCTTTTACAGTTCCTGAAATGGAAAGCGAATCGATATAAGAACCTGTCGAAAACACATATTTGAATTGGTTGAGCGGATTTCCTTCATTATTATCCTCAATACTTTGTCCAAAATTGAAATTATAAGTAGTGTTGGCTTGCAAAGTGTCATTTATTTTTATGCTAATAAATTTGCCCACACTTGTTGGTAAAATCAAAGGTTCATTTTTCAAGGGAGGCGAAATAATCAATTGTTTTTTTAAGTCTTTTAACTTAATAAATTCGTCAAAAGTCAGTTTGATTTCCGTTCCTTTAAAATTAGTGCTATAGTTTTTTGGAAAACTCAATTTCAAAACCGGCGCAAGTGTGTCTTTCAAACCACCTGTAATATTACCTCTTTTAGCGCAACTTGTCATTACTAATACAAGTAACAACAGAATATATTTAAAGTTGTTTTTCAACATAAGAAATCAAAATTTAGAAGCTACAAAATAACAATTATATTCGCTAGAAACGAAATGTTTTAAATTTTTATTAGGAGCTTAATCCAGCTCTACACTTTATCTTTTTCTTTTTAAAGGAAAAAGAAAAAGGATGCCGTTCCTATCTGGGCTAAAAACGTTCGCATTTCATAATATTATTTTGGTTTAAATAACAAATCAAGAATGCGCCATCGCCATACAAACAATACTGATTTTTGCTCCAGGAATTTTCAGTAAAGCGTGAGAGCAAGCTTCTAAAGTCGAGCCGGTGGTTAATACATCATCAATCAATAAAAAATGTTTATCGTGATCTTTTTCGGAAAAATTAACATCAAAAATGGTGTCGATGCCTTCGCTTCGGTTCAAAAAACTTTTTCGAGATTGGGTTTTCGAATAAATATTCCGAACTAAAAGATTAGAATTATAAGGAATATTTAGATGTTCAGAAAGTGTTTTTCCAAAATTTGTCAACTGATTGTAACCCCTTTCTCTATATTTTCTTTTGTGCAAAGGCACAGGAATAATTTCATCGACAGATTCAAGTATTTCTATGTTTTTCAATTCATAAGCGTACCATTCGCCCAAAACTGTTCCAATTTCTTCTTGACCTTTGTATTTGAGGTTGTGAATTAATTCTTGAACGATTCCCTTTTTATGAAAATACAACAAAGCTGATGTGTGTTCGACAGGAATTCGACCGTAAAATTTTTTGAAAGCCTCATTTTCTGGATTCAAATGATGATTGGTCAACGGAAGATTATGTCGGCAAAGGGTACAAATCACGTTTTCATTCGACACCAAAAACGAATGACAACCAGCACAAACGGGAGGAAAAAAGAGAGAAATGAGGTTTTTGAGCATAAAAAAGCCAAATTTTTATAAAAATAGCAAAATCAATGCTTCAAACTTTAAAAATGTTTCTTTTTTTATGTTCACTTTTTATATTTTTGCACCACTATGGCAAAACAAGAAGATTTATTTAAGAATGTAGTTTCGCACGCAAAAGAATACGGATTTATTTTTCCGTCAAGCGAAATTTACGATGGTTTAAGTGCAGTCTATGATTATGCACAAAACGGAGTAGAGTTAAAAAAGAACATACGCGAATATTGGTGGAAAGCAATGGTTCAAATGAACGACAACATTGTTGGACTAGATGCCGCTATTTTGATGCATCCCACGACTTGGAAAGCTTCAGGTCACGTTGATGCTTTCAACGATCCATTGATAGACAACAAAGATTCTAAAAGAAGATACCGTGCCGATGTTTTGATTGAAGATTATGCCGAAAAGCTCAATCTGAAAGCCAAAAAAGAAATCGAAAAGGCAAAAACTCGTTTTGGAGATGCTTTCAACGAACAAGAATTTATCACCACCAACGCTAGAGTGGTGGAATATCTAGCCAAAGAAAGAGAAATTCTAGAAAGAATGGCTCGTTCTTTAGGTGCTGGTGACTTGGAAGACGTAAAAGCTTTAATCGAAGAATTGGAAATTGCTTGTCCTGAATCAGGTTCTAGAAATTGGACTGAAGTACGTCAATTCAACTTGATGTTCGGTACTAAACTAGGAGCATCTGCCGATACGGCAATGGATTTATACTTGCGTCCGGAAACGGCTCAAGGTATTTTTGTGAACTTCCTGAATGTTCAAAAATCAGGAAGAATGAAAGTTCCTTTTGGAATTGCTCAAACAGGTAAAGCATTTAGAAACGAAATCGTTGCCAGACAATTCATCTTCCGTATGCGTGAATTCGAACAAATGGAAATGCAGTTTTTTGTGCGTCCTGGCGAAGAAATGCAATGGTACGAACATTGGAAAACCGCTCGTTTGAACTGGCATTTATCTCTTGGATTAGGAAAAGAGAACTACCGTTTTCACGATCACGAAAAATTAGCACACTATGCCAATGCGGCTGCCGATATTGAGTTTAATTTCCCTTTTGGATTCAAAGAATTAGAAGGAATTCACTCTCGTACTGATTTCGATTTGAAAGCACACGAACAATACTCAGGTAGAAAATTACAGTATTTTGATGCCGAATTGAACCAAAATTATGTTCCTTATGTGGTAGAAACTTCAGTAGGTTTGGATAGAATGTTCTTGGCTGTTTTCGCTACTTCATTAAAAGAAGAAACTTTGGAAGATGGTTCAACCAGAACAGTTTTGAAATTACCAGCGGTTTTAGCTCCAACAAAAGCAGCTATTTTGCCATTGGTCAAAAAAGACGGATTGCCAGAAATAGCCAACAAAATCATTGATGATTTGCGTTGGGATTTCAATGTGGCTTATGATGAAAAAGATGCTGTAGGAAGACGCTATAGAAGACAAGATGCTTTGGGAACTCCTTTCTGTATCACTGTGGATCACCAAACTATCGAAGACCAAACGGTAACGATTCGTCACAGAGATACTATGAAACAAGATCGTGTTGCGATTGCGGATTTGAAATCAATCATCGAAAATGAAGTTTCGATGAAAAATTGGTTGATGAAAATGTAATTATGTAATGATTTATATAAAAAGAAAGGCTTCTCAATCGAGAAGCCTTTCTTTTTATACTATTTTATAAATTTTAAAACCTATAACCAAGAGTTATTCCACCTCGACCTACAATTTCAAAATCAGAATCACTGCTATTGAATAAATTTCGACCAACACCAGCATTGATTTCAAAAAGAAATCCATTTTTGGTAATCCATTTTGAGCCTAATCCAAAACCTAATGCAAAATCAGTTCTAGTTACATCCTTTTCAATATAAGAATTAGAACCGGTTAAATAAATAGTATCATCATAAGAATTTAGCATTCCAAATCCTTCTACAAAGAATCCTGCTGCTGGTTTTTTACCAAAATAAAAACGGTAATAAGGTGTAAGACTAAAATTCACATCTATGCTGTTGTCGTAGGGTACAAAAAGGGAAACTCCAACTCCAGATTCCTCATTAAGTAATCGTTCGTATGTACCTTCTAATGCACCTATAACCAAAAATAGGGCGTTTCCTTTAATTTCGTTTCTTGGAAAATCAACTTTTTCTTTCTCTTTTTCTTGGCTATAACCCAATGCAAATACTGACAAACAAATTAGTACGAATAATTTTTTCATAGTTTAATTTTTATTTCAAATGTATAAAATTTTTCTGATTATTGTTTTGTTTGAGCTTAATTTAAAAGAAAAATAAAGTAGTAGTTTGCTGCGCTTTATCGGATTTATTTGCAGTTTATTTTAATGTATTAACATTTGTTACTAATATATTAACAACTTAAGTGAAAAATGATGTAAATGTTTATTTTTAGCTTGTTAAATAGAGTCTTTTTATATGATTTTATTTAATTAGTTTCCCCAAAACTACCAAAATTGCTTAATATTTTAAAGTATTTACTTTAAACGTCTAATGTTATGCCTAACAAATTAGGACAAAACATTGATGAATTACCCGTACATTATTATTGACGACAATCAAGAAAGTGTTTTGAAAACCAAAGCAATTGCTGATGGGTTTTCGGAGCTTGTCTTTGTGGCTTCGGCAAATAACTATGCGGATGGTTTAAATTTAATTCTAGAGCATTCTCCCAAATTAATTTTTCTGGAAATTGACCCAGCTGATACAACAAGCAATTTGTCATTGGCTCTTATCAATGAATTGTATCGGTATTTGAAAACAATTCCTAAAATCATTATAACCACTACCAAGAAAGATTTGGCATTTGAAGCCATACAATATGAAGTGGCAGATTATATAATTAAGCCAGTTCAGAGAATTGATTTAATAAAGTCAATTCTTAAAATAAAAAAAACAATTGGAGAGGATGATGGTTTTATTGCGCAAAATCAAGTTATAAAAGCCCATCAAGAGCCCAAAGTAGAACAACCAAAAATTCCTGTTGATGTTCAAAAGCCCATAGAAGAAGAAATTCTAATTCTAAATGAAAACGATCAAGAGCTTTTAGAAGAAAACCTAAAAACTCCTGTTGCTGTTCAAGAGACATTAGAAGAGGAAAATCTAGTTCTCAATGAAAACGATCAAGAGCTTTTAGACGACCAATTACAAACTACTTCTGATGATACAACAGAAGATGATGTTGTAGCTCTCGATGAGACACAAGAGCTTTTAGAGGGACAAATTCCAGAAACCTATATACAACAATCAAAACCAAATGTAGAACAACCTCTAGTATTATGTATTAAATCTTATGGTGATTATCGATACATTGACGCCAGTGATATTTGCTATTTTCAAGCCGATAATAATTCAACAGATATCCATTTAAATAATGGTGAAATGGTTACCGCTTTCAAAACATTAAAACATTTTGAAGGTGTTTTGCCTTATCCTTTTGCTAGAATTCACAACAGTTATATAGTAAATCGTAATTATATTTCCAGAATTCATACTGGAAATGCGGTTTGTTATATTAAAAACACTACCACAAAACTTCCATTTTCAAAATCTTATAAGGAAAATGTTGATTTAATTATCTCCGAATTTGCCAATGGCAATTATTTGGAAATTTAAAAAAATCCATCCACCCAGATTTGATGGTCATTCACTATCAAACGAGTGCATTCTACCAAAACCCCTTGATTTTACTGCAAAATTTAAGATAACCGATGTAGTTTTACACCGTGATACTTCACTATGAAGGTCACCAAAAAATGTAAAAACGTATTAAAACATAAAAAACCCAAACTATGAAAAAGTCATTCTTAACCATCGGATTATTAACATTAGTAATGATATTAACTTCTTTCACTACACCTGAAACTACAAAAGTTGATGCAGCTGGACAAGGAGCTGTTGGAGGAAGTGTAAGATTAGATTAATTTATATTGATACAAATATATTTTATAAAAATAATTTTAATTAGGCTATCAAATATTTGATAGCCTTTTTTTATGACAATCGTTTTATTTTAGTATTTTTGATGCAATTCAAAAATAACTATTGAAAAATATTTACTACATAGCATTACTATTGCTGTTGTTTTTCTCGGGTTGCACAAAGAAAAACACAGAAAGCCAAGAGACTCCCTCTTCAGATGACAGTTTAGCTACTTATCTGTCCAAAGCCAATGATTTCAACTCTACTAATAAAAAAAGGAAAGAGTATATACAGAAGGCATTTAACATTATTCTTGAACAAGAAGATGATTCATTACAAATAGCCAATTTATTTCGTGTGGCTAACCGTTATTATAATTTGAATGAATGGAATAAATATCGAGATATTGCAAAAATTGTTCTAGAAAAATCTTTAGAAAATAAAGATACTTTAAGTACAGCTAAGGCTTATTCATATTTAGGTGACTATTACGGATCCCAAGGCATTTCGGATACAGCTTTTTCGTATTATTATAAAGCTGAAAAAATGTATCTAAAGCAAAG
>ERZ1034363.808-NODE-808-length-19747-cov-6.927453_pt1 | contig 19747 bp, 20 predicted proteins | sample MGYA00520616_ERZ1034363 | MGnify/ENA primary metagenome ERZ1034363 (study PRJEB33736, sample SAMEA104284506) | Azolla filiculoides | biome: Urban; feature: Water surface; material: Ditch water | place: Netherlands | collected 2015-10-28 | depth 0-0.1 m ...
CCCCCCCCCCCCCCCCCCCCCCCCCCCCCCCCCCCCCCCCCCCCCCCCCCCCCCCCCCCCCCCCCCCCCCCCCCCACGACCGCTGGCACGCCAGTTCGGTTGCTCGACGTTGGCTCCGGTGCTGGTCTGCCAGGCGCGGTGATCGCCATTTGCTGTCCTGACGTTACCGTGCATTGCGTGGACACCGTGGCCAAGAAGGCGGCGTTTATTCAGCAGGTGGCGGTGACTTTGAAGTTGCCGAACCTGCGTGGCATCCATGCCCGGGTGGAAAACCTGACCGATACCTACGACGTGGTGAGTTCCCGGGCTTTTGCGTCGCTAGTCGATTTTGTGACCTGGTCGCAAAAGGCGCTGGCGGAGCAGGGCGTTTGGATGGCGATGAAGGGCAAGCATCCGGCGGATGAGATGGCGGCCCTGCCTGCGTTTGCCCAGGTGTTTCACGTGGAACAGTTGGAAGTGCCGGGGTTGGGGGCTGAGCGTTGCATCGTCTGGATGCACCGTCCGGCTTCTTCTTAGGTTTATTGCCTGATTGGTTGGCGGGCTCGGGAGCGTCGGGTATTCCGCACTGTTCGTGTCCCCCGGCCTTTGGCCTCCTCCTTTACCTCACTGTGCGAAACACCCAACCCTCCCGAGCCAGGGTGGTGCAGGCGTGGCAATGCGGATGAGCGAAACCCGAGCGACAGGCAAGGGGTGAGCGCCGCAGCGAGGTAAAGGAGGAGGCCAAAGGCCGGGGGACACGAGCAGCGACGCTCACCCCTTGCCTGTCGCGGGCGAAAAACAAGAAGGCAAAAAACCTAACGTAAACTCACTCACTCCCAATCGAAAGTTTCCACCATGCTCGGCGTTACCGACTACGGCACCTTTGTTGTCACCGTGATAGTGTTCTTGGCCATCCCCGGGCCGGGCAATCTGGCGCTGGTTACCAGTACCAGCAAGGGCGGAATCACGGGCGGACTGGCCGCCACCCTGGGCGTCATTCTGGGTGACCAGGTGCTGATGTGGTCGGCCGTGGCCGGTGTGGCCGCTTTGCTCACCGCCTACCCGGAGGCCTTTGCGGCAGTGCAATGGCTGGGCGCTGCGTACCTCGGCTGGCTCGGTTTCAAGATGCTGCTGGCCAAACCCGGTGCGGCACCGGTGCTCAACATCAAGGCCGGTCAGTACCTGCGCCAGGCGCTGATGATCACCTTGCTCAACCCCAAGGCGATTCTGTTTTACATGGCCTTCTTCCCACTGTTTGTGGACCGCGCCAACCAGCAGGGCCTGATTACTTACGGCTTTATGGCGGCCACCATTGCGGCGCTGACCTTTTTGTATGGTCTTGGCGCCACGCTGCTCACACACTTTCTGGCCGAGCGCATGCGTGCCAACCCGGTTATCGGGCGCGTGCTGGAAAAGGTGGCGGGCCTGTTTTTGGTCGGCTTTGGCATCAAGCTTGCGCTGTCCAAATAAGCAGCAACCCGGCACCACGAACTTAGAGCGAGAGAAACTGAACCCATGGCAAAAATTTTCTGCGTAGCCAACCAGAAGGGTGGGGTGGGCAAGACCACCACCACGGTGAACCTGGCCGCCGGTCTGGCCAAGGTCGGGCAGCGCGTGCTGATGATCGACCTCGACCCGCAGGGCAATGCCACCATGGGCTCGGGCGTGGACAAGCGCAAGATCGAACTCTCGGTGTACGACGTGCTGCTCGAATCGGCCAGCATCGCCGAAGCGCGGGTGCAAAGCGACAAGTTGAAGGACGCCGGCTGCAGCTACGACATTCTGGGTGCCAACCGCGAGTTGGCCGGGGCCGAAGTGGAACTGGTGGAAGTGGAGCGCCGCGAGCGCCGCCTGAAACTGGCGATTGCAGCGGTGGCCAACGAGTACGACTTTGTGCTGATCGACTGCCCGCCCTCGTTGTCCATGCTCACCCTCAACGGCCTGTGCTGCGCCCACGGTGTGATCGTGCCGATGCAGTGCGAATACTTTGCCCTGGAAGGGCTGACCGATCTGGTCAACACCATCAAGCAGGTCAAGGCCAACCTCAACGACGACCTGCAAATCATTGGCCTGCTGCGCGTCATGTTTGACCCGCGCATCACCCTGCAGCAGCAGGTCAGCGAGCAGCTTAAGGCGCACTTTGGCGACAAGGTGTTTGACACCGTCATCCCGCGCAATGTGCGCTTGGCCGAGGCACCCAGCTACGGCGTGCCCGGCGTGGTGTTTGACCTGAACTCCAAGGGCGCACAGGCGTTTGTGACCTTCGCCCAGGAGATGGTGACCCGCATCCAGGCGATGTAACCGCAGCGCCAATTGCTACCAAATTCATAGCGCATTCACGTTCATGTCCGAATCCCCCGTTCTCCTGTTGCCCGGCTGGCAAAACTCCGGCCCCGAACACTGGCAAAGCCGCTGGGAAACTTTGTACGGCGACCTGCGCGTAGAGCAGCACGACTGGATGCAACCGCTGCGCGGCGACTGGATTGCGCGGCTGGAAGATGTGCTGCTTTCGCACGACCGACCGGTGATCCTGGTGGCCCATAGCCTGGGTTGCATGCTGACCGCCGCCTGGGCAGCGCACTCCAAGAATACCCATCGGGTGCAGGGCGCCTTGCTGGTGGCACCCGGAGACCCGGAGCGTGAAGAGTTGCGCGCTGTGCTGAAAAGCTGGTCGCCCATCGTGCGGCAAACCCTGCCATTCAAGAGCATTTTGCTGGGCAGCCAGAATGACCCGTATTGCAGCTTTGAGCGGGCGCGTTCGTTCGCGCAGGCCTGGGGTTCTGAATTCATCGACTACGGTGCGCGCGGCCATATCAATGCCGAGTCCGGCCTGGGCGACTGGCCCGAAGGCCGCGCCCTTCTGGCCCGCCTGCAGCCTCCCAAACCCGAATAAAGGAAAAACAACATGGTCACCAAGAAACCCAAGGGACTGGGCATGGGCCTCGAAGCATTGCTCGGCCCCAAGGTCAAGGAGCCGGCGCCCGGAGACTTGGCACCCGCTGCCGCCGGCGATGTGCCCAGCACCCTGCAACTCACCGACATGGTGGCCGGCCAGTACCAGCCGCGTACCCGCATGGACGAGGGCGCTTTGTACGAGCTGGCCGAGAGCATCAAGTCGCAGGGCATCATGCAGCCGATTCTGGTGCGCCGCCTGAGTGATGAACTGGCCGCCGCCAAGCGCCAAGAGCAGGGCACCGCCAGCGACTCGCGCCCGGTGTATGAAATCATTGCCGGCGAACGCCGCTTCCGCGCTGCCAAACTGGCCGGGCTGGAAAGCGTGCCGGTGCTGGTGCGCGACGTGCCCGACCAGGCCGCCGCCGCTATGGCGCTGATCGAGAACATGCAGCGCGAAGACCTGAACCCGCTGGAAGAAGCGCAAGGTCTGCAACGCCTGATCAAAGAGTTTGGACTCACGCACGAAACGGCCGCGCAGGCCGTGGGCCGTTCGCGCAGCGCTGCCAGCAACCTGCTGCGCCTCCTGAACCTGGCCGATCCGGTGCAGACCATGCTCATGGCTGGTGACATCGACATGGGCCACGCCCGTGCCCTGCTGGCACTGGACCGGGCCACGCAGATCACGGCGGCCAATCAGATTGCCACCAAAAAGATGTCGGTGCGCGAGTCGGAAAGCCTGGTCAAAAAGCTCAGCGCCGAGTTCTCGCTGACCAGCCCCAAGCCGAAAAAAGAAAAGTCGCGCGACCTCAAACGGGTGGAAGAGGAACTCTCCGACCTGCTGATGGCGCAGGTGGATGTGAAGATTAAAAAACGCGTCAAACGCAACGGCCGCCTGGAAGACATGGGCGAAGTGGTGATTCAGTTTGGCTCGCTCGATGAACTCAATGGCCTGATTGAGCGGCTATCACCCGGCGTCAGCCGCTAGTCTCAGCCTCTATACCGTAGCCTTTTCTGGTTTGAGCGGCCCCACCGTGACCCCACCCCGTAGACGGCGCGGACCTGCCCACTGGCAATGGCCCTTGCCTGCGGTGCTGGTTTGGGTGCTGGCCTGGATGCTTTTCAAAGTGCTCATCAGCTCAGGCTTTTCGGCTGGTGTCGCCTTGGGCTCGGCCTCGGCGCTGGGAGTGGCCTGCAGCGTGTGGGGCGAAAGCTGGTGGCGCCGCTTGTTGATCGGGGCCGGCTTTCCGCTGTCGCTGGCGACGCTGGTGCTGTCCTCCGGCCCCACGCTGATTCCGGCCTGGGCCTGGCTGGTGCCGCTGGGCTTGTTGCTGCTGGTGTACCCCATCAATGCCTGGCGTGACGCGCCGGTGTTCCCGACGCCGCCCGATGCCTTGCTGGAGTTGCCCCGGCACGCGCCGCTGGCCGATGGCGCGCAGGTGCTCGATGCCGGCTGCGGCGCGGGCCATGGCCTGCAGGCTCTGCATGCTGCGTATCCGCAGGCGGTTTTGCACGGACTGGAGTGGAGCTGGCCGCTGCGTCTGCTCAGTGCGTTGCGTTGCCCTTGGGCGCAGGTGCGGCGTGGCGACATCTGGCAGGCCGACTGGTCGGGCTATGACATGGTGTATTTGTTTCAGCGGCCCGAGAGCATGACGCGCGCGGTGATTAAGGCCGCCGAACTCAAGGACGGCGCCTGGCTGGTGAGCCTGGAATTTGAGGCCACGCATTTGCGTCCAACGGCCCAGTACCGCGCGCCCGGTGGCAAAATGGTGTGGCTGTACCGCGCACCGGTTGCGGCACTCTAAGGAGAACCCCTATGAATTCACAGTCCCCCGCAGGTGACGCACCAACAGCCGCCTTGCAGGCGCAGCAGGTGGCTCTGTTTGCCGTAGCGACGCTGGCTGAATTAAGGGAATCCGATACCGAAAGCCACCTGCTGCGGGTGCGCCACTATGTTTGCCTGCTGACCGAAAAGCTGCGCAGCCACCCTGCCTTTGCGGCGCAGCTCACGCCCGACTACCTGGACGCGTTGTGCACCGTGGCCTCGCTGTACGACCTGGGCACGGTGGCCATTCCCGACCGCATTTTGCTCAAACCCGGCCGCCTGCTGCCAGACGAATTGGCCATCATGAAGTCGCACACCAAGCTCGGCCATGACGCCATCGTGCGTGCCGAGAAGACGCTGGGCATTACCTCGCCGGTGCTGACCATGCTCAAGGAACTCACCCTGTGCCACCACGAAAAATGGAATGGCAAGGGCTACCCCAACGGCTTGTCTGAAACCCTGATTCCGCTGTCCGCCCGTCTGGTGGCACTGGCCGATGTGTACGACGCGCTGATCAGCAACAAGGTGTACCGCCAGGGCATCACGCCCGATGCGGCGGTGAGCGTCATCTTCAGTGAGCGCGGCGAACACTTCGACCCCGATGTGGTGGACGCGTTTATGGAATTGACGGTGGAGTTTGCAGAAGTCGCCAAGCGTTTTGCCGACACCGAGCAGGACATGCAGAACAAGATCGACTACATGGCCAATGCCATCGCCGAGACGGCTGAGCTGTAGCCGGCTTACACAGTAAAAATCTTCCCCGGGTTGAGAATGTTGTCGGGGTCCAGCGCACGCTTGATGCTGCGCATCAGGTCCACTGCGCCGTCGCCTGCCTCGTCCCGCAAGAAACCCATCTTGTGCAGGCCCACACCATGCTCGCCGCTGCAGGTGCCGCCCAGCGCCAGCGCACGCTGCACCAGTTGGGTATTCAGCGCCTCTGCCACTTCGCGCTCCTGCGGCTGCTTCGGATCGATCAGGTAGCCCATGTGAAAGTTGCCATCGCCCACATGACCGACCAGAAAGTACGGAATGCCGGCCGCGTTGGCCTCGGCAATGCAGTCCAGCAGCGCATCGGCCAGGCGTGAAATCGGCACACAGGTATCGGTGCTGATCACCCGGCAACCGGGGCGCGATTGCATGCCGGCAAAGTAGGCGTTGTGTCGCGCTGTCCACAGGCGGGTGCGTTCCTCGGGCGTTTCGGCCCAGGCAAAGGCGCTGCCGCCATGCTCGCCAGCAATCGCCTGCACCGTGTCCACCTGTTCCTGCACGCCCGCAGGTGAGCCATGAAACTCCATTAGCAACAGGGGTGACTCGGGCAAACTAAGTTTGGAATGCGTGTTGACCATGCGCACGGTGTTGCCGTCGAGCAGCTCGCAGCGCGCAATCGGCACGCCCATCTGGATGATCTGAATGGTGGTGTTCACCGCATCGGCCACGCTGGCAAACGACACGCTGGCGGCCATTACCGCTTCGGGCAGCGGATATAGCTTGAGGGTGATTTCGGTCATCACACCCAGCGTGCCTTCCGAGCCTACCATCAGCCGTGTCAGGTCGTAGCCGGCGCTGCTTTTCTTGGCGCGCGTGCCGGTCCGAATCACATCGCCACGGGCCGTCACCACCTCCAGCGCCAGCACGTTCTCGCGCATGGTGCCGTAGCGCACGGCGTTGGTTCCGCTGGCGCGGGTGGCACACATGCCGCCCAGGCTGGCGTCGGCTCCGGGGTCAATCGGGAAAAACAGGCCGCTGGATTTCACCGCCTCGTTCAGTTGCTTGCGGGTGACGCCTGGCTGCACGGTCACGGTCAGGTCTTCGGCGTGGAGGTGCAGCACCTGGTTCATGCGCGACACATCGATGCTGATGCCGCCCTGCACCGCCAGCAAATGCCCTTCCAGTGATGAGCCCACACCAAAGGGAATCACCGGCACACGGTACTGCGCGCACAGGCTCACGGCATCGGCCACATCCTGGGTGCTTTGGGCAAACACCACGGCGGCAGGCGGTGGCACGTCAAACACCGACTCATCGCGGCCATGCTGCTCGCGCACCGCCAGCGCCACCGAGCATTGCGCGCCAAAACGGGCCTGCAACGCAGCGAGCAAAGCCTGCGGCGTATCGCGTGGTTGGCACCGGGGCGACAGGGGTTCAGTTGGGGTGGCTGCAAGCATGGGGCGTCTCCGTCAATAATCCCATTTTCAATCAAGGACACGCAGCCATGGGAAATCGCCTCACACAAATCGCCACCCGCACCGGAGACGCCGGCACCACCGGCCTGGGTGACAACACCCGCGTGTCAAAAAACAGCCTGCGTGTGCACGCCATGGGCGATGTGGATGAGCTCAATTCGCACATCGGTGTGCTGCTCTGCGAGGACATGCCCGAAGGCATCCGCACCCTGCTGGTAGAAATTCAGCACCAGCTTTTCAACCTGGGCGGTGAGTTGTCGATTCCCGGCTTTGAGTTGCTGAAGCCCGAAGCGGTGCTGGCGCTGGACGAGGCGCTAGAAACCTACAACGCCAATCTGCCCAAACTGCAGGAATTCATCCTCCCCGCAGGCAGCCGCGCTGCCTCACTGGCCCATGTCTGTCGCACCGTGGCGCGCCGGGCTGAGCGCGCGCTGGTGGCGCTGGGCAATGAAGAGGCACTCAAAGACGCGCCGCGTCAGTACCTGAACCGCTTGTCGGACCTGATGTTTGTGCTGTCGCGTGCGCTCAACCGGCACCGCACCGATGGCTCGGTGGGTGACGATGTCTATTGGAAGAGCGAGCGCATGGCCAAAGCCTAAAAGGTTTCCCAGTCGTCATCACCGCCACCCGACTTTGCCGCAGGGGCACTCGGCGCGGGCTTGGGCAGCGACACCGGTTTAGCGGCGACCGGCTTGGCAGCCGGAGGCTTCAGGGCCACCGGCTTAGGGCGGGCCGGCGCTGAGGCAATGGCTTTACGCGGGGCACTCTGGAACGGCGCGCTTCTGGGCGCCGACGCCGGTGCCGGCAGCGCGGTTCGGGCCATGCCTTCGTTACCGCCGAGGTTGAAGACCGAAACGACCTGAACCATTTCGCCCGCCTGCGACTTCAGGCTGCTGGCTGCTGCGGCCATTTGTTCCACCAGCGCCGCGTTTTGCTGGGTGGTCTGGTCCAACTGTGTAACCGCTTCACCAATCTGGGCCACCCCGGCAGACTGCTCGTTGCTGGCCGAGGTGATTTCTCCGACCAGGTCGCTAACCCGGCGAATCGAGCTCACCACTTCCGTCATGGTGGTGCCGGCCTGATCGACCAGCACGGTGCCCTGCTCCACCCGCTCGACGCTGGCATTGATCAGGTTCTTGATTTCCTTGGCGGCCTCGGCACTGCGGCCTGCCAGTGACCGCACCTCGCTGGCCACCACCGCAAAGCCCCGGCCCTGGTCACCCGCACGGGCCGCTTCCACGGCGGCGTTGAGCGCCAGAATATTGGTCTGGAACGCAATGCCATCGATGACGCTGATGATGTCGGCAATCTTGCGAGAAGAGTCGTTGATGTCTTTCATCGTGTCGACCACCCGCCCCACCACTTCGCCGCCCCTAACCGCAACCGTCGAGGCGCTGTTGGCCAGTTGATTGGCCTGGCGGGCGTTGTCGGCGTTGTTTTTCACCTGGGAACTGAGCTCTTCCATGGAGGCTGCGGTTTCCTCCAGCGCGCTGGCTTGCTGCTCGGTGCGCGCGGACAGGTCGTTGTTGCCTTGCGCGATTTCGGCCGACGCGGTCGCCACGTTTTCCGAACTGGCGCGCACGTTAGACACCACCCGGCCCAGGCTGCTTTGCATGTCGCTCAGCGCGTGCAACAACTGTCCCGTTTCGTTGTTGCCCTCGGCTTCAATGCGCGAACTCAGGTTGCCGGCCGCCACATCGCGTGCCACGCCAATGGCGCGGTTCAAGGGTTGCGTGATCGAACGAATAATCCAGAGGGCCAGGGCAATGGCCAGGGCCACCGACACCAAAACCGCCACCGCATTGGCTGTTACGGTGTTCTGAATGCTGGTGTGGGCCTCCTCGCTGGAATCCTCCATGCGCGCGCGCAGGAATTTCAGCATGTCTTCCGTCGAGGCAAAGTAGTCCTGCTGTGCCTTTCGCAAATCGGTCAGCAGCAGCTTGGTTGCCTCGTCCTTTTTGTCACTGGTGGCGAGTTCGATGAACTTGACTTGCAGAGCGTCATAGGCCTTGCGGGCTTGCAGCATTTTGTCGAGGGTTTGCTTGCCGGCACCGGAAACCACCGTGGCCTGCAATTTGTCGAGGCGCTCGCCAATGGCGCGGTGGGTGGCGTCCACCCGTTCTTTTTCCTTGGCGGCCTCGGCCGGGTCACTCACCAACAGCATATTGCGCATGGCGCGGGCGGCGATGTTGATGTTCTCCCGCACCTCATACACCGAAACCACCTTGGGCAGTCGGTTTTCGGTGACCGCCTCAAACGCCGTCTGAATGCCCCCAAGTTTGGCCCAGGTAAAGCCTCCGATCAGCGCCATCAGCACGACCAGGATGCCAAAGCCCAGCGATAGTTTGACCGAAATTTTCAATTGATTCATGTTCACAGCCCCGCTCCCGTTTATTGGTGTGGTGTATTACATTTTCAAATAAAAATGTTGCTCTGTTCTGCAAATAACAGAGTTATCTTGCGCTGTTTTCTGGAGCATTCGCTGCGGAAAAATCTAGCCCGCCGGCAGGTTCACCGGCGTCACCACCTGCACCGCCGATAAGGTGTGCAGCGCCTGTTGTGGCCCGACACCATGGGCCCGCATGATTTGCAGGCAGGCCATGCGCACATCGTGTTGCAGGTCGTGGTGCAGCACGGCGCTGAGTTGGCCGGTGCGCAGCAGTGGCAGGTTGTCGGCATCGAGGTCGTGGCCTATGAAGACCTTGCAGATGCGATCGGCATCCGAGAAGGCTTGCAGAATGGCGGCGTTGGCTCCACCAATCGAATACACCGCCGAAACCTCCGGGTGCAACTCCAGGCACTTTCCCACCACGGCGGCAGTGGCGGCGTGCAGGCCCAGGCCTTCGCTAGCGTCCACTTTGTGCAGGTTCGGGTACTGTTGCTGCAGCGCCTCGGTAAAGGCGGCCTCGCGTTCTTCTTCGCCGCGAAAGCGGATGCTGCTGAGCGATACCAGCACCCCGGCGCGGCTGTCGCTGCCCAGCCATTGGCCCAGCAGGTAAGCGGCGGTTCGGCCGGCGGCCTGGTTGTCCATGCCGGCGTAGGCCAGACGTTCTGAGCCCGGCAGGTCGGTCACCAACGTCACCACCGGAATTCCCTTGGCAGCCAGGCGGGCCACGGCTGCGACCACGCGCGTGTCGTTCGGGGCCTTGAGCAACACCCCGTGGCTGCCGCGCGCGGCAATCTTGTCCAGCGTGGCCACCAATTCAGCCACGGGCAGTGCCTCGCTCAGGTGGTAGCGGGCGCGAAAGATGGCCGGGTGCAGCAGCGGCAACTCGCGTTCCAGCGCGTCGCGCACCACGCTGGCAAAACGGCTGGGCGCCTGCACCACCACGTCCAGCATGAACTTGCGGCCCTGCAACCCGACCTGCGCACTTTGCCGCTCCAGCTCGGCCACGGCTTGCTGCACCCGCCGCACTGTATGCGCCCGCACGCCGGGCCGTTGGTGTACCACCCGGTCCACCGTGGCCAGGCTCACGCCGGCCTGCAGGGCAACGGCTTTGAGCAAATGGGGGTGGGCCATGGGGTTTAGGGTGTAAGCGGCTGCTCCGGATTGTGCCGCAAGGGTTGCCATTTGAGGTGTTTTTGAGGTGTTTTCCAGCACCACGACACAGCCTTCGTTCCTACACTCCGCTATCAAATTGACCCCTATCAATGAGACAAACCGATGCCCACCGCCCCCTTGCTTTCCACCGGACACCTGCAGTTCAGCCAATGCCAGGTGGCGGATCTCGACCGACTGGTGCAAACCGTGACCGTGCCGCAGGACTGCCCGCAGGCCAGCGCCATACTGCAGAACGTACCAATTTATGACGGTGCCGCCCTGCGCAAGGCCCAGGCGGCCGCTGCCGACCCGGTGCTGTGGCGCAACGCACTAATGGCCGAGTGGGCGCAGGTGTGGGGCAACGGCGCAGGCGTGTTGGTGGTGAAGGGGCTGTACACCGATATGGCGGTGGTGGATGCCGCAACGCGGGAGTTTCAGGCGCTGATTGAAGACGGGCGCAAGGCCGGCCATGCGGGCGACCACTTTGCCAAGCCCGGCGCCAATGACCGGGTATGGAACGCTCTGGAAAAACTCTGCCTGCGCGCGCCCGATGTGTTTGCCGCCTATTACGGCAACGCGCTGCTGGCCACGGTGTGCGAGGCCTGGCTGGGCCCGGCCTACCAAATCACCTCGCAAATCAACTGCGTCAACCCGGGCGGCGCAGCGCAGGTGGCGCACCGTGATTTCCACCTGGGGTTTTTTGACGCGGTGGGCGCCGAACGCTTCCCCGCGCAGGTGCACCAACTGTCGCCCCTGCTCACGCTGCAGGGCGCGGTGGCGCATGTGGACATGCCGCTGGAAAGCGGCCCCACCCTGTACCTGCCGCATTCGCAAAAGTACCTGCCGGGCTATCTGGTGGCCGGGGTGCCGGAGTTTCAAAGTTACTTTGACGTGCGCCACGTGCAACTGCCGCTACAAAAAGGCGATGGCATTTTCTTCAACCCGGCACTGATGCATGCGGCCGGCCACAACCGCTCGCAAGCCATTCGCCGCATGGCCAATTTGCTGCAGGTGTCGAGCGCCTTTGGCCGCTGCATGGAAACCGTGGACCGCGTGCGCATGGCGCAGGTGCTCTACCCGAGCCTGCTGGAAGCGAAATCCAGCGGTCGGATGAGCGAGGCCGATCTGGCAGCAGCCGTTGCCGCCTCAGCCGAGGGCTATGCCTTTCCCACCAATCTGGACCGCGACCCACCCCTGGGCGGGCTGGCGCCCAAGAGCCAGCAGGACCTGGTGCGCACCGCGCTGGCGCAGTCGGAGCCGACCGAGGTTTTTAGCGCCACACTGCAGGCCCAAGCCGCAACACGCCTGAGCTGACGCGTCCATGCAAGACAACAAAACACCACCGGAAACACCATGACCCACACCAACCCGCATGCCCTTGCCTCCTTGCAGGGCAAAGTTGCCATCGTCACCGGCGGAACCCAAGGCCTGGGCGCAGCGATTGCCGCCACACTGGCCGAGCGCGGTGCCCAAGGCATGGTGATTTGCGGCCGCAACGCGGCCAAAGGTGCGGCGCAGGCGGCGCGCCTGAATGCCCTGGGCACGCAAGCCATTTATGTGCAGGCCGACCTGGAAAAGGTGGACGACTGCCGCCGCGTGGTGCACATGGCGGACGCCACGTTTGGCCGCGTGGATGTGCTGGTCAACGCCGCCGCCATCACCGATCGCGGCAGCATTCTGGACACCGACCCTGCCCTGTTTGACCGCATGATGGCCATCAACGTGCGTGCGCCGTTCTATTTGATGCAGGACAGCATCCTGATCATGCGGCGCGAGGGCATTGCGGGCAGCATCGTCAACATCGGTTCCATGTCGGCCATGGCCGGGCAGCCGTTTCTGGCGGCCTACTGCACCAGCAAGGGCGCGCTGGCCACGCTGACTCGCAACACGGCGTATGCGCTCTTACGCAACCGCATCCGGGTGAACGGGCTCAACATCGGCTGGATGGCCAGCGAGGGGGAAGACCGCATTCAGCGCGAGTTTCACCACGCCGCTGCCGACTGGCTGGAAAAGGCTGCGGCCGGCCAGCCGAATGGCCGATTGGTGGACCCGAACGAAGTGGCGCGGGCCGTGGCTTACTTGTGCAGTGCGGAGTCGGGGTTGATGACTGGCTCGGTGATTGAGTTTGACCAGTCGGTCTGGGGCGCCTATGACGGCTCGCCACATCCGGTGGCGCCGCTCTAAGCCGCGTGGCTGCGGACCGGCTCAGGCAAACAGCTTGAAACGGGCGGCGAGTTTCTGAATATCGGCCAGGCTGTGCGGAATAAGGGAGCCCCCACTTTCGCCCGCAGCCGCTTGTGGCTTGGATCGCGCCTGTTCCTCGGCGTATTCGCGCATGGTCTTTACGGCAAAGCTCACAAAGTCCGGTGCCTCATTTGTTGCGGCATGGGCGGAAGCTGCCGCTTGCGTCACCAGCACGCCGTCCTTGTCCACCACCAGCGGTGTGGAGGTGCCATTCGCGCGTTCCATCGCCAGGCGGTGCTGCTCAGCCATGCGGCGCGTGTCGGCATCGGCGTCGGGCGTGGCGTGGCGTTGGCGACCATCGGAGTACACCAGATCCTTTTGCAGGGCCACGCTGGGTTGCGCGCTGATGTCGGCCTGCAGTTTCAGGATCACACCCACCGCGTCCTGCGCGGTCGCGGCCGGTGGGGCAGCCGAGCTGCGGCCACTGGATTTAGCAGAGGTGCCTGCCGCCGTGCCGGACTCGCCCGCAACGGCGCCTGTGCTGGTCTGGTTGCCCGCGGTCGGGTAATTCAAATGGTTTAGCTGGCCAATCTGCATGGCACACCCCCGGAAGATAAAGGTCTATGCCAAGTATCCGGAGGCGGCCAAAACGCCAAGCTGGAAATAAAGGGCGATAAGCGGGGCAATTCCGGCTATTTGCCGCTTGCCACCAAACGCTTGCGCAGGGTGGGCCAGAGCAGGTTAATCGCCAACCCGCCCATGACCAGGGCGGCAGCCACCAGCTTCCAGGCGGGCAGTGGTTCGCCCAGCCACCAGGTCGAAGCGCCCATGCCAAACACCGGCACCAGCAGAGCCATGGGGGTGATGGTGGCGGCCGGGTGGCGCGCCAGCAACCAGCCCCAGGCCGCGTAACCAAACAGCGTATTGCCCCAGGACTGCCATGCCACCGCTGCCCACGTCATCGGGTCCGCGTGCAACACGCCGTTGACGATGGCATCCGTTCCCTCAAACACCCAGGAGAGCGCCAGCAGTGGCGGCACCGCAAAGGCGCTGGACCAGACCACATAGGCCAGAATGTGGTCGGGCTTGCCCTGCTTGGCTGCAATATTGCCGCCGGCCCAGGACAGTGCCGCACCCAGCACCAGCAACAGCCCGAGCACTGTGGTCGTGCCATCGGTGTGCAGACCGATGTTGGCAATGCCGGCGCTGGCCAGCGCGAGTGCCACCCACTGGAACGGCTGCACCCGCTCACCGTTGATGCGCATGGCCAAGCCGATGGTGAAAAACACTTGCGTCTGCACCACCAGCGAGGCAATGCCGGGCGAGATGTGGCCATTCATTGACAGGTACAACAGTCCGAACTGACCCACGCCAATGCACACCCCATACAGCGCCAGATTGCGCCAGCCTACGCGGGGGCGTGGGAGAAACAGCAGGGCTGGAAACAGCGCCAACGTGAACCGCAAGGCTGCAAACAACAGCGGCGGCAAATGGCCCAGCGCCAGCTTGATGACGACAAAATTGGTGCCCCACACCGCCACCACGGCCAGGGCCAGCAGGAAGTGACGCAGGGGCAGTGCAGCGGGCATGGGGCTATTGTGCAGCCCATCTGCAGGCGCTGTACCTTGGGCGGATAGGCCACTGGGCATTGAGAAAGTGAGGCTACAAATACCCGCAAAAGGGATTGCTGACCGGTCTGGATTGCCGCGGTTCCCGCCCTACAGAAGTTCAAACAATTAGCCGGATAGCGGTCGACTATTTCGTTACTAGAGATCTCCAAGTTTCTGATTTCAACGGCTTCAGTTCTTCGCCATCCCCGCGACCAGCTCGCGCACGTTGTGGCGCATCATTTCCAGGTAGGTGGTGCCAGGTTTGTCGGCTGTGGACAGCGCGTCGGCATACAGGCTGGCACCCAGGGTGGCGCCGGCGTCTTTGCTGAGTTGGTCAATTAGTTTTGGGTTGCCCATATTTTCTACAAACACCGCCCTGATTTTTTCGCGCTTGATCTGCTGAATCAGCTTGGCAACCTGTTTGGCGCTGGGTTCTGCTTCTGTGCTGACGCCTTGCGGAGCGAGAAAGGTCACACCATAGTGCGCCGCAAAGTAGCCGAACGCGTCGTGCGAGGTAATGGCTTTGCGTTTTGCAGGCGGGATAGCGGCAAACTGTTCTTTGGCCCATGCTTCCAGCATTTGGAGCTCTTTGACATAGGCATCAGCATTGGCCTGGTAGGCGCTGGTTCCAGCAGCGTCCGCCTTGCTCAGGGCGGCTGCAATGTTGCGCGTGTACAGCACCACGTTATTGGGGTTCTGCCAGGCGTGCGGGTCTGTTTCGGTATGGCCGTCTTCCTGCATGGTGCGGGTCTTTATCCCCTTGGAGGCAATCAGCACCGGCCCTTGGTAGCCGGCAGACTGGACCAACTTGTTGGCCCAGGGCTCGAAACCCAAGCCATTGCTGACTACCAGTTTGCTGGCCAGGATGGTTTTTACATCGCCTGGCTTTGGCTCAAAGGCATGGGCATCCTGGTCGGGGCCTACCAGAGTAGTGACCGCAACCCGGTCACCGCCGACCACGCGCACCAGGTCGCCCAGAATGCTGAAGCTGGCGGTGACCGGCAGTTTGTCGGCGGCTTGTGTCTGACTGCCCAGCAACGTCAGCGCAGTGACGCTGGCCAACAAAAAACGCCGTGGCAAGGATGCCAGTGAAAAAGTGTGCAGAGATCGCATAGAAGTCCTGTTGAGAAAAAACTTACGCCACGCGGTGCCGGTTGTTCCTCAGGCGTGGCAACCAGCCGCCCGGCGCCACCAGCAGCGAGAGAAAGTACAGCGCCCCCGCGCAGCCAATGATGGTGGGGCCCGAGGGTGTGTCGAAGTGGTAGGACAGCAGTAGCCCGGCCCAGCCCGCAAGGGCCGCTTGGGCGCTGGCATTGAGTAACTGGGCCGCCAGCGTGTCGTGCCACAGGCGCGCGCTGACAGCGGGCAGCATCATCAGCCCAACCGCCATCAGCGTGCCCAGGGTCTGAAAGCCGGCCACCAGGTTCACCACCACCAACAGCAAAAAGCCCTGGTGCCAGACCCAGGCCGGCAGCCCCCGGCTCTGCCTGCCCGTGCGCGCCGCCTGGAGAAAAACCGGGTCAAAGGTTTCCAGCACCAGGCCCCGGTACATCAGCGCCAGCAGCAACAGGCTGGCTGTGGACACACCCGCCACCAGCAGCAAGCCGGAGTTGTCCACGCCCAGGGCACTGCCAAACAGGATGTGCAGCAAATCGAGTTGGGTGCCGTGCCTGGAAATCAGCGTCACCCCCAGGGCCAGGGCCACCAAGTAGATGGCGGCCAGGCTGGCGTCTTCCTTCAGCGTGGTGAAACGGCTGACCGCTCCGGCAATACCGGCCACCAGCACGCCGGCCACGACCCCACCAAGCGCCATGGCCGTGAGCGACAGGCCGCTGACCATGAAGCCGATGGCAACGCCGGGCAACACCGCATGGCTCAAGGCGTCACCCAGCAGACTCATGCGGCGCAAGGTGAGAAATACGCCCAGAGGCGCTGCGCTGATCGACAAGGCCAGGGTGGCCACGAGAGCGCGGCGCATGAACGCAAATTCGGCAAACGGGGCCAGCAAGGCATCCCAAAAAGGCATGAAAAGCAAGTCCATGTGTCAGGCCTGCACGTTGCTTGACAAGCGCTGCGCCAGCAAGGTTTCGAAATCCTGGCCATTCAGGCTGCCGTTACGGTCGCAGACGGTGGCGGTCTCGTCCCAGGCTTCGGCCATGGCACGGGCGCGCTGCCAATTGCGCTCGGTTAGCACCTCGGCTGTGGGGCCCCAGGCAATGCATTCGCGCGCCAACATCAGAGTCTGCGGAAAATAGCGGAGCACCTGTGCATCGTCATGCAGCACCGCCACCACGGTGCGGCCCTCGCGATGCCACTGCAGCACCAGTTCCAGCAGTGCGGCAGTGGTTTTGCTGTCCACTGCGTTAAAGGGTTCATCCAGCAGAATCAGTTGTGCATCCTGAACCAACAGGCGCGCGAACAGCAGGCGCTGCATCTGTCCGCTGGACAGGGTTCCCACCGGGCGGTTTTCAAAGCCCTGCAAGCCGACCGTGCGCAAGGCAGCAATCGTGCGCGCCCGCATGACGGGGGAAACACCGCCGAATGCACCGGTCAGGCTCCAACCACCCAGCAGCACGCAGTCGTGCACGCACATGGGGAAGCTGCGGTCGAGTTCGCTGAGTTGGGGCAGGTAGGCCAGGCGATGGCCCGGCAGGTGGATCTGCAAGGCGCCCTGACTGGGCAGCAAACCGGCGATGGTTTTGATCAGGGTGCTTTTGCCGGCCCCGTTGGGGCCGATCACTGCCGTGAGTGAGCCGCTGGCGAAGCTGCCGTTGAGGTGGTGCAAAGCGGGGTGCTGGCGGTAGCTAACGGTCAAATTGCGCAGTTCCACGACAGGCGTCGCTCCGGTGGCATGTGGGTTGCGTGCCAAGGTCACAGCGGTACCACCTCCAAAGTGGCCCACCCCACCGCCAGCCATAACAGGGCCAGCAAGGGCAGCAGCACGGCGATACGCAGCCAGGCCGGCCAAGCCAGAACGCTGGAAAAACGGGTATGGGTTTTGAACACGTGCAACAATCCGTAAAGTGCAATTCGATTGCGTTATAGTTTATCGCAATCGAATTGCGTTTTCTAACTTTTGCAACACAATTGCAAAAACAGAGCAGAGTCCACAGTCCATGTCCAAGCTCAAACACAGCACGCCACCGCAGGTAGATCCGATTGATGCACTGTTGACGGCCCATGGCCTGCGCAAGACGGCTACCGGCCGTCTGGTGCTGGGATGGTTCTTGGCCCATCCCGAAACCAGCTACACACACGCCCAACTGTTGTCCGCCTTGACCGACGATGTATCCATGGATCTGGACCGCGTCACGCTGTACCGGCTGATCGACCGGCTGACCCAGGTAGGGCTGGTACTGTGCCGCGTGGACGTCAAGCGGGTGCGCCGTTTTCAGGCCATGCCAGCTAGTGTTCACGCGATCCCCCACTTTGAATGCCAGAGTTGCCACCGCGACAGTCCGCTGGCCGGCGCCCTCAAGGCCAATGCCAATGACCTGGAGCGGGCGGCACAGAACGCGCTGGAGGCGTTGAAGTCGCTGGGCTACCAGGGCTTGAGCATGGACTTTGCCGTGCGCGGCGTCTGTGCCGATTGCGCCGGTGCAACGCCGGCATGATTCGCGCATCCCATTTGTCCTATGCCTATCCGGGCGGCGCGACTATCCGGTTTCCGGATCTCGACGTCCCGCAGGGTGCTGTCGTTTTGATGAGCGGCCCCTCCGGTTGCGGCAAGTCCACCTGGCTGGCACTGACTGCCGCCTTGGTCCAAGCCACGGCCGGCACGCTGATAGTGGCCAGGCAGGACCTGCCGCCCCTGGGCAAAATGGCTGCCGACGCCTGGCGCGCACGCAGCATCGGCTTTCTGCCGCAAAAACTGCATTTGAGTGCCGCGCTGACCGTCACGCAAAACCTGGCCATGGCCCAGTGGGCCGCCGGTCAAGCCCAAGACAAGCAGCGCATCCACGCCGCGCTGGCGAGTCTGGACGTCGCGGATTTGGCCCAGCGCAAACCGGCGCAGCTCTCCGGCGGCCAGGCCCAGCGGGTGGCATTGGCGCGCGCCGTGCTGCTGCAACCCCGGGTGATTCTGGCCGACGAGCCCACCGCCAGCCTGGACGATGAAGCCGCCGCGTCGGCCATCAGGCTGCTGCTGCAAACCGCCCGCACCCACGGCGCCACTCTGGTAATCGCCACCCATGACGGCCGGGTCGCGCCGGTGATCGTGCAGGCTGACGCCGGGCAGGCTGCCTTTACGTCCATGCGGCTGGAACGCCACGCCGCGCAGGTCAGCGCATGAAAACCCTGGCGCTCTCCTGGCGCTATCTGTGGTCCCGCCCCTTGGGCGCCACGCTGAATGTGCTGCTGCTCAGCCTGGGGCTGGCCTCGATCACTTTTTTGTTGCTGGTCAGCGCCCAGTTGAGCCGGGCCTTTGACAAGGACCTGGCGGGTATCGACGTGGTGGTGGGTGCCAAGGGCAGCCCCATGCAACTGATTCTGAGCGGGGTGTTTCAGCTGGATGTTCCGACCGGCAACATTTCGCTCAAGGCGCTGACCGCACTCAGTGCCAACCCATTGCTGGCCTCGGTCATTCCCATCAGCCTGGGCGACAACCTGGGGGGCTTTCGCATTGTGGGCACTTCGCACGCCTATCTGAGCCACTATGGCGCCACCCTGGCGCAGGGCCGGGTGTGGGACGCGCCCATGCAGGTGGTGCTGGGCGCCAGCGTGGCCCGCAAGCTGGGCCTGCAGGTCGGCCAACCCTTTGTCGGCTCCCATGGACTGGGAGCAGGCGGGCATGCGCATGGCGACAACCCCTACACCGTGGTCGGCATCCTGCAAGCCAGTGGCAGCGTGCTCGACCGCCTGATCGTGACCGACACCGCCTCGGTCTGGAAGGTGCACGAGGACTACACGGCGGTGGACGATGAAGACCGCAAGATCATGGAAGACGAGCGCGAAGTCACCATGGCGCTGATCCGCTACAAAACACCGCTTGCCGCGATGCGTTTTCCGCGCCTGGTAAACACCACCACCGAGATGCAGGCCGCCGCACCCGCCGTGGAAATATCCCGGCTGCTCCACATGCTGGGCATCGGCACGGATGTGTTGCGCGCGTTTGCCGGTGTGCTCTTGCTGACAGCGGGACTGAGTGTGTTCATTGCCCTGTGGAGCGCCGTGCGCGAGCGCCGCTCCGACCTGGCGCTGCTGCGCATGCTGGGCGCACCACCGGCCCGCATCGCCGCACTGCTGCTGGGCGAGGCGATAACGCGGCGGGCGCTGGTGGCCTCGGTGCTGGGGCTGGGCGGGGTGGTGGTGATCGCCACCGAGCGGATCGGCGCCGATGCGAATTCCCGCCTCGCGAATGGCGTCGAGATTCATCTCATGCCTCCTTGTTTTCCGGAATGTCGAGCGGCTTGCCCTTGCGGTCGCGGCCGAGGATGCGCGGCTTGATGAAACGATCAATAACCGGCGTCAGCGCGTTCATCAGCAAAACAGCGAAGGCCATTCCCTCCGGGTAGCCGCCGTAAGTCCGAATCAC
>ERZ1034363.810-NODE-810-length-19707-cov-3.882832_pt1 | contig 19707 bp, 29 predicted proteins | sample MGYA00520616_ERZ1034363 | MGnify/ENA primary metagenome ERZ1034363 (study PRJEB33736, sample SAMEA104284506) | Azolla filiculoides | biome: Urban; feature: Water surface; material: Ditch water | place: Netherlands | collected 2015-10-28 | depth 0-0.1 m ...
GTGCGAATATATAAAACGTTTTAACTCTAATTTTAACAAAGCTGCTGCTGTAGATTTAGAACTTCAAGCACCGTTACTAGTTGAATACAACAACGTATTCCCATTCGAGTATTATCAAGGTGATAGTCACAGCGAAGATTTTCAGCAATGGATTAAAGATAAGAAATTTGATTTATGCTTTATAGATGGTGATCATTCCTATAAAGGTGTTAAACAAGATTACGAGTTATTAAAAGACAAGGGTTCTATATTTGTATTCCATGATGTTGATAGTGTTATATTTGATCATAGGCATCAAGCAGGTACTACTGTTTATTGGGAACACTTTAAAGAAGAACATAAAGATTTAGGTAACGTTTGGGAATTTATCGAACAATATCCGGATACTCCAAAACGAGGGCCATTCTTAGGGATTGGAGTTTATAAAACAAAATGAAAGCATTTATTATCTATCTACCATCTAAACCGCACAGCGTTGAACACGCTAAAAGTATGATGGCTACATTGCACGGGTACGGGTTAGAACCTGAACTTTATCAAGGCGTTAACGGTGTTGATGCTATGATTATGAAAGATAAAGACAACAGAGTATTATACCCGTATAGTATCAAAACAACTACTTTATCAGACGAAGAGTTAGCTCATTATATCCGTCCAGAAAAGTTTAAAGATTTTAAACAAAATCATCACATAAACATTTTAAAGAAACAATACATTGGACACGACAATGGCAAGATGAATATGCCGGGTGTAGTGGGCTGCTTTTACAGTCATTACATGTTATGGAAGAAATGTGTAGAACTCGACGAACCTATTATGATTTTTGAAGATGATGTAAAATTTTATAGAGGGTGGATTGAAGTCGATTGGAAAGATATTTTAATATTATCTCTTGGCAAGACTGCATACCTAAATCCACCGTATGACGATTATCTAAATAATCCTAGCGGAAATGTTCAGCCTTACGAATGGCATACAAATTCTATGCCCGGAACTAGTGGTTACGCTATTAAACCAAAGGCAGCTAGAAAGTTATTAAAATTCTATAGAGAATATTTTGCACCGGCAGATAACGCAATTAATCAGTTTATTTGTAAGATTGAAATCCACAATCACCTAATGGGTCGCCATATGTCAGAAGACGAAGGCAACGTATCTATGACACGAACAAACGTGTGGAACGAGGAAGAAGACAAAGAATGAAAGTTGGAATATTTTATAACTCAATAAGCAACCCTGCTAAGTTTAGCAATAAAGTTATGCTCATGGATAACTTTAAAGCCGGTGTTCTCTTGCACGGTGACGAAGTTATTGAATACCACGGTAACCAATTGCCGGACCAAAAATTAGATTTGGGTTTTGTACTTGGATACACATTAGAAGAAAACTTTCGAAAGAAGATTATTAATATCCTTAAAGAACAAGGAACGCCGTCTGTATTTGTAGATAGCAATATTCTACATTATGCAAGAAAGGAACACGAATGGCATCGCTATAGTCTTAATTCTGTTTATCCTGATACAGGCACATACTTCTTTACAGATCTAGACAGAACAAAGTGGGATAGATTTAGCGCATGGCATAATGCCCCATTGAAGCCTTGGCGTACAGATGGCAAACACATTTTAGTGTTAGCACAACGTCCAAAAGGGTTTAATATGTTTACGGATCAAGATACATGGTTAGAAAAAACAATTGCCGGTATTAAACAATACAGTGATAGACCTATTATGGTGCGTATGCACCCGGGCGATGGTACACGATTTAAACAAATTGAAAAATTACAAAAACGTTATGGAAAAACTATTTCTATTTCGGAACACGAAGGTATTAGAGAAGCATTAGAAAATTGTTGGTGCTGTGTTGGTTATGCTTCCACACCAAACGTTGTTAGTGCAATCGAAGGTGTGCCTGTGTATGTAGAAGAAGTTAATAAGAGTTGGGCTAAAGATATTTGTTTCAACGACTTGTCTCAAATAGAAAATCCACCCATGCCAGATAGAAGTGAGTGGATTCATAAAATTGCAAACATACACTGGAGTAATGACGAAGTAACTTCAGGTAGGTTGTGGGACGCTCTTAAGGTTTATATTTCGCTTGCTCAGAAATAAAAGAAGCTAGTTCTTTTCTAGTACCTTTTGCAGTCCATATATAACTGGTAGGCATCATGTGCCAGTCGATGTATGTAATCGGCAGTCCGCCAAACTTATATTTCGGTACAATTGGGTCTAACACATCTTGATCCAATCCCCAATGTAAATTATCGTTACTGATGTTTTGTAGCAATACGTTTGCATATTCTTTTACAAACGCATGTCCTTTTGGGTTAACATATAATCCGCCTGCAAGGAATCTTGCTTTTTTTCCTGTAATCTGATGTAGGTAGAAATCTTTGTCTGTAGATAACTTTGGAATGTTAGTACGCACTACAGCATCAACATCAATCGAAAACGCTGTTTGGGTATCTGTTAAAAGTTCCGAAAGTCTAATAAATCTAGCACAGGCAAAATATGTTTTTTGGATTCGTTCAATGATAGATCTATCGCCGCCTTTCATCATAGAATTTTGAATTCTATCGTAGTTATTTTTTAGTACAGGATCAGTAGGTTCAACGTTCCACTTTGCTGCTGCTGTTTCAAACATTTCAATCGGTGCATATTCGTAGGTTAACGACACGTTCTTGCTTTGACAGAATTCTATTTGATCTTGTCTAGGATTAAACAGATGTAAATGGATGCTGTCTGTTGAGTTTGCTTGTATACTGTTGATTAAAATCTTTGCAAAATCATCAAAGTATTTTTCATCACACGCAGTATAGATAAAGAAATTTTGGCAGGAAAGTTTTCCTTGCAGTGGTGGAATAATCATGTAAATATTTACTCAATGAAAATAGCATACTTCCCCAATCAGGCAGCTTTAAACTCAAGACCAGTGCTTGATGCGTTTTTACAGGGCTGTAATAAGTTAGGTATCGAAACAGTTGCTAATGCTATGGATGCTGATGCTGCTGTAATTTGGAGTGTATTGTTCCAAGGGCGTATGCGCCCAAACCAAGCTGTATACGAACATTATAGAAAACAAAATAAAAATGTTTTTGTGATAGAAGTAGGATCTTTAAAAAGAGGGGAATTGTGGAAGATTTCTCTCAATAATATCAACAGGTTAGCAGCGTGGGGAAACGAAAAATCACTGGATTTTCACCGTCCAGCTATGTTGGGCTTAAAACTTCAACAAACCGGCGATTTAAGAGCCAAAACGGTTTTGATAGCAGGACAGCACGAAAGAAGCCTACAATGGGCCGGAATGCCGTCTATGGCACAGTGGTTTAATAACACTGTAACGCAGATTAGACAGCACACAGATATGCCAATTATAATTAGGTGCCACCCAAGATTTCCGGTTCCTAGTTTTTCAGTACCAGGTGTTAGTTTTGAAACTCCAATTAAACTACACGACACCTACGATGATTTTAACATCAACTATAATCATCACTGTGTCATTAGTCATAATAGCGGGCCGGGGATACAGTCAGCAATATATGGCACACCTGTAATTTGCCATTCGTCTAGTTTGGCATACCCAGTCTCAACAACATTAGAACAAATTGAAAATCCGGTGTTGCCCGACAGAGAAGAGTGGTTCTTAAAACTATGTCACACAGAATGGCGTGTTGATGAAATTGCCAATGGTATACCAATTGGCAGATTGTTAGACATATAAATTTGCTTTTCACATTTAAAGGTGTTAACATTGTAGTATGTTACGCTCACATTTTATCGAAGACATCTTTCTTGAATTTTACCTATTGGTATCTCTTCAACAGATATCGGTACAGTGGCACGATTCAACACCCATTGACAGCTTTGCTAGTACTATCGGAAACGATAGTAACAATCTAACAAAAGCCCAATCTCTTTACATTCTTCGACTTTTAACAAAGTACAAAGCAGTGGCAAAGAATGCCGGACTCGATTACGAACATGCTCTTGCAGTACCTCAATGGAAGAAATCGTTTAGAGTTATCGATACAAGCAAACGTATCCATGTAGAAGAAAATCCTGCAGGATATGCTCAATTGTGTATCAAATTCCCATACGAGTTTAAGAAAACATTTGACACAGAGTTCTCCGAACTTATGAGTCGTGCTTCTACAAAGATGTGGGATAACGATAGAAAGTTACGAGTAATTCCATTAAACGAAATCAATCTAGTAACATTACACGACTTTGCATCCAAGCACGGGTTTGAACTTGATGCTTCCTTTGAAGAGGTGCTTGCCACAGTTGAGGAAACGTGGAATCAACAAGATACCATTGTTCCGTTTGCAGAAGTTATAGACAACACTGTTGTAATACGCAATGCAGTTGAAGATGCTATAAAGTTCTGGGAAGAAAATAAAAGCGGAAACATTGGACAAGACTTGTTACTGGCAAAGAGCATGGGATTTACTGCACGTCTAAACAATGTACCGGTGACACCTGCAGAAAAGATTGCTGCAAGTTTTGAAACAATGTTTTGGTTAAGAGAAAATAAAACATTCTTTGATTTGTATAAAGAACTTAAACAAGGAATTGTATGTATTGTTCTTGATAGAGCAAGTAATACTCACGATTGGATTAAAGACTTCGTACTCGAATCGAGCCAAGCAGGAATCGAACGGAACGATATCAAAGTATGTTTTAGAGAAACTGATTTGAATAAATCAAACAGGTTCAATGACTGGGTTAAAGCACACGGGCTTGGCGGAAGTGTGGACACTGGTCGCATCTTCATCTTTGAGAATAAACCAGCTAAATGGTTGTTTACTAAGGGTTTAGATGTTAAAATGATAGTAACAAATAATTTATATCCTAACACACATAACATGACACAGCAATGGATCGAGCATCATCCGTGTGTCTTACATATTGGAGATATAAAGCCATCTCAAAAGAGGAACTTAAAAATTGTCGGTTTGTAAATTAGTAATTAGAGATGAAGTAAACATTAAACTTGAAGGGTTAGCGTTAGAAACAAGACGCAAGTTAGCCAACAAATTAAAATACGAACTGCCGTATGCTCGTCATATGCCCGCATTTAAATTAGGCAGATGGGATGGCACTGTTAGTTTCTTTGGCATCGGCGGTACTGGTTATCTCGCACACCTAGATGTTATCTTACCTATCATCGAAAACGATGGATACGATATTGAAGTAGAGGACGAGCGTCAGGTAGCTGATTTAGCCTTTGAAAAGATTGATGAAAACTATTGGGCAGACAAAGGCAAGACATGGCCCAAAGGGCACCCGATGGAAGGGCAACCTATTGTATTGCGAGACTATCAATTAGATGCCATTAATGCGTTTATGGATAATCATCAAGCATTGCAAGAAGTAGCAACCGGAGCAGGCAAAACAATTACTACAGCAACATTGAGCCACTTGTGTGAGCCATATGGGCGCACTATGGTGATTGTGCCTAACAAGAGTTTAGTTGTACAAACAGAAGAAGATTACATTAACTTAGGATTAGACGTTGGTGTATATTTCGGTGATAGAAAAGAACTAGGGCATACACATACTATTTGTACATGGCAAAGTTTAAATGTACTTGATAAGAAAAGCCACGATGCCTATGACGTCATTTCGCTCGCCGAGTTTACTGAAAATGTAAACGCAATTATTATTGACGAAGTACACCAAGCAAAGGCAGAAGTACTTAAAAAACTGCTAACAGTTAACTTCCGTAACACGCCAATCCGTTGGGGATTGACCGGAACTGTGCCTAAAGAAGATTGGGAGTTTCAGGGTATATTAGCAAGCCTTGGACCAGTAATTAATAGAATTTCAGCACACGACTTACAAGAGAAAGGTGTGTTAGCACAATTAGATATTAAGATCCTTCAAACTAATGACATTAAAGTCTTTAGAGGATTCCAAGAAGAATACACTTATCTAGTTACAGATCCAGATAGAATGAAATGGATGGGTGACAAGATTAGAGAAATCAGTCAGTCAGGCAACACATTGGTTCTAATCAATAGAATCGATACAGGCAACAAGTTAATGGAATTACTGCCAGATGCAGTTTTCATTAATGGCGGAGTAAAGTTAGATGATAGAAAAGACGAATATGACGAAGTACGCACATCAACTGATAAGATTATTGTGGCGACTTATGGTGTGGCCGCTGTGGGTATTAATATTCCTAGGATCTTTAATTTGGTTCTTGTGGAACCCGGAAAGAGCTTTGTCCGCGTTATCCAATCTATTGGACGTGGTATTAGAAAAGCCGAAGACAAAGACTTCGTCCAAATCTGGGACATAACTAGTCAGTGCAAATATTCTAAACGTCATCTAACAGAACGCAAGAAGTTTTATAAGGATGCAAAGTATCCTTTTACAATAACCAAGGTAAACTTATGAGAATTTTAACATTAAAAAATCAGGCGTTTGATTTAAACGACCTACCAGAGGAGGTAGATGAAGATACTAGGTTTAGCGTATTAGATAATAGTAATCCTGCAGATCCAGACTTTTTCTTTATGCCTCTAATATTTTTAGAGTCATTTAATAGTCCAGCAATTTTATTACGCATTGGCGGCTACGAAGTACAGATGCCTTTAGATTGGTGCATGGTAGTTGGAGACAAGGACTGCGGACTAGATCCAGAAGTGTTACCACTTACAAGTATTAACGAACGTGGGTTTGATGCTTTTGTTTTTAATCCTATTAAAGGATTTAAAGCAGAATATATGCCGATCGAAATTATTAATATCTATCAAGACGTTAAATGGTATTTTCCAAAGATGAAGAACGGGCAATTACTTACAGTGCCAATTCACGACGGCGATAATCCACCGTGCGTTTATTTTGTCAAAGAGATTTCGAGACAAAGTGAAATACTACAATTAGACAAGGTGATTTAATGAAAGCAGGTAAAGTTTGGGGAATAACTGAACTTTTAGAAGCCAACGGTGTATTCGAATTTCATCGCATCGACATTAACAAAGGTGGCGTATGTTCTAAACATAAACACAATCACAAGTGGAACGGTTTTTATGTTTTCCAAGGACAACTAAAAATTAAAGTTTGGAAAAATAATTACGAGCTTGTTGATGAAACCGTTTTGTTCGATGGCGAGTATACCAAGGTTGCTCCTGGCGAATATCATCAGTTCGAAGCCATGGAAGATACTGTTGCTATTGAATTGTATTGGGCAGAATTTGATCATAACGACATAGAACGAGAAACAGTGGGGTACACTTATGGGGAATCTTAAACCAGGAGCAACGTATACATACGAAGAAGAAAACGGTGTAACGTTTGCCATTGATGAAGAAACTGGAGAAAGCCTTATCACCGGTTGGAAATACGATCCACGCACTCCCGACGGGCGACCGATAGTTGAACACCTTAGAGATGACAAACTTTGGGGCGATATTAGACGTACAGCTCGAACAAATCCAGCATTGCGAAATGCGTTGGATCAGTGTATAGTAATATATAACTTGAGTAAAAAAGATGGGACAAAATAAACATGTAGACCTTTTTAAAGACATGATACCCGCAGTTGATATGGGTATTAAAGAGTTGTGGGATGCCGCAACTGAAGAAGGTAAGAAAGAAATTAAAGGTGACTTTTGGAATCTTAACAGATACATTAGTAATGTGAAAAGCAATAATAGAGAGATACAAGAACACTTTGTATTGACAACTAATCACTATTACAATAGAAACTGGAACGAAATTCAGAAGCATCCTAAGTTAGTTTGGCAGACGTTGTGTTTGTGTAGTCACGAAAGTGGCAAAACATTCTTCCACGAATACCTTCCTTTGAAACGTTCAAAGAACAAAAAAGAAGAGTTCCTATCAGAATTATTTCCTAACATGAAATACAGCGACATAGAAACTCTAGCACTTATTACAACAGACAAAGAAATTAAACAATATTGTGAAAGCCTCGGTTGGGATAAAAAACAAGTCAGTGGAATTAAGCTATAAATGTGAATACTGCGGCAAACCATTTGCCAAAGAAAAAACATTTCTAGTACATATCTGCGAACAGAAGCGCCGTCACTTGTCTAAGCATGAGAAACATGTTCAGGCAGCAATGATGGTGTATCAAAAGTTCTATGACGTTGCACAGCGTAACGCAAAGCAACGGACTTTCGACGACTTTGCAAAAAGTCCATACTATACTGCATTTGTTAAATTTGGTAGTTTTATTGTAAACACAAATCCAATCTATCCAGAGTTGTTTGTTGAGTTTGTAATTAAAAGCGGAGTCAAGCTGGACCACTGGTGCAGAGATGAACTGTATGATCAATATGTTTCGCAGTTAATTAAGACAGAACCAGCAGATGGCGCAATACAGCGTAGCATTAAAACTATGATGGATTGGGGAGAAACAAGCAAAGCACCTTGGGAACATTATTTTGCTTATGTTAATTTAAATCGTGCAACTCATGACATCAGAGACGGTTTAATGAGTCCATGGATGTTGTTAAATATCCAGTCGGGCAAAGAAATGTTAAGTCGTATGAATGACGAACAGTTAGCAATTGTTGGACCAGTAATCGATCCAACCCATTGGAAGCGTAGATTTAAAAGTTTGCCGGCAGATGTAGAGTTAGTAAAAGCAGTTATTAAAGAGGCCAACATTATATGAAGAAAAGACCGGACCTAGAAGTTGTAGAAGAATTGGCCGAGAATGAAGAGTTTATCTCCAGAGACGACATTGACATTAGTGTTGTCATGTCAGAAGAAACTGACGAACCAGCAGTCTTTGTTAAGTTTGCAGGTTTTGCAGATCATGAAGATGCAGAAGAGTACGCACAATTTTTAGCAGAAACATTACCACTATTACTATTTGAAACCACAAGGCTTCACTAATGCCAGATATCGATATTGACTTTTCGGATCGTACAAAAGCACTTAACTTGTTTGAACATGTAGGTGCTAGTCGTACAGAAGACGGGCGCCTAGTTAAACATAACACAGGCGTTTATCTTCACGAAATGCCAGTAGACGCACTAACTGGATTGTCAGCCATACCTTACCAAGAAGCAGAAGAGCAACAATGCTTTAAGATAGACTTCCTTAATGTAAGCATCTACGATGGCGTTAAGGATGAGGAACACTTGATTAAACTAATGGATCAGGAGCCTATATGGGATCTACTTTTGGACGACAACTTCAACAGCTTGCTATTTCACGTCAACGGGCATGGTGGCATTCTAAGAGAGATGAAACCAACAACAATTCTACAACTTGCGGCAGTACTAGCAATGATACGCCCAGCGAAACGTCATCTGATAGGAAAGGATTGGACGACAGTGGAAAAGGAAGTGTGGATAAAACCTGACGGTAATGAATACTACTTTAAGAAATCACATGCTGTTGCTTATGCACAGGCTGTGGTAGTACAGATGAATTTAATTTGTGAACAGGTAAGTTACGAATTTAGTTAGACTGGCTTTCTAACTAGTACAATACTTCTACGTTTAATTCGCTTTGTAATAATATCATTTAGGCTTGTACATGGCCCTAAAAGTACCTTAACATCTTTAGTACTAAAATTTCTAATAGCATATCTAAATTGCCCAATCTCACGAGCTAGGAAAATATTAATAGGAATTAAGCGATTTGATTCCCACCACCATTCCTCACCTAACTGTAAGAAACGTTGCTTTTCTTCATCTGTTTTAAGCAGCGTATAATCGTACATACTTGTAATCTGATTATCCTGATTAATAATGATGCCTACGAACTCTTGTTCTACGTAGTTTATCACCGTTATGAACGGAAAGTTTTGTTGTAAGTTATCGGTTATTCTCATAGATAAATATAGCTAAAGGGTCCAGTATGCAATTAAATTCAGTTTATTTATATCCAAACAAAGTAGACGTCTTTACTAATCTCGGCGAATGGACTACAGGGAGGTATCGCAAAGTGTATCAACGTAACTTTAAAGTTTACCGTGGTGTAGATAATCGTCTTGATCTACAGGTACGTAACGCTGACGAAAAAGCAAAAGACATCACGGGAAACACTTTGGTATTTACCCTGATTGAAAGAGAGACTCAAAAATTAGTACTCCAGCGTAACTGCGAACCAGTACCAGAAGCATTAAATGATAGTACCACTAGAATTACTAGAGGATATGTTACTATTACTGAACAAGACTTGTTATTACTAGACAAAGGCTTTTATAGTTTCTCCGTTCACTTGCTCGACAATGCCGGAGTAAAGACGCCGTTATATTCAGACAGCCAGTTTGGTGTTATCGGTACATTAGAAGTATATGGTGACATATTTGGCGAAGTACAAGATAGTATTGTTATCGATTCGTTTAGTGTTATTCCAACAACATGGCCAGGTGTAGATACTAGTTATAGTGAATTAGTATATGCTAGTCCAGAAGTTAGTTCTGCAAACTCGCTACACACATTTGTTATCTATGATACAAACTATGAAGGTACAGTTAAAATACAAGCAAGCCAAGAAGTAGGAGCAACACCAAAATCTTGGACCGACGTAGCTACCGTTACGTTACCTACCGATACCAATTATATCAACGTTGAAGGCAAGTATAATTGGTTTAGAGTTATTCACACTCCGGCAGAATTAAACACAGGAAAAATTGACAAAGTCGTGTACAGATAATATAATGTACATATGACTCTTGTTTTAGACAAATTACAACAATTACTTCCCGCCAGAGCAAAAAAATCACCCAGTGGGTGGATTAGTTTTAACGCTCCTTGCTGCCACCATCGCGGTAATAGCAAAGATAATCGTAAGCGTGGCGGAGTAAAATTTAGCGATGGATTTGTCTATAACTGTTTCAATTGTAAGTTCACTGCTAGTTGGCAACCTGGTCGTCCAATCTCAAACAAACTTAGAAGTTTATTAAAATGGATGAATGCTTCCGACGATGAGATTAATACAATCATCTTTGAAGCTCTTAAAACAGAAACCCCAGACTATAAACCCAGCGAGTTTGTAACAAATATCACATTCACTGACAAAGAGCTGCCTGAAGGTAGTTTGCCTGTTGTAGAGTGGTTACAATGCGATTTAGACGCCGAGCTAGAAGCTAAGTTAGCAGCAATAGTACAGTATGTCTTTGATAGAGGCTACGATCCAACAAGTAAACACTTTTATTGGACTCCGTTACCCGGCTTTGACGATCGTGTCATCATTCCGTTCATGTATCAGAACAAAGTCGTCGGATACACCGCAAGACGAGTTACAGATGGCAGACCCAAATATATTTCGGATCAACATCCGTTCTTTGTGTTTAATCTAGACGGGCAAGCAAATAATCAACAATACACGTTAGTACAAGAAGGACCGTTTGATGCACTAGCAGTTGACGGTGTAGCATTACTAACTAACGAGATTAGCGAGCAACAAGCTAGGTTAATCAACGACTTGGGTTCTAAACCGATTCTTATTCCAGATCAAGACTTACCTGGACTCATTGCTATTGATCAAGCAGCCGCACTAGGTTGGGGAGTTGCGTTTCCTAATTGGGACGATGATGTTAAGGATAGTGCAGATGCTGTTCAACGTTATGGTAAACTATTTGTAATCGTAGACGCAATTAAATCTGCCCAATGGGGTACTATTAAAATTGAACTTGCTAAGAAGAAACTAGAAACACATCTCAAAAATCTAGAGTTGAGAAAGCTACAAGGATAATGTATAATTAAAAATATGATAAAAGAATATGACGTTGAAATCCAGAAACTATATCTGGAAATGATGTTATCAGACGCAGAGACATTTGTACGCTGTCAGGGTATTTTTGATAGTACGCTGTTTGATAGACGTCTACAGGAAGCGGCAGCTTTCATGCACGAATACGCAGAGAAGTATTCTGTGATGCCAGAATTCCATATGGTGAATTCCGCTTGCCACACAGACTTAAAACATCCAGGTGAAGTTAAAGACGGACACTTAGAATGGTTAATGGACGAGTTCGAGATGTTCACTCGTCACAAAGCAATTGAACGTGCTATTGTAGCTAGTGCTGACTTGCTTGAAAAACACAACTACGGTGAAGTAGAAGCACTGATTAAAGATGCAGTTCAAATTGGACTTGCTCGTGATATGGGTACTGATTACTTTGCTGATCCTAAAGGTCGTTTAATGGGCTTAAAGGATAAGAACGGACAAGTAACTACTGGTTGGAAGACCATGGATCAGAAGTTGTTCGGTGGATTCAACCGCGGTGAACTTAATATCTTTGCAGGTGGATCAGGTGCAGGTAAGTCGCTATTCTTAGCAAACTTGGGTGTTAACTTTGCACTTGCAGGACTGAATGTAGTTTATCTAACATTAGAACTTTCAGAAGCACTTGTGTCCATGCGTATTGACAGTATGGTAACAGGTGTTCAAACTAGAGATATCTTTAAGAACCTCGACGATGTTGAAATGAAAGTTAAGATGATTGGCAAGAAGGCTGGCATGTTACAAGTCAAGTATATGCCCAGCGGTAAGACAACCAATGACATCCGTGCGTATCTCAAAGAGTACGAAATTAAAGTAGGAAAGAAAGTAGACGTTCTACTTGTGGACTACTTAGACTTGCTTATGCCAATAGGTAAGAAGATTTCAGCAGAGAACTTGTTTATTAAGGACAAGTACGTATCAGAAGAGTTGCGTAACTTAGCCATGGAAAAGAAGTGTGTGTTCGTTACAGCGGCACAGTTGAACCGTGGTGCTGTTGAAGAAGTTGAATTCGATCACAGTCACATTTCAGGTGGTTTGTCAAAGATTCAAACAGCGGATAACGTGTTCGGTATCTTTACAAGTCGTGCTATGCGTGAACGTGGTAGGTATCAAATCCAGTTAATGAAAACACGTTCAAGTTCAGGTGTGGGACAAAAACTAGACTTGGGCTTTGATATGGAAACACTACGTATCAGTGACTTGGAAGAAGATGAGCAAGATTCTAATAACGCAGGACACAGACCCACATCGTCTGTATTAGAAAACATTAAGAATAGATCTACAGTACAAAGATCAGAAGACCCTGCAGAGGGCGCACCAGTTGGCAAGGTTAGAGCACATGTTGAATCTACCAAACTGCGTGAAATGTTGAATAATATGAATAATGAAGAGTAAGAAAGTTGAACTGATGAGTTGGCAGTATAATCCAACTTTTGACACTAACGATATTGATTGGCCCAAGTTACATAAGATGATAGGCATAGATCGCACCAAGTGGATCCTTGAACAATCATTCAACGACTGCCAAATGATACTTGAACGCAAAGACGCAGAAATGGCTGTAGTTGCAGAATTTTATAACGAACGCACAGAATTAGAATATCATCTCCGCTGGGGATAAATATTCTTATATGTGGTTAAGAGAATTTTCAAACAGTCATTTCGTTCGTGTCAATAAGCGCCTGAACCCAAAGATTTGGTTAGACGGCGGAATATTAGATGGCGAAGTAAAAGAAAAGTTACTCCACGCTGCCAAAGTTTTTCAAGACTTTTTGGGTGTGGAGATTTCTGTTGAGGACGTAACAATTACGGGCAGCAATGCTAACTATACCTGGACAGAATATTCAGACTTGGATCTACACCTTATAGTTCCCGGTATTCCCAGCGATGAAGAACGCGAGCTGTATTCAGCTAAAAAAGCTCTTTGGGCCGAACAACATACAGTTACAATCAAAGGCCTGCCTTTAGAGCTGTATGTACAAGGTGCAGACGAAATACACCACAGCACGGGCATTTACAGCATTTTACACGACGAGTGGATCACAGAGCCCAAGAAAGTAAAACCCAGCGTAGATGACGCTGCTGTACGTGCTAAACTAGAAGATTTGATGAGTGAAGTACGCAGTGCGTTAAACAGCGATGAACTCGCTCGTGTGGCAAAAGTAAAAGACAAAATTACGCAGATGCGTAAAGCAGGACTAGAGCGAGCCGGCGAATGGGCCACTGAGAACCTAGTATTCAAACAGCTAAGAAATAAGGGCGCCATCGACGCCCTTACCAATCACATACGCAATTTAGAAGACATTAGTCTAAGCCTGGAAAATACTAACCAGGCTATTGATTAATCGTCGCCTTTAGCTACCCCGAACAACTGTAACAAGTTGATAAACAAGTTAATGAAGTCCAAGTACAGGGTAAGTGCGCCCAGGATTTCAACACCGTCATCGCTGTCACCATGTGTGATCATTTCACGAATTGTCTGTGTGTCATAGGCAGTCAAGCCCAAAAAGACTAGAATAGCCACTGCGCTGATAATCATTTGCAGTAAACTACTGCCCAGGAAAAGATTAATCACACTGACAATGATAATGGCAATCAGGGCAACAAACAGCATTTCTCCCAGTGAGCTTAGATCCTTTTTAGTAAAGTATCCATACAAGCTCATAACAGCAAACAAGATACTGGCACCCATAAAAGCGCCAAAGATACTGCCCAGAGTATAGACAGCAAACATCACAGCTAGACTCAAGCCCATTAAAGCACTAAAGCCCAGGAGTGCAAGAATGCTGGCAGCTCGAGGTGGATTACTGCCGATAAAAGGCACAATAAAAAACACAGCAGCAATAGGCGACAACATAGTAACCCAAAGCATGAAACCGGTAAAGAAGAACTTGACCAGTTCGGGATTTGAACCCACAACTGCACTTACCAACATGCTGACAATAGTAGCCAAGCCCATATAAGCATAGACTCGACTCATAGCTTGATTGATTTCCGAGGCGCTGCGGAAACCCATGACGCCCCCATCCGAATAATTAGCACCAAACATAGTTTCTCCAAGAGTTATAAAACAATAACAATTATAACACCACCGAGGCCCCTTGTCAAGAAGCCGCGGAGCGGTAAAGCTCTTTTAGAGCGCGAAGCGCAAGCGGTCAGCGCAACTAGACGTTATTAACTACGTAGTTTTTAATAAAAGAGATAAGTACCAATATAACCCACCTAAGGACTCACCATGCTTCACATAGTAAAAGAATTAACCGACGAATTCGTCGCCTATCTAAAGGACGATCCTGTTCGTCCAGAAATCCCTGCAGAACAACGTGTAAACGAAAACAGCCGCATCTACGTGCTCAAAGACGCAAACAATCAACCCCTAGCAGTTACCTGCGTCAAGTTCCTAGCACAAGTTCCGGAAAACGTAGAACAACTAGCTAACTTCACAGTAGACACCAGCACAGCAGTGTTCTATACAATTTGGAGTTACGCAGGGGGTGCAGGCCGCGAGCTTATCGTTAACGCACAAGCCAGTATCAAAGAAGAATTCCCTAACATTATTACCTACGTTACTCTAAGCCCAAAGACTGAAATGGCTCGTCGTTTCCACTTAAAGAACGGTGCGGGTGTATATAGAGAAAACGCTGACACAGTAAACTATATCTACGAAAGTAAGTGAACTGGCAAAAACTCGATAACTCCACATTAGAGTACAGCTATGAAATTAGCAGCTACTTTAACACTCGTCCCCTATGGCGTGTGTACATTAAAGGTAGTCAAGGTACTGTACATGTGGATAACATCGTGTGCGTGATTCACAGTGCTGACAACATAGAAATGCTGTATAAAGAAATAATAAACGTACTAGATGGCAACTATCACTGTTGCCTTACGGGTAAAAGCTACTGGTTCTAAACTCGCTGGTATAAGTGCTTGCGAGCTTCAAAATACTGTATCCATGGCATAACGTGTGCTAGACTCATAATAAACCACATTAGAGTCATTTCTGGAATAACCCAATCTACTATACTACATATTGAGCTACCAGTAAAATAGCTGAAGACTCCAAATATAAAGAATAATGGAGCGGGTATAAAAGCTAGTAATAATTTAAGTGTACGCATGAAAAGTATATAGCCCTAAAAAATTGCTGTGCGTATTTTTTTGGCACTAGTACTTAACAATCATAGCTGGTTGTTTTGTAGTAATAACTCTAAGAGTATAATGACGTCAATATCATCTAGGGTTGCCGGAGTGGGAACATACATGCTAGTATATAGCGAATTATAGACTACTATAGAACACTATAGAAAAAGGGTTACAGAGGGGTAAAAATTTGCCGTGCGTTTTTTTTGTAGTAAGTACTTTTCATTTCAGGGTGGTGATTTGCTACCACTGTGGCGTTTTTACAACACTTATACATATATGCCCCCCACCACCATAATTTTCTCTTGACCTCCACCACCGACCGATGTTAGTCACCACCGACCACCGAGGGGCCCCTAGTGGAAGCCCCTGACGGTATCTTATCGTATTTCAACTAGACTTGATACCTTGACGGTGAACACATCGTTGTCCGCATCCTGTTTAAACTCACTAGCTAGGCAGACTAGCTGCGCTTGCTCGCGTGTAATAGTTGCGCCTAGTTGTGTATATACAGGGCTAGAGCGGTGTGCATTGCGTAGCACAGTACAACGCACATAGTATTCGCCCTTGTGTGTGATAACATAGGGGAACAAAGCCCACTCTCCCCAAGGTAAGCCAGCGTTCTCTTTGGGCAATGTGCCTTCTGCTCGCTTGTCCTTTACTGCTTGGATGTTGTCGTAGTTGACTCCCACGCGGCACTGGAAGGTTGACTGCTTGCGTACTGGGTCTTGGCCCTTGCGTACCTTACAGTCACGTAGTGTAGTTACTGTAACTATCTGGCCCTTGCGGCTGAGTAGTGTGTCCAGCATAGCTTGTGTATGTGTGTCAGTGGCTTGTAACATTGTCGACTCCAGTTGCTTGTTTAAGTGTTTATAGTATAACACCGTTATCCAAAATGTCAACCAAATTTACCACTTAAAATGTCTAGAATTTTCTGTTGTTCTTTAGCCACAATCTCGGGCAGCTTCTTGATGTTTACCCACGTGAACCATGCCGAGAAAGCTCCAGCAGCTAGGTTGGCGATACCAAGCCATCGACCCTGAGCGAAGTAGTTCGTGGCTAGGGCGAGGTTCACTAGGGCCGCAGCAGCATTCAACGCGATGATTTGTTTCTGCATCCGGATGGGGCGATTAAAATCAAACATCTTAGCAACGATTGGTACGTGGGGCTATGGGGCGGTCCGTGGCGCAGAGGTTCTTCATGTATTCTTTGAGACTAAGCTGGCTGCAACATTGCAGGTCCGCAGCGCGGTCCCAGGCGGGGATCTGTTCGAAGAGTGCGTGTCCGGGCTTGGGATCCCAGGGACGATCACGTGCGTCCTGAAAGGTTGTACAGGCGCTAACGAGCAGAGTTAATACAATCAACAGCAGTTTGTTCATATGCTTGTAATCCCAGTTCTTGTTCTAATGAATCCCACGTTGCTATCAGGATGAGTCCACGTGCATCCATCCTATCCTGCTCAGTGGGCAATGCTTGGATGAATGCTTGTACATCCGACATGGTTTGGCAGCTCCACAGAAGGTCCATGATGTTTCTTTGCCGATCGTTAAGTCCTTCTATGGAAATCATCGTTATCCCCAGTAGTGAAGTGTCAGGCCCGCAGCAGCGGTAATGACCATAACCGCGTTGACGACAATCAAACTATATTCCCGCCAACGGATGCTGACAATCAACCATATGATGCCCCCGAGGATTAGGATGATAGGACCTTCAGGATAGTATCCGAGGCTATTCACCGCGGTCCCCACGATGAGGATCGCAGTGGCTAACCATTTGAGCACAGAATTAAGCATCGTAGTATTCCGAAACTTTCAATGCTGCCACGGTGGCATACATAATAGCCAGGCCCACGCAACTCACAACCATTGCGCCAAACAACTCTGCGTCTGTGATTGATTGTTCAATGCCGCCAACGCCAAAGGCTGTTAGCAAGAAACCCAAGAATCCTAGTACGGCTGCTGTCTTTGATGTCATTTCGCTCTCCTGTGTGTTTAAGTGTTTGTAGTATAACAGGGGATTGCGCCCCTGTCAACCAAAATGTTAAACTTGTTTTTCGTACTGTTGTTCGGAAGTTGGCTCATGCTCAAGCCATTCAGCTACCATTTGATCAAACATCTTGTCGCGGCAGCTGTCAATGATCGCCTGCACTTCGTCGGGTGCAATGCACTCAACCAAGTCTGCAATTTCTACAGCATCGTAGCCCATGCTAGCCAACTCAACGATGTTCTGTTCCAGTTGTGTCATTTGTGCCATTTCGTTCTCCAGTGTGTGTGTTTCAGTGTTTGTAGTATAAGCTCAGGTTGCCAAAGTGTCAACCATTTTTTCCTGAGAATTGCAAGCATCTACCCAAATAGGGTCGAAGTCAAAGGGCCACGTTGCCCATCCCATCTTCACACCATGATCATTCAACGATACTCGGATCGTGGGTGTAGCCCCGGAGAAGATTTGTGTGAGTCCCTGATCGCATTGTGAATGAGCCGATCCGGGAACCGTGCCGCGATGCTTACATGAGTAGCAGTCCATGACTAACCTTTCTTTGATAAATCTACTTGAGTTGTTTCTTGTTGTGCCAACCATTCGTTGACGGTGAGTCCCTGCTTGGTTACCATTGTATAGACCATATGATAGTCCTCAGCGGTAAACGGAATGTTCCACTTGGCGGCCCAGGTTTGGATTGCCTGTTGATCCTCTGTGGGGCAGGCTAGGATCTTCATACTTTAACATGTCCGCCGATAAACTCAGCGCCATCTTCTTTGTTAACCAGCAAACGCACATTAGTGAACTTCTCGCCCAAGCGTTCGATGAGTTCTTCACGTGTTGCTCCCTGGCCCAGGAACTGATCGTTATCCTTGCGGAATGCGTAAAGAGTATCGCTGTGTCGTTCAATCTTGATACGGATCTCTTCGAGGTCGTCTGCGCTGCTGTCCTCGGGGTCCATCTGGGGTTTCCAGTGGGCAATAAGTTTGTTAAGATCCTTGTCCGTGACACCAGCTTCTTCCAGCATACGTCCGAAGGTTGCCTTCATGATAACGTCCTGAACTTTGAATCCAATGTAAAGTCCCAGTCCGAATGCTATAATGATTTCGATGTATTCCATGGTGCGCTCCTTGTTACGATATTTAATTATACTGTCGTTCTGCTCGTTCTGTCAAGTGCTTGTGTGCGTGTTACTAGCAGCGGGGCCTTGCGGGGCAAGTTAGTGGGCACTAACGTATGCTAGTGCCCCTCTTATTAGTTTGCTACAATACTCCAGCCCAAGTCACGCATCTCGTCTGCGTTTGCTTTGCATTGTGCTACAATGTCGTAAAACTCCTCGTCCTCAAAGCTCTCGCTATCCCAAATTAAACAGTCCTCTAGCTTAACAGTTGTCTCGCCGTCTGTTAAGTAAATGTCGTTAGTTGCACCACTAGTCGTTTCACCAATGTAGTACCTGTTGCTTTGTACGTCTGCTACTTTAATTTTCTGCATATTCGCTCCTGCTTTGTTAGTATGTAAACATTATAGCACAGCTAGCCAAAATGTCAACCAATTTGTGCTGTTAGCTGTGCAATAACACTTTCCAACTCATCTGCTAAATTGTTTATTTTGTTGTGTAGTGCATAGCACAAGTCGCTAGCCCCTAATGCTTGTTGCACGTAAGCGTCTGCGTAGTCCAATTTATGCACCGCTTCTTGTAGCTTGCGTACTTTAGTTAGTGTGTCCATGTTCGCTCCTATTTGTTAACTAAAACAACAGTATAGCACACACTTGTCCAAAATGCAAGTGTGTGCTATAACCCTTTACGCTAGTACAGTATTTTGCATTGTGTTGCGTATCTCGTCTGCTAAGTCAAATGCGTCATAGC
>ERZ1034363.811-NODE-811-length-19696-cov-18.522911_pt1 | contig 19696 bp, 17 predicted proteins | sample MGYA00520616_ERZ1034363 | MGnify/ENA primary metagenome ERZ1034363 (study PRJEB33736, sample SAMEA104284506) | Azolla filiculoides | biome: Urban; feature: Water surface; material: Ditch water | place: Netherlands | collected 2015-10-28 | depth 0-0.1 m ...
GAAGCGCACCATAGGCATAAAGTGGATGCCCCGTCGGGCACGGCGTTGCGTTTAGGTGAGGCTGCCGCCAGTGCTTTGGGTCGCAATTTAGACGAGTGCGCGGTCTACGGCCGCGAGGGCGTTACCGGTGAGCGTGACCCTAGCACCATAGGTTTTGCTACCGTGCGCGGTGGTGACGTGGTGGGCGATCACACGGTCTTGTTTGCCGGCACCGGCGAGCGCGTGGAGTTGACGCACAAGGCCAGCAGTCGTGCAACCTTTGCCTTGGGCGCCTTGCGTGCCGCTAAATTTTTAAGCAGCAAAGCACACGGCTTGTTTGACATGCAGGATGTGCTTAATTTGCGCTAAGTTATAAGCCGGCCTAGCCGGCTGTGGAATAAAATTATTCCATGGCTATTTTGCAATACGACGTTGAAATGCGAGCCGACTTTCGCTATAATTCGTTAATTCTGAAACGGGAAGAGTACACCTACTCCTCCCGTTTTGCGTATCTACCATCCGTTCATGATGGAAAACGATTATAAAAATTATTATTAGCGCGCTTAAAAGCATTTAAGTGATCTAAAACAAGGAGTTGCTGTGTCACAAAACCTGCCCGCCATACTAGTACTTGCAGATGGAACTGTGTTTCGTGGTAGCTCTATTGGTGTATCAGGTCAGGCCAGCGTCGGCCAAACAGTCGGTGAAGTGGTGTTCAACACCTCCATGACCGGCTACCAAGAAATCTTAACCGACCCTTCTTATACTAAGCAAATTGTCACCCTAACTTACCCGCACATCGGCAATTACGGCGTTAATCCAGAAGACGTCGAGTCTGGCCAAGTGTATGCCGCCGGTTTGATTATTCGTGACCTGCCTTTAATTCACAGCAATTTCAGAAACAGCCAATCCTTAAGCGAGTATTTGGTGGCCAATAAAGTGGTCGCCATTGCCGATATCGATACGCGTAAATTAACCCGTATCCTGCGTGAAAAAGGCGCCCAAACCGGTGCCATCATCGCCGGTGAAGCGGATGAGGCGAAAGCCATTGCCGCTGCCATGAGCTTGATTCAAGGCTTCCCTGGTTTGACTGGCATGGATTTGGCCAAAGTGGTCACTTGCAGCAAGCCCTATGAATTCACTGAAGCCGAGTGGGCTTTAGGTCAAGGTTTTGCTCAGCCACCGGCTAAACAATTCCATGTGGTGGCTTACGACTACGGCGTCAAGCGTAACATTTTGCGTATGTTGGTGTCGCGCGGCTGCAAAGTTACCGTGGTGCCGGCGCAGACTGCCGCGGCCGACGTGTTGGCCTACCAGCCGGATGGCGTGTTTTTATCCAATGGCCCGGGTGACCCAGCGCCATGCGATTACGCGATTGCTGCCATTAAAACCATAGTCGACAGCGGCGTGCCAACCTTCGGTATTTGCTTAGGTCACCAATTGTTGGCCTTAGCCAGTCAAGCAAAAACCCACAAAATGAAATTCGGTCACCACGGTGCCAACCACCCGGTGCAAGACATCAAAACCAAGCGCGTTTACATCACCAGTCAAAACCACGGTTTTGCGGTCGATGCCGCCAGCTTGCCGGCCAACCTTAAAACCACGCATGTCTCATTGTTTGATGGCAGCTTGCAAGGCATAGCCCGCACCGATAAACCGGCCTTTAGTTTCCAAGGCCACCCTGAGGCCAGCCCAGGCCCGACAGAAATGAGTTATTTGTTTGATCAATTTATTGAATTAATGGAAAAAAACTAGGCTGACCTTAAACTTTGGTGAGCCCGCTAAGCGTGCTAACTGAAACGGTCGACCCAGGATTAACAACTGAGAAACTATGGCAAAACGTACAGACATTAAATCCATACTTATCATAGGCGCAGGGCCTATCGTAATTGGTCAAGCATGCGAGTTTGATTACTCCGGCGCGCAGGCATGCAAAGCCCTACGCGAAGAAGGCTACCGCGTTATTTTGGTGAACTCCAATCCGGCCACCATCATGACCGATCCGGAAATGGCCGACGCCACCTACATCGAGCCGGTGACCTGGCAAGTGGTGGAAAAGATTATTGCTAAAGAACGCCCGGATGCCTTGTTGCCTACCATGGGTGGGCAAACTGCACTTAATTGCGCCTTGGATTTAGATAAGCACGGTGTTCTAGCCAAATACAAAGTGGAATTAATAGGCGCCTCCAAAGAGGCCATAGACAAGGCCGAAGACAGGCAAAAATTTAAAGAAGCCATGACCAAGATCGGTCTAGGCTCAGCCCGTTCCGTGATTGCTCATAGCATGGAAGAAGCCTTGCAAGTGCAACCTGGCATAGGCTACCCAGCGATTATTCGCCCGTCCTTTACCATGGGCGGCAGCGGCGGCGGCATTGCCTACAACCGTGAAGAATTTGTGTCCATTTGCGAACGCGGATTGGATGCTTCGCCCACCAGCGAATTGCTCATTGAAGAGTCCTTGTTGGGTTGGAAAGAATACGAGATGGAAGTGGTGCGCGACTCAGCGGACAACTGCATCATCATCTGCTCCATTGAAAACCTAGACCCCATGGGCGTGCATACCGGTGACTCGATTACCGTTGCGCCAGCCCAAACCTTGACCGATAAAGAATACCAAATCATGCGCAATGCCTCCTTGGCCGTGTTGCGTGAAATCGGCGTGGACACCGGCGGTTCGAACGTGCAATTTGCCATCAACCCAGTAGACGGTCGCATGATCGTCATCGAGATGAACCCACGCGTGTCGCGTTCATCGGCCTTGGCTTCTAAAGCCACCGGGTTCCCTATCGCGAAAGTGGCCGCCAAATTGGCAGTGGGCTTTACCTTGGACGAATTGCGTAACGAAATTACCGGTGGTGCAACGCCGGCTTCGTTTGAGCCGTCTATCGATTACGTGGTGACCAAGATACCTAGGTTTGCCTTTGAGAAATTCCCGCAAGCCGATTCGCGTTTAACCACGCAAATGAAATCGGTAGGCGAAGTGATGGCCATAGGCCGCACTTTCCAAGAATCCTTCCAAAAAGCCTTGCGCGGTTTGGAAGTGGGCGTGGACGGTTTGGATGAAAAAACCACCGACTTAGACTTGATCACCAAGGAAATGGGTGTGCCTGGCCCCGAGCGCATTTGGTATTTAGCCGATGCCTTCAGAATGGGCATGAGCGTGGACGAGGTGTACGCCATCTCCAAAATAGACCATTGGTTCTTGGTGCAAATTAAAGATTTGATAGACCGCGAGCAAGCCTTAAAAGGCAAGCAGATCGCCGATCTGGATAAAGCCGCCATGCTGAAATTAAAACGCAGCGGTTTTTCCGATAGGCGTTTAGCCAGCTTGCTCAATACCGATCAGCACGCCGTGCGCGCCTATCGCCAAGCCCTGCAAGTGCGTCCGGTTTACAAACGCGTCGACACCTGTGCGGCCGAGTTTGCGACCAACACCGCTTACATGTATTCCAGCTACGAAGAAGAGTGCGAAGCCGCCCCCAGCAATAAGAAAAAAATCATGATATTGGGCGGCGGTCCGAACCGCATCGGCCAAGGTATCGAGTTTGATTATTGCTGCGTGCACGCTGCGTTTGCCATGCGCGAAGACGGTTATGAAACCATCATGGTTAACTGCAACCCGGAAACCGTGTCCACCGATTACGACACCTCGGACCGCTTGTATTTTGAGCCGGTGACCTTGGAAGACGTATTGGAAATTGTCGCCATCGAAAAACCGGTCGGCGTGATCGTGCAATACGGTGGCCAAACCCCATTAAAATTAGCGCGTGATTTAGAAAAAGCCGGTGTGCCCATCGTAGGCACCACACCGGATGCGATTGATAAAGCCGAAGACCGCGAGCGTTTCCAAAAAATGCTGCAAGAATTAGGCTTAAAACAACCGCCTAACCGCACTGCCAGAACACCAGAAGAAGCCATACGCTTGGCCCTGGAGATAGGCTACCCATTGGTGGTTCGCCCTAGCTATGTGTTGGGTGGTCGCGCCATGGAGATTGTGCAAGAGCAATCCCAATTAGAGCGTTACATGCGCGAAGCAGTCAAAGTTTCTAACGAATCACCGGTGCTATTGGATCGATTCTTAAACGATGCCTTGGAAGTCGATGTCGATGCCTTGTGCGACAGCACTGGCGACGTCATCATAGGCGGCATCATGGAACACGTTGAACAAGCCGGTGTGCATTCGGGTGACTCCGCGTGCTCCTTGCCACCGTATAGCTTGTCGGCTAAGTTGCAGGACGAATTGCGCGAGCAAACCAAACAAATGGCCCGCGCCTTAGGCGTGGTCGGTTTGATGAACGTGCAGTTTGCCATCCAAGGCAAAACCGTTTACGTATTAGAAGTGAACCCACGCGCATCGCGTACCGTGCCTTTTGTTTCTAAAGCCTGCGGTTTGCAATTGGCTAAAGTGGCGGCGCGTTGCATGATAGGTACCTCGCTTAAAGCACAAGGCGTGACCCGTGAAATCATCCCACCGTTCTATTCCGTGAAAGAGGCGGTGTTCCCCTTCATTAAATTCCCTGGCGTGGACACGATTTTAGGTCCAGAAATGAAATCCACCGGTGAGGTGATGGGCGTAGGCGCTACCTTTGCTGAGGCGTTCTTGAAGTCGCAACTGGGTGCCTCGACCAAGCTGCCTGAAGGCGGTCGCGCGTTTATCAGCGTGCGCAAGGAAGACTACAACAAAGTGGTGGAAATCGCCCATGCCTTGCACGACTTAGGCTTTGAGTTGGTAGCCACCAAAGGCACGGCCACGGCATTAACCGCCAACGGCTTAAAAGTGTCGTCGGTGAACAAGGTGGCCGAAGGCCGTCCGCACATCGTCGACATGATTAAGAACAACGACATCAGCTTTATCGTGAACGTGACCGAAGACAAACGCGCAGTGGCCGATTCCTACGAAATTCGCCGCTCTGCCTTGCAAAACAAAGTCACTTATTACACCACGCTAGCTGGTGCCAAAGCCGCCTGCATAGGCATGGCGCACATGCAAGAGCTGACCGTGGAGTCCTTGCAAGACTTGCATAAAAAGCTGGCATAAAATACACTTTGTTCAAGATTTTTTAATTTACACACTAGCAATGACATTTAAAGCCACACTCAGTTTGGGTGTGGTTTGTTTTTTATTCAGGGATTTTTTAAGATGGCAGTGATACAAGTTCCGGTGACCGTAAAAGGCGCCGCACTATTAAAAGAAGAGTTATTGCGTTTACGCGGTGTCGATAGACCAGACGTCATACAGGCAATTGCTGAAGCGCGTGCGCAAGGCGATTTATCGGAAAATGCCGAGTACGAAGCGGCCAAAGAACGCCAAAGCTTTATCGAAGGGCGCATTGCCGAATTGGAAGCCAAGTTATCCAATGCCATGATCATTGATCCGACCACCTTGCACGCCGATGGTCGCTGTGTATTTGGCGCCACCGTGCGCATAGAAGATTTAGAAAGCGGTGCCATCATCAGCTACCAAATCGTTGGTGACGACGAAGCCGACATTAAAAACGGTAAGATTTCCATCAGCTCACCGATATCACGTGGATTGATAGGCAAGTCAGAAGGCGACGTGGCGGAAGTCATGGCGCCAGGTGGCGTTAAAGAATACGAGATACTGGACGTTCAATACATTTAGTGCGGTTTAATCTTTAGTTCGGTTTAATCTGGGGCATCACCATGAAAAATAATTGGTCAGATAAAGTCAGTTTGTTACTCATTACCTTTTGGGTGGGCAGCCTGTGGAGCATAGCCGCGGTCGCCTACGTCTTGTTTAACACGCTTCCAGACCGGCAGTTGGCGGGTCAGTTGGCCGGCCAGTTTTTTGATTACGTGGCCTATTTAGGCCTGTTTTCTGCTTTTTTCTTATTGATGCAGCGCTTGTTTGGCTACGGCAGTTTGGCTTTGAAGCAAGGCTATTTCTGGGCGGTGCTGGTGATGTTGTTATTGGTTTTGGCCGGTCACTTTGGCATACAGCCGATATTGGCGCAATTGAAAGCCGATGCCTTGCCCAGCGATGTCATGCAAAGTGTGTTTTCGGATCGGTTTGCCACGTGGCACGGGGTAGCCAGCATTGCCTATGTGTTGCAATGCTTGCTCGGTTTGGTGGTGGTGCTGAAAAAGTAAGGCCTTATTTCTGCGGCACGACGATTTTAGGTTTGGTCGATGCGCGGTACACCACCAATTGTTTACCTATTTGATGCACGGCAAGCGCATTAGTCTGTTGGCAAATATCCACCAGCATTTGCGCGCGCAAGGCTCGGTCGTCGCTCATGACTTTAATCTTAATGAGTTCGTGGGCGTCCAAGTTGACGTTAATTTCTTTCATGACCGCCTCGGATAAGCCCTTGTTGCTGATCATGACGACCGGGTTTAAGTTGTGCGCTAGGCCACGTAAGTAGCTGATTTGTTTTGAATTCACGTTGATTTCTTCTTTTAGGTTGACTGCTAAGTCTGGATTTTTAGTGCGGTATTTTATGTGGGCGAAGTTTAACAGATGAAGCTAAAACCTTCCAGCAAAGCTTGGATGCACGAACACGTTAACGACGAATTCGTTAAGCGCGCGCAAAAAGAAGGCTACCGCGCTCGCGCTGCCTACAAATTAATCGAGATAGACGACAAGGATAAGCTGATTAAACCCGGCATGACCATAGTCGACTTAGGCGCCACGCCTGGCAGTTGGTCGCAAGTGGCGACCCAACGTCTCAAGGGCCAGGGCCGCATCATCGCCTTGGATCTGTTAGAGATGGAGCCCATCAAGGGCGTGGAATTCATCCAGGGTGATTTTCGCGAAGAGGCCGTTTTACGGCAATTGGAAAACAGTTTGCAGGGTAAGCAGGTAGACCTTGTAATTGCCGACATGGCCCCCAATATGTCAGGTATCACTATCGTTGATCAAGCTGGCGCAGCCTATTTAACCGAATTGGCTTTGGAGTTCAGTCGCGATTGGTTGAAACCAAGCGGTAATTTTTTAGTCAAGGTATTCATAGGTGCCGGTTTCGATGAAATTTTAGCCAGCATGCGCGGCCTGTTTGATAAAGTCGTCACACGCAAACCCAAAGCCTCACGTGGACGCAGCAATGAGGTGTATTTGCTGGGCTTGGGTAAAAAGTAGCGACGGATGCCTTACTCTAGAAAAAAATAAGTAAAATGCAAGCAAAGCCTGATAGTGGGCGCAGATTTAAGCATAAAATAAGCATAACGCTTAGGCCTTTTAAAAAGGAAGACGATTTTGAATAATATCTTTAAGAACATAGCCATTTGGGTTGCGATCGCCATGGTGTTGATGGCGGTGTTTAATTTAAGCGGCGTCAAAAATGGCGCAGACAGCCAAATCGTCTATTCCCAATTCATACAGGAAGTGAAAGACGGCCGCATCGCCAAGGTGCAGATTGATGGCCGTGTCTTGCACGGCACCACCCACGACGGCAAAAAATTCAACAGTTACGCGCCTACCGACCCTTGGTTGGTGTCCGATTTATTGAAAAATAACGTGCAAGTGGAGGCCAAGCCTGAAGAGGAGCAATCCTTCTTGATGAGTTTGTTTGTGTCCTGGTTCCCCATGATATTGCTGATTGCGGTTTGGGTGTTTTTCATGCGCCAAATGCAAGGCGGCGGTAAAGGCGGCGGTCCATTCTCATTTGGCAAAAGCAAAGCCAGGCAACTGGATGAAACCAATAACCAAACCACGTTTGCCGACGTGGCTGGCTGCGATGAAGCCAAAGAAGAGGTCACGGAAATCGTGGAATTTTTACGCGACCCGACTAAATTCCAAAAATTAGGCGGCCGCATTCCTCGCGGCGTGCTCATGGTGGGCCCACCGGGTACCGGTAAAACCTTGTTGGCCCGTGCCATCGCCGGCGAAGCCAAAGTGCCGTTCTTCACCATTTCCGGTTCGGATTTCGTGGAGATGTTTGTCGGTGTCGGTGCCTCAAGGGTGCGTGATATGTTCGAGACAGCCAAGAAGAATTCGCCATGCATCATCTTCATTGATGAGATTGATGCGGTTGGTCGCAGCCGTGGATCAGGTACCGGCGGCGGTAACGATGAACGCGAGCAAACATTAAACCAATTGTTGGTGGAAATGGATGGTTTTGAAGGCAACTCCGGCGTGATCGTGATTGCTGCCACTAACCGAGCTGACGTGTTGGATAAAGCCTTGTTAAGGCCAGGCCGTTTTGATAGGCAAGTGATGGTGTCCTTGCCGGACATCAAAGGCCGTGAGCAAATTTTAATGGTGCACATGCGTAAAGTGCCGATTGATGTGGACGTTAAAGCCGACATATTGGCCCGTGGTACCCCAGGCTTCTCTGGTGCGGATTTAGCCAACTTGGTCAATGAAGCGGCCTTGTTTGCTGCACGCCGCAATAAACGCACGGTGGACATGCAAGATTTCGAAGACGCCAAAGATAAAATCTTCATGGGCCCTGAGCGTAAATCCATGGTCATGCGTGAAGAAGAACGCCGCAACACGGCTTACCATGAGTCTGGCCATGCGGTAGTGGCCAAGTTGTTGCCTAAGGCTGATCCGGTGCATAAGGTCACCATCATGCCGCGTGGCTGGGCATTGGGTTTAACCTGGCAATTGCCGGAATTCGATCGCATCAGTAACTACAAAGACAAAATGCTGGAAGAAATATCCATCTTGTTTGGTGGCCGCATAGCCGAAGAAATCTTCATGCATCAAATGTCGACCGGTGCCTCCAATGACTTTGAGCGGGCCACGAAATTGGCTAGAGACATGGTGACACGCTACGGCATGTCGGATGCATTGGGTACCATGGTCTACGCCGGCAGCGAACAGGATTCGTTTTTTGGCAACATGAGCTCCAAAACCGTGTCCGAGGCCACGCAGCAAAAAGTCGATGCAGAAATACGCCGCATACTAGACGAGCAATACGGCTTGGCGCGTAAATTGTTGGAAGACAACCGCGATAAAGTCGAAGCCATGACCGCTGCATTGATGGAGTACGAAACCATCGATGCCGATCAAATTAACGACATCATGGCCGGCATAGCCGTGCGTCCACCTAAGCCGACCCAAAGTAAAGCCAAGCCACCCAAAGACAGCGGCTCGGGTGAATTGGGTGCGAGCCCAGCCGCGCAACCGACGGCTAAGACCTAAAGCGAGCGGGCTAAAGAAGTGCAAAAAGGGCTAGGAAACTAGCCCTTTTTTTATGCGCGTCATTTTTAAGTATAATTGCGCATATGAATTTTCAATGTGGCCAGTACCTACTGCAACTCGATCGCCCGCACATCATGGGCATAGTCAACGTCACGCCAGACTCGTTTTCCGATGGTGGTCGCTATACCAGCGTTGATTTGGCAGTAGAACACGCACTAAAGCTAATCGCAGACGGTGCCGATATCTTAGACATAGGCGGCGAATCCACCCGCCCCGGTGCCGAACCGGTGAGCTTGGATGAAGAGCTGAATCGCGTCATTCCGGTCATAAGCGCCTTGGCCAAGCAGATTAAGGTGCCCATCTCCATCGATACCTACAAACCCGAAGTGATGCGCGCAAGCATAGAGGCCGGTGCCGACATGGTGAACGACGTGCAGGCCCTGCGCATGCCAGGCGCTGTGGATGCGGTGGCTAACAGCCAAGCTGGCGTGTGTTTAATGCACATGCAGGGCGACCCCAAAACCATGCAACTGGAGCCGCATTACCAAGACGTGGTTGCTGAGGTGCGGGCGTTTTTAAACGAGCGCAAGCAAGCCTTGCTGGCCAGTGGCATTGCCGCCAATCGGATAGTGCTCGACCCCGGCTTTGGTTTTGGCAAAAGCCGCGCGCATAACATTGCCTTACTTAAAAATTTGCAAGACTTGGCTGATTTGGATTCGCCTTTGCTGGTGGGCTTATCGCGTAAATCCATACTGGCGGCGATTGCCGGTGACGACGAACAACGCTTACCGGCCAGCCTCGCGGCCGCCGTGATTTCCGCCATGAAAGGCGCTAAAATACTGCGTGTACACGATGTAAAAGCAACGGTGCAAGCCTGCAAAGTGCTGGCCGCCATACAATAACGGGAACGATAGAGCATGACAAAAAAATACTTTGGTACCGATGGCATACGCGGTAAGGTGGGCGAATCGCCGATTACCCCGGATTTTGTCATGCGCTTAGGCTACGCCGCCGGTAAGGTCTTGACCCAAGTCAGCAGCAATTTAGCCAAAGGTGCCCATCCGGCGGTATTAATCGGTAAAGACACGCGCATCTCCGGTTATATGTTGGAAGCGGCCTTAGAGGCCGGTTTGTCGGCGGCCGGTGTCAACGTCTTGTTGACTGGCCCCATGCCCACTCCCGCGGTGGCATACCTAACCCGCGCACTGCGCGCGCAAGCCGGCATCGTCATCTCGGCCTCGCACAACCCGTATTACGACAACGGCATCAAATTCTTTTCCAGCGCCGGGGCTAAATTAGGCGACGCCATCGAGCACGCCATTGAGGCAGAGTTGGACCAGCCCATGCAGGTCATGGAGTCGGCTCAGCTAGGTAAAGCCAAGCGCATAGACGACGCGGCCGGTCGTTACATCGAGTTTTGCAAAAGCACCTTTCCGTCCAGCATGGATTTACGCGGTTTGAAAATTGTCTTGGATTGCGCACACGGCGCGACTTATCACGTCGCGCCGAATGTGTTTCACGAATTGGGCGCAGAAGTCATCGCCATCGGTAACAAGCCGGATGGCTTAAACATCAACGAGCAAGTCGGCTCGACCCACCCGCAAGCCCTGCAAAAAGCCGTGTTGGCTGAGCAAGCCGATTTAGGCATTGCCTTTGACGGCGACGGCGACCGGGTAATGATGGTGGATAGCAAAGGTCGTTTGTTAGACGGCGATCAATTGCTTTATATCATCGCCAGTGGTCTGCATAAAAATAGCCAATTGCAAGGCGGCGTAGTTGGCACCTTGATGACCAATTTAGCCTTAGAGCATGCCCTAGAAAAGTTAGCCATTCCGTTTGCGCGCGCCAAGGTAGGCGACCGTTATGTATTGGAATTGCTCAACGAAAAAGGCTGGTTGTTAGGCGGCGAAAATTCTGGCCACATATTAACCCTGGACAAACACAGCAGCGGCGACGCCATCATTGCCGCCCTGCAAGTCTTGCATGCGGTGATCCTAAGTGGCCAGTCGCTAAGCGACTTAGGCACCAAGTTAACTTTGTACCCACAAGTCTTGATTAACGTTAGCACCGCCAGCAAAATCAACTTGGACGAGCACGCGCCCATCCAAGCGGCCGTTAAATTAGCGGAACAGGCCTTGGCCGACAGCGGTCGCGTGTTGTTGCGTGCATCCGGTACCGAAGCCAAGATACGCGTCATGGTAGAAGGGCAAGACGCCGGCTTGGTGCAAAAGCTAGCAGAAGACATCGCCGCTGCGGTCAAGTTGGCTGCGGCTTAACTTTAGACGGCTGGCCCAAGTTTATGGGGCTGGTCTTTTGGCCACTTGGCAGCCTAGTCAGTAAGCTGTTCGCTTCCTAAAGCCGGATAGCATCTGTCACAAATCCTTCATCTTTTTTTCATCTTTCGTTCACACGACAATGACATCCTCGCTTTATGCCTAATTCAATAGCCATAACAGTCGAGGTGAGCCATGCCGTATAAAATGCGCAGCTATCTCAATAGCATGCACCGTTTGGACAGCAACCTGTGCATCGCCGTTAACCAAACCAGTCAGATACGCTTAATACGCGATCTGTTTAGGTTGGTGAGCCGCTTAGGCGATGGCCTATTTTGGTACAGCCTCATGCTGTTAATCTTGCTGTTTGAAGGCAGCGATGGCTTTTTACCTGTGCTGCACATGGCCTTAGCCGGTTTGTCCGGCACCTTGTTGTACAAATGGCTAAAAGGCAAAACACTGCGCCCGCGTCCTTTTGAAGTGCACCAAGACATATTCTTGACCGGCAAACCGCTGGATAAATTCAGCTTCCCGTCTGGCCACACCCTGCATGCCGTGGTGTTTGGTTTGGTGGCGATTAATTATTACCCAGCCCTGTCCTTCATCATCATGCCGTTTGTCAGCATGGTGGCCTTGTCGCGCGTGGTATTGGGTTTGCATTACCCCAGTGACGTCATAGCTGGCGCCCTCATAGGCAGCTTGATCGCCGCCTTGTCTTTTCTCTTAGTTTAATTATCTTCCCTAGATGGCCCTGTCGTGGGCTAAGGCAACCTGGCCTAAATGCTTCAGCTATTGGCCGGAAAGTAGCGCACCGGTAGCGGGTGCATGATGTGCAAATGGCTTAGGCATTCCTCACGCCAATCATCGAGCTGTTGCACGCTTAGATTTTTCAATTCCGGTTCCAGTAGTGGCCGGTCGCCATTAAACACCAAGCCTATGTCTTGCACCGCCACTTGCGTTTTGGCGATGTAATAAACAAAGTGTTTAAAGACTTTTTTGTCCAACAGATTGACCGTGCGGTAGATTGCATGCGGCAGATGAATGGCCCGCAGCACGCCATCCCAAAAAGCCAAGCGTTTTAAGGCAAGGGTGGTCACCGCCACGCTGCACCTAAATTGGCCGGCCATGAATTGACTTAATAGCGCATGGTGCTCGGTGATTAGGCGTCGTGGTGAGGTGTTGATGAGTGGCGCTAAGTGCGCGTCCATGGCCCATTCTGAGGTGATGTGGGTAAGGATGTCGTTCTTAAACCACTTGGCTTCATGGGCTGGAACGAAATGGTTGTGGGCAATCACGTCCACGTAGAGGTGGCTGACATAGCCTATGGCAATCGCGGTTTCTTCTTCGGTCTTAGCTGACAGCATTAACTGCTGGGCATTTTCCCATAAGTGGGTGTGGCGAAAGCGGTGGCTGATGATGGCCAAGTCCGGCAGGCAAGCCCCGGCCATGACCAATTCTGGGAATTTTTTAATGGCCGCTTGCAAGCGCGGATCCAATAAAGGCATGGCCCAAAGTAAGGATTGGGCAAAGTACAAATGCGTCACCAAGCCCCAGGCGTTGGCGTCTATTGAATAGAAGCAGCAGGGCAGCCACCAATACCATTTGCGCATAATGCTAAGCTGAGTCATGACTAGTAATGTGACGCTCGTACATGAAAAAATCGTGACAGAAACATGATGATTTCATGACGAAATTTAATTGCTTTCATTAAACTGTCATATTGCCGCGTTATCTTGCTAGGCATCAGTAGCCAATCTCATCCTAATGACAGGCAAGGCAACCATGACCCAGCACAGCAGCTTAAGCAATCACAGCAGCATAACCCGGCCATTAAAAATCTTATTCATATCGGACGTGTATTTCCCGCGCATCAATGGCGTGTCCACCTCCATACGCACCTTTGTTGAGCAGTTGCAGGGCTTAGGCCACACGGTGCATTTAATTGCCCCAGATTACGCAGCGCTAACCGAAGACGATGCCTGGATTATGCGCGTGGCGGCACGCAGCATTTATTTCGATCCTGAAGACAAGTTGATGAAGTTTGGCTCAGCCATGGCATTGCTGCCGTATCTAGCCAAACAAGGCTACGACGTGATTCACGTGCACACGCCATTCGTGGCGCATTACTTAGGCCTAAAGCTGTCAGAAAAATTAGGCATCCCTTGCGTGGAAACCTACCACACCTTCTTTGAAGACTATTTGCATCATTATTTACCTTGGCTGCCCAAGGTGTTGGCCAAAGGCCTGGCACGCTTTATTTCCAAGCGTCAATGCAACGGCGTGGATGCGATTGTTTCGCCATCAAAACCGATGCTGGATGTGCTTAGGGATTATGGCGTGGGCGTGCCGGCTGAGGTGATCCCCACTGGCTTGCAAGCCCACAGCTTTAAACAAGCGGACGGGCAAGCCTTTAGAGAAAAATACGGCATAGCCTTGGATAGGCCGATGATGCTTTACGTGGGCCGCGTCGCGTTTGAGAAAAACATCGATTTTCTTTTGCACATGACCAAGGCCTTGCTGGCGCAACAACCCAATGCCTTATTGGTGGTGACAGGGGAAGGCCCAGCGGAAACCAGTTTGCATAAATTGGCCAAGCACTTAGGCATAGATGACAGCGTGCAATTTATCGGCTATTTAGACCGCGCTACCGAACTGAATGCCTGCTACCAGTCGGCTGACGTGTTTGTGTTTGCCTCCAAAAGCGAGACGCAAGGCTTGGTTATCTTGGAGGCCATGGCACAAGGTACACCGGTGGTGGCGATTGCTGAGTTGGGCACGGCGTCTATATTGGTTGAAGGCAAGGGCGCATTAATCGCCCCCGATGACACCAATATGTTTGCGCAGAAAGTCGCGCAGTTGCTCTCCCATCCAGAGCATTGCCAAGAGTTAGGCCGGCAAGGCTTGGAGTACGCAACGAGCAATTGGACGGCTAAAGCCCAAGCGCAACGCTTAGAGACTTTTTACCAAAATCGAATCACCAATCAAGAGTAAGCCAAGCTCGAGTGGCTAGTTAAGCCCTTACCAGTAATGCGTTTGTCGGGATTCATCCGGACAGCCGACAATAAAAAAGCCAGCATAAAGCTGGCTTTTTTATTGTGACTATTAGCAACTAGTCTCTTACTTCATCCAACATTTCATCCATGCTGATGTGGCGTACGTCTTTGCCTTTCACCATGTAAACCACGTATTCGGAGATGTTTTTCGCGTGGTCGCCTATGCGTTCTATGGCTTTGGCGATAAACAACACTTCCAAGGACATGGAAATGGTGCGAGGGTCTTCCAACATGAAGGTGATCAAATGGCGGATGGACATTTGGTAATGCTCGTCCAACTGTTGATCCATCTCGGCAATTTCCAGCACCTTGGCTGAATCGGAGCGGGCGAAGGCATCCAATGCCATGTGCAGCATTTCACGCGCCATGTTGGCCATGGTTTTGATTTCTGCAAAACGTGGCGTCCACATGCGATCGGTTTCTTGGGTTTTTTGTGCAAAGCGGGCAATTTTAGTTGCTTCATCGCCTATGCGCTCTAAATCGGTAATGGTTTTAATCATCATCAAGATCATGCGCAAATCGCTGGCTGCCGGTTGGCGGCGCGCGATAATGTGGCTGCAGTCTTCATCCACTTGCACTTCTAAGTCATTAACCAGGTGGTCTTTTTTGATGACGTTTTCAGCCAATTGGGTATTGGATTTAACCAAGGATTCCAAGGCGTCGACGATCTGTTGTTCGACCAAGCTGCCCATTTCTAGGACCTTGGCGCGGACGGATTCCAGTTCGGCATCGTACTGTTTGTATATGTGTTCAGATGACATGAGTAATCCTTATGTAAATGCTTTTGGCGAGGTTAAGCAATTAACCAAATTTGCCGGTAATGTAATCTTCGGTTTCTTTGCGTACTGGACGGGTAAAGATGGTGTCGGTGTCGCCGTATTCCATCATTTCACCCAAATACATGTAGGCCGTGTAATCCGAAATGCGCGCCGCTTGTTGCATATTATGCGTCACGACCAATATGGTCAATTTTCCGCGCAATTCGTTCATCAATTCTTCAATGTTGGCGGTAGCAATAGGGTCCAATGCCGATGTCGGCTCATCGAACAACATGATTTCAGGATCGGTAGCTAAGGCGCGCGCTATGCACAAGCGTTGCTGTTGGCCGCCGGATAAGTTAAAAGCCAAGTCATTTAAACGGTCTTTTACCTCATTCCATAAGGACGCACCTTTTAACGCTTCCTCTACTTTGTCGGCCACCACGCGGTTATTTTTTTCATCGCGCACACGTAAACCGTAAGCCACGTTTTCAAAGATGGTTTTAGGAAAAGGATTGGGCTTTTGGAACACCATACTGATGCGCATGCGCACTTCAATCGGGTCCACGCCATCGGCCAAAATGTTGGTGTTGTCCGGGTGCATGACAATTTGGCCTTCGTATTTATTGCCAGGGTACAAATCGTGCATGCGGTTAAAGCAGCGCAAGAATGTCGATTTTCCGCAACCCGACGGGCCAATTAAGGCAGTGATTTTATTTTCGTATATCGGCATGCTGACACTTTTGAGTGCTTGATGGCCGTTTGAATAATAAAAATTCAGATTCTTGGATTCTGCTTTTAGCGGTGTGGATGTATTAACCATGGTTGTCCCAGTGTGTATTAAATAAGGTCATGCTTACCATTTGATGTTTTTACGTATTTTGTAACGCAAGTAAATGGCCGTGCCATTCATCAATAGCGTGACCAAGATAATGATGGCGCCGGTGGCGGCGGCATTGATGTGGAAGGCATGGTCTGGGCGTGACAGCCAGTTAAACATCTGGATAGGCAAGACGGTAAACGCCGAGCTTAGCCACTCAAAGTTTAGAAAAGGCGCCACATCCGTTACCGGTGCGGGTGGCAAGAAAGCAATAAAGGTCAGCGCGCCTATGGTGATGATGGGGGCCGTTTCACCGATGGCACGTGACATGCCAATGATGACGCCAGTCAAAATGCCGCCTTGTGAGTACTTCACCACGTGATCGCTCACCACTTGCCATTTGGTTGCACCCACGGCATACGCGGCTTCGCGTATGGCCACGGGGATACCGCGTATGGCTTCACGGGTGGAGACGATGACCGTAGGTAAAATCAGCAAGCCCAAGGTGAGGCCGGCGGTCAGTATGCTTTGACCTAAATCCAAACCATAGACAAACAAGCCCAATGCCAGCAAACCGTAAATGATAGACGGCACACCGGCCAAGTTGGATACGTTGATTTCAATGAGGTCAGAGAACCAGTTTTTTGGTGCGTATTCTTCCAAATACAAACCTGCTGCCACGCCTACCGGCACGGCTGAAAGGAAGGTAACCGCCATTACCAATAATGAACCCACCCAAGCGGACAATAGCCCGGCGCTGCCAGCGCGACGCGATGGGAAGTCACTGAAAAACTGCAGGTTAAAGCGTGGGTAGCCGTCCATCACCAAATCGATAAACAGCGTTAATAAGGTTAATAAACCTATCATTAAGGCAATTAAGCCTATGCCGGCAAACACTAAATCATTGAATTTGTGGCGCCTGATCATGCTGCGCACGGCATCTAAATCCGCCAGCACCGAGGCTTTTTTGCTTTGTGTATCGGCCATTAGTATTGCTCCCTGTATTTTTTACGCACCACGTGGCCGATAAGGTTGAAGCTTAAGGTCATGGCAAACAAGACCAGGCCGGCGGCAAATATACTTTGGTAGCCTATGCTGGCGTGCGGTAAATCGCCCATGGCCACTTGCACGATGTAGGCGGTGATGGTGGCTGCGCCCTCTGTTGGGTCGAAGGTTAAAGTGGGTTGTTGACCCGCGGCTACTGCTACCACCATGGTTTCACCCACAGCACGTGACACGGCCAATATGTAAGCGGCGACTATGCCCGATGTCGCGGCTGGGGTCACCACGCGTAAAGCGGTTTGAAAGCGGGTGGCACCCATGGCATAAGAGCCTTCGCGCATGCTCATGGGCACGGCACGCATGGCATCCTCGGCCACCGAAGCAATGTAGGGCACTATCATCACGCCCATCACCAAGCCGGCACTGAGCATGTTAAAGCCGGGTAAGTCCGGGTAGATGATTTGCAGTAAAGGGGTGACAAACAACAAGGCGAAGTAACCAAAGGCGATGGTAGGCACACCCACTAATAACTCTAGTATGGGTTTGGTGATTTCACGGGTTTTATGTGAAGCGAATTCGGAAAGGTAAATCGCGGCGATGGTGCCCACTGGCACGGCCACGGCCAGCGCGACGAATGAAGTGGTTAAGGTGCCGGCAATCAAGGGCATGATACCGTAATGGGCATCTTCAAATAGCGGCGTCCACTCGGTGCCGGTAAAGAATTCGACCAGTGACACGGTTTCAAAGAAACCAAATGATTCGTACAGCAGAATCGCCACGATGGCGAAGGTAGTGAACACAGCCGACAAGGCAGCCATCATTAAAATGAACTCAATCACGCGCTCTTTCACATTGCGGCGTATGTTTTTAGCCAGTCTTGGGCTAATTGATAATTCAGTCAAGTTGTTGAGCATAGTGGCCGAGTGGTTCTTTAGTTGGGTTGCATTATTCTTGCGAGTTTTAAAGCTTGGGTTACTAGGGTAGGGCCGTTTAATGATAAAGGAGCGGCGCAGGCCGCCCCTTTATTAATGCGGCACAGTTATTATTTAATTCTATTGATTAAATCTTTAACCTTAATACCCACTTCATTTTTACCACCAAAACCAGTGCCCGGTTTTAAAGCTTTAAAGTGCGCTTTAACTGCGGCATAGTCATCCGCTGGTAAAGGCACGTACTTCACTTCGGCTACCAATTTCGGTGCATTTTCTAAGTAGAAGTTAACAAAGGCTTTCACTTCTGGTTTGAATGCAGCTGCCGTGGCGTTCACGTAAATGAACAATGGACGTGATAGCGGTTGGTAAGTACCGTCTTTTACAGCTTCAGGTGAAGGCATCACTGCAGGTGAGCCGGCTTTAGCAGAGATAGGCACGGCGCGCAATTTGTCTTTGTTTTCTTCGTAATAAGCGTAACCAAAATACGCTAGGCCACCGCCATTGCCTGATACGCCTTGCACTAATACGTTATCGTCTTCGGATGGTGTGTAATCTGTACGGCTGGATTTCGCTTTACCGTTAATGGCTTCAGTGAAGTAATCAAATGTACCAGAAGCCGTACCTGGGCCGTATAAAGCCAAGGCTTTATCTGGGTAAGCTGGGTTAACTTGTTTCCAGTTTTTAACGCTAGAGCCTGATTTCCAGATGGCGTTTAATTCAGCCACGCTTAAGCTCTTAACAAAATCGTTCTTTGGGTTCACCACCACGGTTAAGGCATCGAACGCAACTGGTAACTCAATGTACTGAATGCCGGCTTCTTTACAAGCATCCATTTCTTTTTGCAAAATTGGGCGTGACGCGTTAGAGATGTCTGTTTCACCGCGACAGAATTTTTTAAAGCCAGCACCCGTACCGGATTCACCGACAGTCACGTTGGTTTTGGTGGCTTTTTGGAACTCTTCTGCCATGGCTTCAGTGATAGGGTAGACCGTGCTTGAACCGTCAATTTTGATGATTTTTTCAGCGGCTAAAGCGTGCGCGCTAGCGAATGTAACGGCCACTAAAGCCGCGATGCGCATGGATTTGATAAAGGCTGTATTCATATAATCTCCAACATGGGTTTAAGTTTGTTTCTTAAGCTAATGGAGATAGTAAGTTTCAATTGTGACAACTTTATGACAAAAATTTAAAAAGCCGCTTTAAGGTAATAAAAAAGGCTTCCGAAGAAGCCCTTTTGTATTAAGCCATTAAATCTTACAAAAATGTACGGCCTAAATGATAGCTGATGGCAGCAATTAAGCCTGCGCAAGGTATGGTCAACACCCAAGCCCAAACGATGCGGGATGCTAAACCCCAACGCACGGCGGACACCCGTCTGGACAAACCGACGCCTATGATGGCGCCAGTAATGGTGTGCGTAGTGGACACGGGAATGCCAAGTGACGTGGCAACAAACAAGGCTATGGCACCTGATGTTTGCGCACAAAACCCACCCGATGGGCGGATGCGGGTAATGCCCATGCCCATGGTGCGCACGATGCGCCAGCCGCCAAATAAGGTGCCTGCGGCCATAGCCACTTGGCAAGAGATGACAACCCAAAACGGCACATGAAAATCGCCTTGTATGTAGCCATTGGCATACAACAACACGGCAATAATGCCCATGGTTTTTTGCGCATCGTTACCACCATGCCCCAAGCTATACAGTGATGAAGACACAAACTGCATTTTATTAAACATGCGCTCGGTTGGGTAGGGCGAGGATTTTTC